>Ga0315903_10003594_pt1 | contig 21346 bp, 28 predicted proteins | sample LakEriMetagenome_7_FD_203524 | JGI IMG/M metagenome (GOLD analysis project Ga0315903, IMG submission 203524) | Freshwater fungal communities from buoy surface, Lake Erie, Ohio, United States - Buoy 2 MA119 | ecosystem: Environmental > Aquatic > Freshwater > Lake | place: USA: Lake Erie, Ohio... | reverse complement strand
TGATGGTCAATTGATCCATCTAATGCCTGGCGAAACACTTACATCACCGACGCCTGGCCGCCCAAATCCAGCTCACAAAGCATTTTGGGAAACGGTTGTGCAGGTTTGCGCAATGGGCGCCGATACTCCCCCTGAGGTTGTGAAAGGCCTTTTTGAGTCGAGCTATACGGCAGCTAGGGCTGCCCGTGAGCAACATTGGCAGACAATAAGCATTGACCGATATGATGACATGGCTGATTTTTGCCAGCCAATATATAAAGAATGGTTGGCTGATGCTGTAGCGCTTGGCATCATTAAAGCCCCCGGATTTTTTGCTGATCCCTTCATCAGGCACGCATGGAGCGGCAGCGAGTGGCACGGCACTACGCCTGGCTCGCTGGATCCACTGAAGGAGGCTACGGCGGCAGAGAAGCGCGCGATGTTCCTCACCAGCGAGCACGAAGAGAGCCTGGCATTCAATGGAGGCGACTGGGAGACCAAGCACGCGCAGAGGGTCCGCGAGGCTAGGGCCAGAGAGCGCGATGGCCTGCCCCCCTTGGGCGCTAAGCCCGTGGACGCGGTAGCAGACCAGCCCGCAGACGGTGGCAACACAGGGGCGGTATGATATAGCCATGACAGTCCTTGACGTTCTTTATTCACCCTGGGCGATTCTCCCTGATCATCTGGCACGGATGCAGGAGATTTACTCCGCCTATCTGCGCGGCGAACGTCAAGACATTGCTGCACTTGAAGCGAAACGCGGCGCTCCCCTGCCAGGGCCAACCCCTGGTGGATATGAGATTCGAGACGGTGTGGCCATCATTCCGGTGCGCGGCGCCATCTCACAGCGGATGAGCCTAATGCAAGAGGTGAGTGGCGGAACCTCTAGCGATTTGCTGACGCGAGACATCAAAGCCGCAGCCAGTGACTCAAAGGCGCGGGCAATCCTGCTTGACGTTGACTCCCCTGGCGGCACGGTTGCTGGCACCGAAGGGGCGGCATCTGCGTTATTCCAGGCCCGCCAGGCCAAGCCTACTGCCGCCTTAAGTAGTGGCATGATTGCGTCGGCGGCTTACTGGATCGCTTCAGCTGCTAGTAAAATCTACGTCGGCAGTCAAGTAGACAGGCTTGGATCTATCGGGGTCGTTGCTACTCATCGCAACATTGCCGAAATGGAAAAAGAGGCAGGAATTCAAACAACTGAAATAACTGCAGGCAAGTACAAGCGGATCGCAAGTCAGTATGGCCCGTTAACTGAATCAGGAAGAAAATCAATTCAAGATGAAGTCGATGCAATCTACAAAATTTTTGTAGACACTGTTGCTGATTATCGAGACATCACAACTGAGCAAGCGTTGGCCATGGCTGACGGAAAAGTCTTTATCGGGCAGCAGGCGATAGACATTGGCCTGGCCGATGGGTTCTCTTCATTAGATGCGCTAATATCACGGCTTAATGATGAAACGGCCGGATGGGAGCCATCTCCTGCCCGCCGTCCATCGGCGGCATTGCCGCCTCTTCCCGTAGCTGCTACCGGCCCTCCGGTATCAGCGGCTCAACTGACCACCCTCCCCCCTCTCCCTTCTATGACGACCACCCCGGAGCAGGTGGCCCAGTGGGCCACTGAAAATCCGGCAGCCGCTGCGATCCTTCGCGATGAAGGCGCCGCTGCCGAGCGGGCTAAGCTCCAGCCCCAGATCGAACAGGCCCGCGCCGCTGGCGCAGATGCCGAGCGCGAGCGGGTTGCAGGCGTTCGCGCTGCCTTCATTCCGGGCCATGAAGCTCTGATCGAACAGTTCTGTGCCGACGGCAAGACCACGGGAGGCGAGGCGGCCCTAGCAGTTGCCGCCGCTGAGCGGGAGCTGCGCCAGGCTGCCGCGTCTAGCCGCCTTAGCCAGGCCACTCCTGCCGCGCCATTTGCTGGCGTAGAGGAGACAAGGCTTGAAGCAAAAAAGCCGCAGACGCTAACCCCGGAGGCGAGCGTTGCCCTCGGCCAAAGGCTGGGCCAGCGTGCTCGGGAAATCATTCAAGCAGCCAATGACAAAGGTCAAGTTTTGAGTGCAACCCAAGCCATGGCTCAAGCCAAGGCTGAAATCGTTCCATCTGCTTAAGGTACCCATGTCTCTTCGCATTCCCGGACTACAGCTGGCCTTTGAAGCTGGCGCAACTGTAAACAACTTTCGCCTGGTTAAGTTTGGCTCTAGCGATCGAATCGCTGTTCAGGCGGACGCAGCGACTGATGCAATCATCGGTGTAGCTGATGTTGCTGCTGCGAGTTGCGCTACTGGAGAAAAGTTTGATGTAGTTGTTGAAGGGGTTTTCCCTGTGACCTATGGCGCCAACGTTACTCGGGGGCAGTTTTTAACCTCTAACAGCTCAGGCCAAGCAATTCCAGCGGCACCGGCTGCTGGTTCCAACGTGTCTGTGATTGGCAGAGCGCTGGTTTCTGGGGTTTCGGGCGATCTTGGCTCTGTTCTAATCAATCCTGGATCTCTCCAGGGCTAATCCAACATCAAAGAGGATTTACCATGTCTTACATGAATTTTCCCTTTCCGATTCAGCCGGAATATACGGGAATTTCCCTTGCATACACAAATTCGAGACTAATCGCGGATGAAGTTAGCCCAAGGGTTGCAGTAGGTGCGCGAGAGTTTAAGTGGTTTCAAATGAATCGAGCCGATCGATTCACTATTCCTGACACTCTGGTAGGACGCAAAAGCGCACCTAACCAAGTTGAATTTGGGGGGATTGAACAATCCGGTTTTGTCAAAGACCGTGCATTGGACGATGTTGTTCCCCGGGAAGATATTGACAGCGCTTATCAAGGGTATGATCCCCTTGGCCAGGCTATTGAGGGAATCACGGAGCTTTTAGCTCTCGATAGAGAAAAGAGAGTGGCAGATCAGTATTTTTCTTCAAGCACTTATCCAGCCGCAAACCGCACAACCCTAAGCGGCACGTCTCAGTGGTCTGATTATGCAAATTCAGACCCATATAGGGCAATGATGACCGCCATGGATGGAATGCTAATCCGTCCTAATTATGTGGTCTTTGGCCGATTGGGGTGGAATATTTTCAGGGTGCATCCCAAGATCACCGCTGCCGTGGTCCCCTCAGCGACTGGCAATACTGGAACCAGTAACGCTCAAGGGGCCCCTGCGTCCCTCCAAGCTGTCGCTGACCTGCTGGAAGTTGATCGAATCTTAGTTGGGGAAGCCTGGTACAACTCCGCCAAACCTGGTCAAACCCCTGTTATGACTAGACTCTGGGGGAAGCACTGCGCATTGCTGCACCAGCGTCCCTTAGGTAGCCTTCGCGGCAACGGGATCACATTTGGCGCAACGGCTCAGTACGGGACCCGAGTAGCCGGCACCCTGGAGAATCCGTTCCTAGGCATGCGCGGAAGCATTCAATGCCGTGCTGGCGAGTCTGTCCAGGAACTGATCATCGCCAATGATGTGGGCTATTTTTTCCAAGACTGCGTTGCCTGATTATGCCAACATTTATTGTTACCGAATTGGGTCCCCTTGATCATGATGGGGTCTCCTTTGCGCAGGGAGATCAAGTCACGATTGAAGACAGCCATGCGCAACGACTTCTTGAGCTTGGTGTAATTACGCCAAGCGCCAAGACAAAGCCCACGACAAAAGATGTCGGCTAACTTTGATGCCGATCTAGACGCGATGCTCGGCGAGCCGTTTGGGTCACCCCTGACGGCTGCCGGGCAAAGTGATTGGGGCGTGATGACGTTTGAAGGAATGATGTTATTTGAGAATGAAGTTGTTCATGTTGGCCCAAGTGTTTTGGCAAAACGATCTTTATATGGAAATTTAGACTATGGAAGCCTCCTAACTTTTGAAGGCAACATATACAAGGTTTTGCACAAGCCTGTGACTGGCGGAGATGGAAAGCTCTGCAGGATTCCGATTCAGCTCCAGGGGCCAGAGATTTCGTTGCAAGTGTTTAGACTGATCTCAGCCGCTGGGCAACAGTTGGTCGCGGCCGACACAGGCTCCCCCCTCCAAACCCAGCCGATCCAGCTATGACAGCCACCCCCACCACAATCAGCCAATTACCCGCCCAGAGCGGTGCGCTGACCGGTGGCGAGCGGCTGGTGGCGGACCTGGATGGCGCGACCGTTGCGGCCACGGCGATCTCCGTAGGCGGTGCTTATCGGGTTCTCACGGTTGGCACAACTGACTGGGTGGCGGCTGGCGCGGCATCCAACACGGTGGGGGTGACGTTTGTGGCCACCGCTGTCGGCACCGGCACGGGGACAGCCGTGGCGTTGCTGACCCGGAGGGTCTCTGCCCAGCAGGTGGCGGACCTGGCCAGCACGGGGCCCGTAGATCTGGCATGGGATCCAGTCACCCGCACCCTTAGCAGCTCTGCTGGTGCCGACGCGGTGCTGACACTGGCCAGCGCCGTGGCAGACGGCCTGATGTCAAGCGGCGACTTTGTGAAGCTTGCGTCGATTGTTGTCGATCGCGCTGATTTGGTGGTTGTGCCAGTGCGAAACACCACCGGGGCAACAATTCCCAAGGGAGTTCCTGTCTACGTGCCCACCCCGGGCAGTGGCGGCACGACGATCCTGATCGCCCCTGCCGATGCCTCCCAGGAGGCCACGGCTGCGAACACGATTGGGCTTACGGCAGATGCGATACCCCACAATTCCAACGGTCTGGTGGTACGCAGCGGGCCGCTGCCAGGCGTCAACACCGCCCACCTGACCGAAGGGGCGCTGTTTTGGCTGTCAGAAACCACGGGCGCTACCACATCCACGCGCCCCACCGCGCCAGCCCATGGAGTGGCGCTGGGATGGTGCGTGAAGACCGGCTCGGGCACCAGTGGGATCCTGCTGGTTGACGTCAAAAACGGCGCTGAGCTGGATGAGCTGCACGACGTATCGGTGGCCACCGCAACCCCAGGGCAGGCCCTCAGACTGGGGGTTGATGGCGTTTGGCGCGGTCACACGTACGCCGCCGGAGATGTGGGAGCAGACCCTGCCGGCACCGCTGCGGCTGCGATCTCCGCCCACGCCGGAGCGGCCGACCCGCACCCTGGCTACACCACTCCTACAGAGGCTGCCGCGGCAGCCCCGGTCCAGTCCGTTTCCATCACGCCCCCCTCCGGGTGGAGCGTCACGGGGCCCACAACAGGCAACGTCTCGCTGACGCTGGCCCTGCCGATCGGATCTACGCTGGTTAGCGCTGCTGACCGCACCGCGTGGGATGGCGCATCTGCCAACGCCCTCCGGTGGGATGGCGGCGCAACTGGACTTAACGCGGCAACAGGTCGCGCATCACTGAACCTGGGATCTGCCGCTCTAGCTGCCGTCACAGATTTTGCCGCAGCAGCTCACAGCCAGGCCGGCAGCACCATCACCGGCCCCTATGTCTCAGCCGGCATGACCATGGCGACGGGGCGGCTGCTGGGCCGGACATCTGCAGGGACGGGCCCAGCAGAGGAGATCGCGATTACGGGCGCAACCCTGGCCGGCGGTGTGCTGGCGATTACAGGGGGCGCCACGAACCTGGGATACATCGCTGCCAACCGCCAGGTCACCAGCTCGTCTGGCAGCGCAGCCACCCTCCCCCTGTTTGGAATCTCTTCCGATGGCCTGGTGCCAGGCCCTGCGTCATCCGTCGGGGCCTTTCTGCGTGACGATGGGATCTGGGCCTCGCCAGCAGGTGGTGGGGGCGGCACCGGCGATCAAACTATAACATTAACTGGCGATGTTACCGGTAGCGGAACTGCATCGCTCACCGCAACGCTGGTCAATACTGCGGTGTCACCAGCAAGCTATGGAAGTGCATACCAAGTTGCGCAATTTACTGTTGACTCAAAAGGGCGGTTAACATCTGCTGGCAATGTAGCAATTGCGGCATTCAACTTTCCGATTACGCTTACTGCGTCTGGCGGAGTTTATACCGTTGATGTTCCCAATACAAACAGTCGCACGCTACTGCTAGGAACTATCAATGGCAATGTAACAATTCTTTTGGCTAATGGTACAACACCAATAACAACTACAACAGCCGCAAACATTCCTAGTGGTTCAGAGTGGTGGGCAGAGCTTAGATTTACGTGGACATCGGGAACTATTACCTGGATCAGCCCTAGCAATACGGGGATTAACAGGGTTCTGCAAACGCTAGATTTTGGCGCCAGCGGCGGCCCGCAACTTGTCTCCGGCAAGAATTATTCTGTTCTGTTGACCCATCAGGTAGGCAGCTCTGTGGTTACCATGTGGGTGACGGGGGTCCAGCCATGAGGAAGTTGTTGCTGCAGGCTGCGACTAGATTCACCGTTGCCCAGGCCACTGGCGGATCTTTGGTTGATAATTATATCGCGAGAGTAGAGGCAAAAGACGGCCAAGCTCTGGAAGCAGGTGTTAAAACAGAGCTAACCACTTTGTTTGCAGGTTTTGAAACTGATGGCGTTACAAGCCTGATTCAAAACGGAATGTATCATCTCTGGGGTGTTGCCAGAACAATTGAAGGGTCTCGGGAGCCACTAGTAGCCGGCCCAACGTTGCCCACGATTGTTGGATCGTTTGCCAGTAATCGCGACAGAAAACTAGGAATTAACGGATTTTCGACAACTCGCTATGTTAATTCCAATAGGGCTGTAAATGCTGATGCTCAAAACAGCCATCACAACATAGCAATTGTAAGGCATACGGCAAACTTTTCTGGAGTACCGGGAGGAGCGCGTACGTCTGGCGGTAGTGATGCTGGAGGAAGATATTTATTCCATGATGCAACAACTTTCAGGACAACATCTTGCAACTTGCAAGACGCGCTGGATTCTTATCCCTACACCGCAACGCTAAATGCTTATCATGCTTTAGGATTTACAAGGCAATCATCTACAAGTTATACAATACTAGCGGGAACTAATACCTTTTCGCATACAAGATCGTCTACAACTCCAATCACGGCAGCCATGTATATTGGTGCATTAAACAGGGGTGGAGCTTCAGTTGAGCTTCCGTTTAATGGATACGTGACCGCTACTGGCTACGGCGCAGGGTGCACAGCAACGCAATTGGTAAGCATCAGGGGAAGGCTGGTAACATTTTTGAATGCCATTGGAGGTTTAACATTATGACCTTTCTTGTTAACGAAGCTGATGATCCAAAGGTTGCACGAACTGCAGAGGATTTTCGTGCAGTGCATCCAAACGTAAGCCTCCCACGGGACCCCTCGGCTGCCGACCTGGCTGGGACAGGGTGGGCCGTCCTGGACCGGCTGGCTCGCCCCCAAGACACCAGGGAGCAGCGGTTTTCCCCTGTGATTCAGCTCATGGACGGCAAATGGGTGGAGGCCTGGCAGCCACGGGAAACAACGCAAGCAGAAAAAGATCAATGGGATGAAAATAACAAACCAGAGCCTAATTTTGATATGTTTGTCAATGCTTTAATAAATCATCCTGTCTTAGCGAATGTTTACGGGGGAATTTTGATTGCCTTGCAGCAGCCCCCGCCTGCGCCAACATCAAAGCCTCAAGCCGCCCAAGGACTAGGGCTTGGGTTGCTCGCGTTTCGATTGTCTGGCGACACAAGCACCTTCCTGACGTCTTGGCGTGCCGCGTATCAAGTAGGCACTATTTCCCAAGATGTAATTACGGTAACCCAAGAATTAGCTAGGCAGTGTCACCTGCCTGACACCTTCGTGTCCGACTTAGACGTGTCATTTCCTTAAGGCCATGACATTATGGTTAAATGGCCAGCCCAAGCCGTCCGAGCCGTCCCATGGGCAAATCTATGAGCGCATGAAAGACATAACCGAGGACTTGCATAACGTAAAAAAAGAAGCCGAAAAAACCAATGATACCCTTCACAGCATTAATCTCACTATGGCGCGAATGGAAGCAACCATGGAAGAAAGGGGCAAACAGCTGCTAACAACTGAGCAAACAATAATAGTTCACAACAAAGAAATAAATGAGCTAAAGACACAAGTGCATATACTTTCAGAAAGGGGCAAGCAAACTGGATCTATATTCAAGGATTATATCTTTCCCGTATTGCTTTGCGTTATTTCATCTGCTTTCGTGTCTATTGTGGGTTTGTTGATTTTTCAGGCTAAAATGGAATCCACCACGCCTGGACCGGCAATGGAGCAGCGCAGGCAATGAGCAGGCTGATCTATCGGTGCCTGTTTTTTGCGTTTTTATCACTTTTTATTGGCGCGTGCTTGTCGTCTGCTCATTATTTCTATTGTATGGCCAACTTTTCGATGTCTGAGTGCCAATCCACGCTAGCCACCGCCACATCTTCATGGACCAATGCCGCTACGATGGTCCTTGCTGTTGCGGTTCAATCCCAAAAAACTGATGGCTGATACAAAAATATGTCAAATCATGGATTATATAAGTGGGCTTTTGTCTGCCATTCCTGGGGCGCTGTTTGTCAATGATTCTTCTAGGGTGACCAATGAAGAAAACGGAAACTTGATAATTCTTGAGTGGGCGGAAGAAAGGGGCTTTGTAAGAGAGGAGCCCGACATGTGCAGGGCGGTTGATGTTTTACCGGTTCGTATAACTATTCAATGCCCAAGGCAAATCAGCCAGGCCCCTCCAACCATACCTGTCTGGAAAATCCTCAGTCCCTGGAACCTGGCCGTTCACACCGCGATGTATGCGGACCGCACCCTGGGCGGCCTGGCATCCGTTCGCCTGGGAGGCATTGGCTCTGGGGGGGTGCTGTACCGGGGCCAGCAGCCGAGCGTTCTCCCTACCGTGGTTAGGCTAGACTGTCTCTACGACATCAGCTTTTCAACTTCGCAGAATGATCTCAGCCAATGATCTACAGCACTGAGCCCGGACACTGGATCCTGAATCCAGCCACGGGCGAGCTAACGCCCGATCCACAGTATCAGCCCCCTCAGCCGGTTCAGTGCCAGGTTGTGGCGGCCCCTGCCCCCCCCCCTGATCCCGAGGACGACGAGCCATGAGCCACAGAAATCAGTTGTTCTTAGCCAAGGCCGAAACAACGCCCAACACGGCCGTCTCCTTGACAGGGGCCGATGTTATTCCAATTGAGCTTACGGCTCCTCAGGTAACCGCAACCGCCATTGCCAGAAACGTCCTGTCGCCATTGGTGCCAGGAAGTTACCTGGCTGATATAATGGCAGAGGAACAAATAGCTGTGCCTATCACAACTGAGGTGTCTGGATCTGGCACACCCGGCACGCCATCGCCGATCCTGTCGCTGGTGCTGGCCATGGCGGGGTTCAATCAAACGGTTGCCACTGGTGTCAGCGTGACCAATGCACTGCCTTGGCCCTATTCCCCCACTCGTTACTCGATCGCCTTTGATCACGATGGGATACGGTATGGAGGCAGGGGAAGCCTGGTTGAATCAATTACATTTTCGGGGGAAGCAAATGGAATTATGAAGGCAGAAAGTAGCGTCAAAGGGATATACATGCCTGTTGTGTCTGTTGCGCAAGTTACTCCAACGCTTCCCGCGTTGATTAATCCTGCCATTATCAACAGCTCAGGAGTTGAAACCGTAACTGTTGCGGGTGTCAGTTGTTGCCTTGCAACGTATAGTTGCACGGTTCAAAATCAGATCACTTATGTTAATGATGGCGGGAATTGTCCAGCATCTTTCAAGGTGACCGATCGAACTGTTACCGGTTCGATGACAATTCAACGGCCGGCGCTAGCAAGCTTAGACTTATTTGAGAAAACCCTAAAAAGCGAAATATTTTCTATTGTGCTTCCGTATGGCACAACCGCTGGAAACATTATTACGTTTAATCATCCCAAGGTACAGGGATCCGTTCCTCAAATTACTGATCGGAACGGGTTAACATATCTAAGCTTTGATTTTACCCAGAAAAATCCTCTCCTCACTGATCAATTTACTATTGTTCAAACATGACTTTTGTTCTTCGTCAAAAGCGTTTTATTGAGCGCCGCATCACAGGATTATGCGGTAATGATCCCTATGATTTTATAGTTCACATTAAGGTTTTGCCAGACAGCAGGGCCAGGCAGCTTCGCCGGGAGCTGGTTGAGGCCAAGCGGCTGATTGATCAGTTGGCAGACAATCCAGCCCTTGAGCTGACCAACGCAAGGGGGGAGCCCATCGAAGACCTAGACCGCAGGATCGCTGAGGAGGTCCTGTGTGGATGGGGCCCTGAACTAGTAGATGAAGACGGAATGACAATTCCGTTCAATGAGGACAACAAAGCAGCCGTACTTGACCTGCCAGGATTAGCAGCAAATCTTGCTGGTGTCTGGGTGGATACCTATCAAGAATCAGTAAAAAACTCCGCGAGTTCGCAGCCTTCTGGTGCGGACCTATCAAGCGATCAAACCCAGAAGGATTGAAGCAGAGCGCAGCCGCGTGGGGCATAACCCTGCCAGAATCATGGAAGGTTAAAGAAGAACAGGAATGTTTTGAATATATGCCGGAAAATTTACCCGCCATTGAGTTGTTTCTAGATATTCAAACCCAATGGATTCCTGGCCCTGAAGGACCGATCGGCCTAAACCACGCCATTGCGTTACAGTATATGCAGCCCCTTGCGGATGGAACCGTGTTACGTCCCGTGGATAGCATCGGCAAGACGATGGAGGGGCTGCGAATTATTGAGATGGAAATTCTCAACAGGCAGGTTAAGAAATAATGGCAACTACATATGATGCGATTCTAAAAATTGCCGCCCAGGTCACTGGGGTGGACAGGATCGCCAGTCTGACCGACCAGATGAAGCGGGCGGAGGATGGCGCCCGTGGCCTTGGCAGGTCGTCTGGGTTCCTGGCCGGCACCATGGACGGACTGGCCGGCAAGGTTGCGGCCCTGGTCTCCGCTGGATCCCTGATTGCGTTTACCGGCAGCATCATCAAGGCGGGTGATGAGGCCGCCCGGCTGAAGGTCCGCATTGAGACCCTGGCCGCGCCGTTTGGTGAAGTCAACAGGCTGTATGGCATTGCGGCAACTGCTGCCGAGCGCTATGGCCTTTCAAACCAGGACGCGGCGGCCAGCGTAGCAGATCTCTATGGTCGCCTCCGGCCGATGGGAATGAGCATCAAGGAGGTTGAGACAACTTTCAATGGCCTCATGAATGCTACCCGTCGGGCGGGCTTGAGCATGGTTGACGCTAGGGCCGCTGCCCTCCAGTTGGGCCAGGCAATGGGAAGCGGAAGGCTGCAGGGCGATGAATTCAGGTCGTTGATGGAGCGTTTGCCGGGCTTGGCGCAAGCGCTTGTCACGGCATATAACAACATTGCAAGAAGCAAAGGCCTGGAGCTGGTAACCAAAGACCAGGCCAAGCGAATGACAGAAGAATTAAAGGAAGGCGAAAGACAACAAATACAAAATCTTAAGGAAACAATTCGAGAAAAAGAAAGGCTTTTAAGAGATGAGACAAATGATATTCTGCGTGAGATACAAAGACGTTATGCCGCGATTGAGCAAAGAATTGACGACCACTATGACGACGTGGCATCTGAGCAGGAAAGACGGGAGAATGAATTAAGCGATCAAAGGCAAGAGGCCATAAACGATGCAGCCGATCAAGAAATAAAGTTAATTCAACGCAGGTACGAAGACGAAAGGCGGGTCAGGTTAAGCAATCAGCAAAATTTAAGCGAAGAGCAAAAAATAATACTAGAGAGAAGGTTTCAAGATCAAGAAGAGTTAGAGATTGAGTCGGTTAGGGATCGTGCTTCGGCCGCCATTAAGGCAGAGCAGCAAACAATGCAAGACGCGCAACGAGAGCGGTCTCGACTGCTTAGAGATGAGCGCGAAAAAAGAATGCAACAGTTGCAAGATGCGCAACAGAAAGAAGAGGAAATGGTTAGAAATGATTCCGAAAGAAGACTTGAGCAATTAAAAGCAAGCCAAGAGCAACAGATAGCAGCTATTAAGGCTGCCAATGTTAAAGCGCAGGCTCAAATAGTTGCGCGAACAGCTGCAACAATTCAAAATATCAAAGAACTATCAAGTCAAGGATTGCTATCTGCTCAAGTTGCAGTTGAAGCTATGAAAATATTTGCAGAAAAGCCAGTCGCTCCACCAACTGGCTTGCAGTTATTGACCAAAGCTTTTCAAGATATGAGAACAGAGCTAGGGAATAAGTTTTTTCCAATAATTCAAGAAAAAATGCCTTTGTTGTTAGAATTTATACAAAAATTCAAAATCGTTCTCATTGAATTAGAGCCTACCATATTAGCAATTGGATTTGTTTTGGAAAAAACAATTCAAGTCTTTAACGGGCTTGTTACTGCTTTTACGGCATTGCCTGAGCCAATTCAAAAAATTATAGGCTTTTTTGTTAATCTTAAAATTGTGTCCGGTCTTCTTGCCGCTGCGTTAAACCTAGTCTTTGGTCTATCACTTCCAGGTGTCTTGACTGGATTTGCAGTTCAGCTAGTTATTCTATTAGCGAAGATTGAGCTTGGCTTTACTGCTTTGTCTACTTGGATAGGAGCGCAATTTATCCCTAAATTGACACTTGCTTTTTCTGGCTTTCTTTCCTGGATGACAGCTACTTTTGTTCCTGCCATGATTGCTTTTTTCAGTGGTCCAGCGGGTTGGATCACGCTGGCAGTGGTTGCCATTGGAGGATTGCTTTACATCTTTAGAGATCCAATCGCAAAAGCCATAAAAAATCTAGTCGAACAAACTAGACAATTGTTTGCCTTTTTGTCGGCCGATGCCAAATCCTTATGGGAAGCATTTCAAACTAATTTGGTTATACCCATTCAAGAGGGTTTGTCGTCGGCGTGGAATAACGTCAAAAAGGGATGGAGCGATCTGATGAAAGGCATGGAAGACAGAGCAAAGACGTTTGCTAGTGTCTTTTCTGATATATCTAAAAAAGTAATCAACTTCTTTGTGCAGGGATGGGTTAGAAGTATCAATCTTATTGTTGCAGGCTTAAATCGCATTGCTGCGGTTACCAACAGCAAAATCAGCATTCCTTCCCTGAACATTCCCGAGCTTGCCGAGGGCGGCTATGCACGCTCTGAGGCCATCGTTAAGATCGCTGAGCGCGGCGAGCCGGAGTACGTCATACCAGAGAGCAAGATGCATCGCGCCGCCGTCAACGCGCTGCAGGGTCGCACCGGGATCGATGTCCTAAACGCCCAGCCGAGGTCCCTGGCCACCGCGTCATCGATTGGCCCTGTGACGGTTGAGGTCAGGCCGATGTCTGTAACATATGTAAAATTTAACGGTGAAAACTTTGTGCGGGAAGCCGAAATCCCGGAAATCATTAACATGGCGGTTGAGCGTGTTCACGCCCTGATGGCCCAATCCGAAGTTCAGGCATCCCTGAGGTACTGATGGCACGCCCCCGCGCTTATTTCGCTCAGCTGCAGGATTCGACAGGATCCTTCACGTATGCGCGTTGGCAATCGCTCTGGATCGAGCAGGCTGTGACGTGGGACAGCCAGCTATGGCTGTATCAAAAGATGGTCGTCTCCGGTATCATGTCCGGCCAAGCGGTGGGGGCGCAAGCACAGCTGCAGGTGGATTTAACTGTTGCGACGGATCAACTAGCGCAAACTTTAGAATATCCACCAGGCATAATCAAGCTAGAAGAATATCACTTGGATGATTCCTTGCCGATCACAGCCCCGCAAGCCGGCCAGGTCAAGGTGGCCGAAACCATCGGCCAGGTGGTCCAGGTGGCTCGAACGACTTCTACCCTGACGTTTGTTGTGGGCAGCGCATTGTCCCCTGCTGGATCCTCGTTTGTGCCCCGGAGGGCCACCACGCGGCTGATCGGGCTGGGGTTGGTCCTATGAAGTGGAAGGGGGGCTTCTCACCCGCTGGCGGCGGCTCTGGCAACGTAGGCATCGGCTACATCCCCACGGGGCCATCCGTGGCGCTTCCCGCCAGCGTGACGGAGGTGGTGGGAGGCAGGCAACGGCCACAGTCGGGTGGGCAGGCCCCGGAAACGAACCCGCTGATTGATTTTGATATCGAAGCGGTAAAAATTGGCGATCCTATTCCTGTTATTTTTTGCCGAAGGATTAACAATATCGGCGGAGTCATGGTCAGGCCACGCGCTACATTTGTCGCCATAGAAAACAATGATCAGACAATAACTACAAAGTGGCATTGTATTTTAAGCGATGGTCAAATTGGCCCGATTCCCGTAAAAAACGTGCGAAGGGGTGGGTGTCGGTCGAACTTTGAATTCTCTCAGAATTACGACAAACGTGCTGGGACATGGCCAGCCGGGAATTTTGCGACTGTTCAAACTACCTACGATATTCCGGAATTTCCTACAGCAACAGGACTGGGCGGGTATTACACAAAACTGTCAACTATTGAGTTCCGTCACACTCAACCATATTTCTATAATTGGAAAGCCGGGTACAACGTGTTCATAGAAGAAGGAATATACGTTAACAGAATCTTGGATGATGTATATGGGCCAAGTAATAACATAGTTGATCTAATCCTATGGGCAAGGAATCAAACAAAGAAAATACCTGGCTTTCTTAATGATTTACCTTCCCTAAAGCACGCGGCAAACTTTGTCAATCAGACTGGATTGTTTTGTAACGGCGAATTCAAGAGCAGCGAAAGCTTGATAGAGTTTATGTCTAGCATTCTTCCGCATTTTCTCCTCAGGCCTACCAGAGTTAACGGTAAATTTTCATTACGCCCCTTGGTCCCGACAAACAAAGACGGCACAATAAACACTGGCACAATCTACCCAGATCATTGCTTTACAGAAGACGTCATTGTTCCTGGTAGCTACAAGGAAACAACCGCTGAAGTTTCTACCGTAATTCCGCCAGTTCTTTCGATGCTCTGGCGGCAACAGGATACGTCTAATGATTTCCCCCTGATTCGATCCAGCATTGTGGCTGATCAATCTGTTGTGATGGAGGATGTAGAAGATCCGCCAGAGCAAGTAGATTTATCAGTTTTTAATACTAGTGAATCACATATGGCCAAAGTGGGTGCATACATACATGCAAAGCGCACACTGTGCAGGCGTACGGCGTCTGTTCAGCTTGTGCCGGGTTCGCACACTGGAAAAATTCGAGAGGGTGATATTGTTCAAATCAAACACGTTGTAAGGCATTCTGACTCAAACGAGTTCAGCCTAAATCGCTGGTGGGAAGTTGTAACAATCTCAGAAAACGAATCGTTAAGTCTTATTGAGTTCCCTGTAGACCGGTGCGGGCATAGCCTGCTGGCCCTGGCGGTGGCAAACGCACCAGTGAGCAACGTGGTGCTCTTGCCCCCGCAACCGGCATCCTGTGACCTGCCAGGCCAAGACACGGACACGACCGTGCCGCCGTCGTCGTCGATCTCCCTGCCCCCTGGCGACCTGACAAAGCCGGGATCCCCGGCGCCCACGTCAGGCGTTGACGTGCCGCTGCCGATCAACCCACCGTCAGATCCGCCCCCCTCGACCCCAACGCCCCCCTCGACCCCTGGTGGGCCCCCGACCGATCCCGATCAGCCGTCATCGCCGCCCATCCCCCCTGGCGACTGGCCGTGCGAGTGGGGGTATGGCGAGATTCTTGTAAATATTCATTCCGCTGATTATAAAGATGGATGGGGGCCAAAAGTAGACACCCGCCGAGTGATAGGACCTGTCAAGATAGAATTTGATCCTGATGGTATCAACTGGCATTATATAGTTAAATTTACAGATGCAGAAACTGGCTTAAAGGAAGACCTCTTTCTCACAGCATCAGAAGATGGCTTCGGCGGGCCGAATTCTGCCGATGGCTTGTACAGGGTTTGGGCTGTGGCGGAGAATGTTGACTGCACAACGACTACAATAGTAGACAACATCGAAGGCTACTCATGACGCTGACACCGCTTGGATACAGGCTATACTTTCCAGCTCCCGACGATACCCTTGCGATTATTGCTTCCAACGTGTATGGAGACAATAGCCAGGCAAAGCAGGATTTAATCTATGAAGCGAACAGCGGACTGTTCTTATGCAACGATAGGACCATAAGGTCAGGCATGACACTAAAAATCCCTAACCTGCCATGACCAATAACTTTCCGCCATTCAAAAAAGCTGCAGAATCTGTCAGGTATGGCGGGTATGGCGAGGAAGATTTTGTAACAGGCACGGGGAAGGTTGTTGTAACAATTCGATCAAGTGTTATGCTTGAAACGATTGTAGATATGGAATTTGACTTAAATGAATCTGAGTTAAGAGATTTGATAAGCCACTACGATTTGCAAGCCAAAAGTTTAATAAAAGGTTTTTTGTTTGATTCTGTTACAGCCCCGGACGGAATCACGCTCCCCCAGGGCTTCGCCTGGCACTACGAGGCTGAGCCGAACATTGGCGACGCCTACCGCGACTTGCACAGGGTTTCCGCCAGCTTCGTCATGTCTCCTCGGCAGGGGATCATCCAGGCCCCGGGCGGGTCCATGCCGCTGGGCGTGCTCATGTCCGGCGGCGATAGCGTGGTGGTGCCCCTCGACTTCCAAGGGCTGGGGATTGACATGACAGTGCCGGAAATCAGGCAGGCGTGGGTGATGCCGTTAGGCGTTGAGCTGTTTTACCCCGAGTCCTCCTACCCCTCCACATTCAACGCCTTGGGCGTGCAGATGGTGGGCGGAGAAGGATCGGTGGGCGGGGGCGATCCCCTGTTGTCCCTGCGACAGTTGATTTTGCACTTTGATGGTACAAATAATTCTACTACAATTGTAGATTCTTCTCCGCATCAAAGAAGTGTTATTGCTTATGGCGACGCAGCGCTGACTACGGCAAACAAACTCTACGGAACTGCAGGGCTAAGAAGTCCAGGCACAACTGGATCAAAAATTGCGTTTTCTATTCCTGGTGGGTTAGGTGCTGGCGCATTCTGTATAGAATGGTTTGAATATCTTTACACTGCTGATAGCTCAAAGGTTACATTTAACTCTAGGGTCTCCCAAGCGGCCAGTGCGTTTGGTATAAACATCATCGAAGACGGCAGGGCAACAACTGAGGGGATCTGGCTGTTTGGAGAATCGCTGCCATCAACACCAAAGCAGCTTCAAGCATGGCGGCATGTGGCGGTCGTTCGCAGGTCGGATGGCGTAATGCTGCGATTCTACAATGGTCAACTGACCGGCACCTCAGCCTTCCCTATAACAAACAATTTCTCTAGCACCAACTTTGAATTTGCCGGTAGCGATGGAATTTTCCCCTCGTATCAGCAAGGCGAGTATGATGAGCTTCGTATAACTGTTGGGGATCCAGTCTACCTCAGCAGCTTCATCCCCCCAACCGGCCCACACCCTGACACTTAAACCATGGCAAACGTTGCTTTTGCATCAAACAAGCTTACTGATTTAATGCTGGAAAGCTATTTTTTGTACAACGCAGAAAGTGGCACTGCTGCAGTTTTTAAGCTGATGCTGCTTGGCTCAAGTTTTACGCCCAGTAAAACGCATCAATTTATTAGTGACGTAGTCGCTCACGAAGTGACAGGAGCTGGCTATACCGCCGGCGGAAAGACTGTAACTATTACAGTTGGAGATCCTAACAATACATTAAATGAAACCAGAGCCCAGTGTGCTGGTACTTCATGGCCTAATTCAACCGTTTTAGTAAAAGCCGCAGTTCTTTACAAGGTAAAAGCAGGGAATTCAACTCATCAAATCGTAGGAAGCATTGTCTACGATACGGTGCTAGTAAGTGCAGGCACTGAGTTGTTTATTGGCGCTTTTGAGTTTCCCCTCAAGAATTTAGGAACTCTACCAGCATGACAACATTTCCTTCAATTATGCCTTCCGTTGGGCGATCCTATAGCCCTGGCCAGTATCAGGGCGAGATCGTTAGCTACCCTAACGGTGACCTGTCAAGGTACAGGACAGGGAATCAACTGTCTAAAAAAACACTTTCGTTGCCTTATCAAATTCTTAGTACTGCAGAAAAAAACACAATTGCTAATCATTTTGTAACTCATGGAAAATGGAAGACTTTTACATTACCTGCTGAGATTTGGTGTTATTTGATCACTGCTGGCCATCCTGTCTTTCTAGATAATTCTGTTTTTTTATGGGCAGAACCTTTTAGCTGTTCGGCCAATGGGGCAGGGTTTTGGCAAGGTACTGCTAACCTAAGATGCGCCACCAGGATGATCGATTAAAGCATGCCTAAGTTTATTTGTCCAGAGTGTAATGAGTCTGATACATATGTGGCTCAGACTCTTGATTTTATTAAACGACTGAGCAAGCTAAGGCGCCGCCGCCGCTGTCCCGGCTGCGGCTTCGTTTTTTATTCAGTAGAAGTACTTGAGGAGGCTTATTCGCGCAAAGTCAAGCGCCAAGCCAAAAAGTCTTTAATTTCTTCGCGACAGCGGAAATGAACGTCATCAATTCCGCCGTCTTCGTCAATCCAGGCCCAGCAGGGGTCTGGACACTGTTTCATGTACCCTAAACGGACGCTCCGCAGGAACTCCTCCCCCTCCGCTTCGATGCGGTCTTTGTTGCGCTGAGCCAGGCGTTGCAGGGCCTCTTTTAGGGGCACGTCGAGCCAGAGAGTGAGGTCGGGCCGTAGGCCACCTGTGGCAAACGCATCTAGTTGCTGGATGGCCTCTAGGGACAGCCCCCGGCCGTAGCCCTGATAGGCCACCGTGGACCCGCTGAAGCGATCGGAGAGCACCCAGTGCCCCGCCGCAAGGGCGGGGGCGATGCGTTCCGCGACGTGCTGGGCACGATCGGCGGCATACAGCAGCAGCTCGGTTTGTAACGCCAGGCCCGGCCCGGCCGGTGGGTCCAGCAGCAGGGTGCGCAGGGCCTGGCCAAGAGCGGTGCCGCCTGGCTCCCGGGTGACCACCAGGTCCGCACCGGGAGGCATCAAGCCGCTGGTGGGCAGCCAGTCTGCCAGCTCCTGGACCTGAGTGGTCTTGCCGCTGCCATCGATTCCTTCGATGGCGATGAATAGGCCTTGTTTCATTCCCAGTTGCGATCAAGCATAAAAGTACGAGCAATGCTTTGGGAAATATTATCAATTAACTTTTCTTTGCCTTTGTCTTCAAAGGCTTTTTTTATACCAGCTAAAATAACTTTTATAATTTGCTCTTTTGCTTCGGTTTCAAGGATTTCGGCTATTACTGTTTGTGCATATTTTTGAATTTCTCTGTTAAAAGCTTGCTGTAAGTTTGTCGTAGTAAAAGACCGATCTGATGGACCTAGCAAATGCTTAACCGCTTCTTTAACCAAAATGTCCCGACTATCTGTTGTAATGGTTTGCATTACAGCAGCGGCGACAATTTCGCCAAACTGATCGTCATTAAATTTAAGATTAGCCATTGTCCTAGGGAAGTGTGGGTGGTTTAGAGAAGGGGCTTATGTCAACAAGTCGGCCGCCATGGGGCTGGGGCCGCTGCGGAGTTGGCGGCCGTACTCGCCGCTGAGCCTCATAAACCCTGCGGTTCCATGCCGCCATGGCCAGTATCAGGGCGATAAACGCCGTTGTAACTATGGAGCCACACGCGGCTCCATTAAGCCAGATTGCCATGATCATGGGCACTTAGGTCTTAGGTTCAGGGGCGGACATTTTGCGGCTTGAGATCGAGCAAGCTCAGCCATGCGCCGCTGGATCTGCTCAGGGATAACAGCCTTGACGTCTGCAACCGAAAAGCAAGAAACGGGAGCCTTGATGTCAATCACGGTTGCTGGCGGCAAGGCTGCTGCCGGCGGCGGAGCAGACCTCCACCCCGCCAGGGTTAGGGCCAGGCCGGCCAGGGGGATCAGGAGATCTTTGGTGATGGTGAGCACAGCCCAGCCGATGGCCAGGCAGGAAACGAGCACGCAGTTCTCTGCGCTGATGGTGGTGTTCATGATTAAAAACCTTTGGGCGTCGGCGGGGCGTTGGCCTCTCCGCGTGACTGGGGAACTATAGCAGGTTTGCGCTCCGCTGGTCCAGCGGCGGCCCATGCCGCCTTAAGCTCTTGGCGCAGGCGGTGCGCTCCATTCGTTTTGAGCCACTCCAGCACGGCCTCTAGGTGCGCTGCGGCTATGGCTGCGTCTGGATTTTCTAGGTCCTGGAACCGATTCAGGACGGCGTCACTGGCCTGGATCATTCGCCTCCACAGCCTCATGCCACCCTCGCCACTGTAGTGGCCCATCCGCCCGGCAGGTTGACCAGCAAATCCTGGCGAGCCAGGGCAACGTCTAGGCTGGACGTGGTCCAGGCATGCTCGACACCACCCAGGGTAAGACCGGCTAGGTACGTTGGCTCACCCGTCTCGCGATGGACCAAGCCTGCAGATTTCGCCTGTCGGGTGGCCTTGCGGAGCCTGTAGGCGGTTGATGGAAGGCAGACCCATTGGCCGCCCCTGGAAAGACCGTAAAGTTTCATTGTCGAGAAAGGTCGTTGATTAGTTGAGTTAATAATTTGTAAATAAAGGATTGCTCATCAAATACTTGGCGTTTTGTCTTAATTGTTTGTATAAAAACATCTTTTACTGCGATTGTAACGTCTTTATAAGCCTGTTCACGAATAGCATCTAGCTGTGATTCAACAACAGATTGTACGCTTTCTGCTAATAGTCTTTCAGTATGCTGAACTTCAAATTCCCTTTTCTCTAGGTTAGCGGCAGTTTCTCTAATTAACTCTGTGAGCTTATCGCCTGATAGGCGCCAAGCTTCAAACGCATCGGTGAGGTCCATCAGAACGGTACCTCCTCGGTGCTGGGCTCCCCGCCCCTATGGCCCCCCTCCGAGGCCTCCGCGTCGCGCTTGCTGCCCAGTAGATCCAGCCGGTCTACGCGCACCGCGATCTTGCCGCGCTCCTCGCCAGTGGTCCGATCTGTCCAGCGCTCAAGCGCTACCGAACCAGTGATTCCCAGCAAGGAACCCTTGCGCAAGTAATCGCATGCCACCTCGGCTGGCTTTCCCCAGATCGCAAGGTTGAACCAATCCGGATCCTCGTCACGGCTGCGACGTTTCACGGCCAGCGTGAGGTTGGCCACCACGCTTCCCGATTCGAAATAGCGGACCTCCGGATCACGGCCGGCACGGCCCACGAGGGTGATGGAGTTGACGCCTGGTAGGTCTGCTGGATCGCTGACCACGTAGAAGTTCCTAAGCTGCAGCTCTGGCGGGTGACCCTTTTCAATCCGTAGGCCACCTTCCAGAACAAGGAGGGTGCCGATGCCTAGATCTGCGCCTTCCAGCTTAGCAGCAAGTTTGCCCCATGCGCACACGCGCAGCTCCCAGGGGGAGTCTTCTTCCTTGTACGGCTGAATTTGCACCTGTAAAGTGCAGACTTGTTTATCGTTAGATGTTGTTTTTAGTGCAGGCGGAGCAATTACTTCGCCTAGTAAAATGAGGTGATTCATTGATTTTCAATGGTGAGGGGAATGGTTCTCAGCTCAGCACTGAGCTGAGCAAGGTGTTGGGAGACACTTAC
>Ga0315903_10003592_pt1 | contig 21350 bp, 18 predicted proteins | sample LakEriMetagenome_7_FD_203524 | JGI IMG/M metagenome (GOLD analysis project Ga0315903, IMG submission 203524) | Freshwater fungal communities from buoy surface, Lake Erie, Ohio, United States - Buoy 2 MA119 | ecosystem: Environmental > Aquatic > Freshwater > Lake | place: USA: Lake Erie, Ohio... | reverse complement strand
ACTGATTCATCGAGGCGAATGAGTATTTTAAACAAGGCAGGCATGAGAAGGTTATCATCTGTAGACAGCTTCACAAAAGCAACATGACCGCTAAGAATCACGCTCAACACATCGTGCAAGCCCACCAGCGGAAGATTTCCGGCGCATATGACACCTACCTTTTTAATGGACGCTGTATCGTTCAATGTGTACCTTTCAAGCCATTGACCCATTCGAATCACCGTAAGTTCTTCGCTCCAAGCGAACAATGCCCTTCGAATGTTGTTTTCGGTGAACCATCCGTTGTGATGCACATGCGTTTCAATCATTTGATTCAGCTCTTCGTACTCTTCAGCCGTTACTCCCGACTCATAACCGGGCCAAGCGGAGGAGGTGCCTAGAGCACCGAAAATTCGGCCCCACTGATCAATTGCACGAATTCGGTATTCCAATGATTTACGCATAGTTCACAAGGTGTTATTTTTGTGCCGCAAAATTAGAAAGTATAGACCATGGCTATCATGATTACCGACGAATGCATCAACTGTGGTGCATGCGAACCAGAATGTCCCAACCACGCTATCTATGAAGGAGGCGCTGAGTGGAAATACTCGGAAGGGACAGGACTACGCGGCATTTTCAACCCGATCGGGAATGCAAATGAGATTGATGCCGACTCCAACCAAACGCCGGTTAGCATGGACGTTTATTACATCGTCTCAGATAAATGCACCGAATGTGTTGGCTTCCATGATGAGCCTCAATGTGCTGCTGTATGTCCAGTAGACTGCTGCGTGGACGACCCTGACCACCGCGAATCGGAAGAGCAACTCAAGGCTAAGAAAGAATTCATGCACCTGTAAGGTTTATCGCACGATAAACTCATCACAGAAAAGCCAAGATGGCTCGCCCGGAGCATCATGCCATTCCGGGCAAAGGCCGTGATTGGCAGCAACCATCTTTACGAAGCGTGCTTTTTCGTTCATTCGTTTCAGCGAGAAAGGCTCAAAGAACTCGCCTTCTTTCCTTTCATCCGTTTTGCTTTCAGACATCCCAACCGACTTCCAATTCTTTCCGTCATCACTAATGAAATACTCCACCGATTTCGGCAGGAAGATCCATGCATTTCCATACATAAACCAACGAGTCTCCAATTCTTGAATTTCCGTTGATACTCCTAAATCGACGACTGCTTCCATATTCTTGCCCTGCACAGCCTGCCATGCGCCGTCGCGGAAATTCGTTGAACCCAATCGACCATCAACGAGGGCCTTCGCTCCACCGCCCGTATACCAAGGAGAGGGTTCATAGGAAATTCTGAGAGAATCATTCAGAGCCAAATGAGGTTCAAACCACCACATCATAGGTTCTGTATAACGCAATTCACTCATGGTTGCTTGAGCACTAAGCAACGTTGGCCTGTCAATCACGATAGCATTCGTGTAATTCAGGATTTTGTCGCCCGGCCTTGTGCCTGCAGGTGCCAGCGAATAGGTCATGTGTATTTCCTGAAAAGCCGGCTTCAATTCAATCTGTAATGCATTCTCCTTTGGAGTAGCATTCATTGAAATTGGCACTTTCGGAAATCCGGGTGATATGTTCAGCCCCTTCAAGCGCTCGTAATGTTCCTCAACGCGTTTAGTAAACAGAGCATAATTGCGCTGCTCGGGAAATGTCCACAACACTTCAGCCAATGCGAGTAATCGCGGAAACACTTTGCTGTCGACCGTTTCCTGAGGCGCATGTTCCGTCCACATATTACACTCTCCTCCGCGAATGTATTTCGACTCCGCAACAGAGAGAGAAGCCGGAATTGGATTGAAATTATAGACTTCTTCCATGTCGGTTGAACTCAAACCATAGTCGAAATAGCAATGGCTTGTGGGCGACATGATGACATTATGCCCGGCCTTGGCAGCTTGCTCCCCTCCTTCCATGCCCCTCCAACTTTGTATCATTGCATCGGCAGGAATTCCGCCTTCCAGAATTTCGTCCCAGCCAATAATACGCTTGCCTTTGCTCTGCAGGTAAGTTGCAATTCGCTCAATAAAATACGTTTGCAACTCAGCCTCATCCTTCAACTTCTCTTGTTTGATGCGACGCTGACATTTTTCACATTGCTCCCAGCGAAACTTGGGTGCTTCGTCTCCACCAATATGGATGTAAGGCGAGGGAAAAAGTTCACACACCTCTGAAAGCACGTTCTCCAAAAACTCAAATGTGTACTCGTCTCCTGCACAATAAATATCCTTAAAAACCCCCCATTCATTTTCGACTTCGATAGTCTGATGCGTACAACTCAAGGCAGGATAAGCCGCAATGGCAGCGCTTGAATGACCTGGCAGTTCAATTTCGGGAATAACTGTAATGTGGCGTGCCGTGGCATAGTCTACAATTTCTCTTATCTCTTGTTTCGAATAGAAACCGCCGTACTTCGTACCATCCTTTTCGGTTCGCCATGCACCTACTTCCGTCAGTAATGGATACTTATCAATTTGAATTCGCCAACCCTGATCTTCCGTGAGGTGCCAATGGAGCACATTCATTTTGTAGTAAGCAAGGGCGTCAATGTATTTCTTGATGAAATCGACCGACATAAAATGCCTGCAACAGTCGAGTAACAATCCGCGATGCGGAAATTTTGCGCCATCCTGAATGAGCATGGTAGGAAGCTGCAAGGGCAGCTTAAGTTTCTTTTGCTCTGCCTCTTTCGGTAATAATTGACGTATTGTTTGAACACCATAGAAAACACCTTCATCAAACTCAGCATTAATGAGAATTCCCTTTGGTGTAACATTGATCCGATAGCGTGAGCGGTCGGCTTGCATGGCCTGTTCACGCAGAGAATTGGGCAGATTTCGAAGACTCTCCTCGGTTACATCACTGCTCCTTTTGGAAGCACTCAACAAAATGAAGTTTTCCTGTGGCATCGAGTTCATGTCAACAATCTGAAATACTTTTCCGCTCGCTGCCATTAGCCATTGCGCCAAAAATTCAGCTTCTGCCCTTGCATTCTGATTAGTAACAATTACGGTTTGCTCATTAATCAGGAACTGTGACTTTCCGATGTTCCACTGATCAGGTTGAGGAATGACATTGAATTGAGCCCACATGAATGCACTCGAAGAAAAGAATGCCAGAGCCAGGGTTATTAATCGAATCATATTTCTTTACTGCTGGTTCAAGAGATTGTACGTGTGCAATGCAGCCAATGCCGCTGTTTCAGTTCGGAGGCGCGCATTGCCCAAACTGACTCCTTCGAAAAGTAAATTCTTAGCCGATATTACTTCCGCCTCTGAGAAATCACCCTCCGGACCGATAGCTATGCAAACCGTTGAGCGACGCGATTCATTGACTTTCGAGTCATGAATATCCACTTGTATAGCGTCACGAAGAAGAGTACGGGGAAGATGTTCCATACAATGCGCTATAAATCGCTGTTCTGCTTCAATACTTTTTGCCCAACTGAGGAAGTCAACAGTATCGAGAATACTCGGCAAGTAGGTCCTTCGCGACTGCTTCAGGGCCGCAATAGCAACGCGATTAATCCGCTCTATGGAGATGCGCGAACGTTCGGAGTGTGCGCAAGTCAATAAACTGATTTCGCCTACACCCAACTCAACAGCCTTTTCTACCAGCCATTCTATGCGATCTGCATTTTTGGTTGGAGCAATGCCCAAATGCAAGGGCACGTGGGAGTCGCGATTCGGCAACTCCTCTAAAACGAGCGCTGAAACCCGGTGCTTGTCGAGCGATAATTCAGCCATGAAAAGTTTACCCTGTCCATTGGTAAGTTCAACACGATCACCCGACTTCAAGCGCAGTGCCTTCGTAATATGCGTTGCTTCAGATGAGTCGAACTCAACACGCTCGTTCAGAGCAGCCAACGCATGATAAAAAAAGGTGGTACTCATTTTTTCAAAAATCGGGTATAGGCCAATAATGCTCCGGCGTAAGGTTCTCTAAAATTCCAGTTACCCACTCCTGTCAGGGTAACTGCCGAATATTTGCCAAGTCGCAAACCAGCCTCCACTTGAAACGGAACACCCAACGTCAAACCCGTGATGTATTCGTTTTCGTAATCGGCTCGCCGACAATACTGCCTCACATTAAACCCGAATCCAACGGATCCTGTAACATACCAGCTCCTACCTCCCCAACCATCACCCCAAAGCACCCCCAATTCCGACAATTTGTTGTGGCGTTCGGTGCAGGAATCATCGGGGGCCATCCAAAGCTCTTGTGTAAATGCAGCACGCACTTGGACCAATGAGCCCTCACCTCGTTTGGAGTATGAAATCATGCTCTGCCAAGACCAAAAGTCCGATGTATTAATTCCACCCGCCACATTAAACCAGCGACTTCCCCTCAAAGGATTATCTTCATATTGACCCGTGACACGAATGCACGCCATCATCAGAAAAAAAATTAAACAGCTATTTTTCAGAGGATTAAACATAACTAAGGAAACAGCAAAGTCTATTTTGCGGACACAATAACGAAGTTTCTACGGGTTGTTTCGCTGCTCGAAATCTTTTTTTTCCATACTCCCCTGTTTTTCATGAACAACGCTGTACATTTGCAGCCCTAAAATCAATACTTGTTAACCGGGTTTCGTACCCTACAAACAAAAAAACATGGCAGTAAAACTTCGACTTCAACGTCACGGTAAGAAAGGAAGCCCTTTCTACCACATTGTAGCAGCAGACTCACGTTCACCACGCGATGGTAAGTTCATTGAGCGCATTGGCAGCTACAACCCAAACACTAACCCGGCTACTATTCAGCTGGATAACTCAAAGGCCATTCAGTGGCTCAACAATGGTGCGCAACCAACTGATACGGTTCGTGCTATGCTGAGCTACACAGGTGTTCTTTATCGTCAACACCTCCAAAAAGGTGTATTGAAAGGAGCTTTTTCTCAAGAAGAAGCTGACAAGCGTTTCGAAGCTTGGGCTGCTGATAAGAGCAACAAGGTTCAAGGTAAAAAAGACCGTTTGGCGAAAGAAAAGAGCGACAACCTCAGCAAAATGATGAAGCATGAGCGTGAGGTGAATGAGAATCGCCTAAAGGCAATCACTGCAGCTGCTGAAGCAGCGAGTGCAAGTGTAACAGAAGCACCTGTTGCTGAAGCTCCGGCGGCAGAAGAAGCTCCGGCTGCTGAAGAAGCAGGCGATAGCGCTGAAGCATAATTCACATGATATTTCTTAAAGCCACTCTGAGGAGTGGCTTTTTTTTTAGACACGAAACAGAATGACAAATCTTCCTGATAAAAAAGACTTGCACGTCGTAGGTTACTTTTCAAAATTGCACGGTTATAAAGGAGAACTTACCGCTGCACTGGACACAGGTGATATCCACGATTATGAGGATTTGGAAATACTCTTTCTGGACATTCAAGGAACCCTGGTACCCTATTTCGTTGAATCATTGGAATACAAGACCAATACCTCAGCCAAAGTAAAACTGGAAGGCATCGACACAGAAGAGAAAGCAAAGGCACTGGTTAAATCGACCATCTACATCAACCGAAGCGACATGAGCGCGCCCGACACCGATCGAGCAGCGTTACGTGCCATTGCAGGCTACAGGGTTATCGACACAGAGCACGGCGACATTGGCATTGTTGAGCGCATTGAAGAATCTCCCAATAATCCGTTATTGGTAATTCTGCATGGAAAAAAGGAAATACTCCTGCCAATGAACGGCGATTTTTTCAAATCTATTGACGACGAAAAACGCGAGGTCCACATTGATGCACCGGAAGGTCTTATTGACTTCTACCTGAGTCAATAATTCTGATTGTTGGTTTCAACATCTTGTAAAAAACTTCACTTCGACAACCGCATGAATGACGGTTGAAATCGCCGTACATTCGCGCCCGAACAAAAAACTTCTGATAACGATGAGCAAGGTTTTCGATCTCGATATGATTAAGGCCGTATACAGTCGCTTTCCGCAACGTGTGGAAGCAGCGCGTAACGTAACCGGCAAGCCCCTAACCCTTACCGAAAAAATCTTATACACGCACCTTTGGAGTGGTGATGCCAACACTGCGTTCGAACGCGGCAAAAGCTATGTAGACTTTGCCCCCGACCGAGTGGCTATGCAAGATGCAACTGCCCAAATGGCATTGCTTCAATTCATGCAAGCCGGTCGTAAGAAAGTAGCTGTGCCCAGCACTGTGCATTGCGACCACCTAATCCAAGCTCGTGTTGGCTCTACTCAGGATTTGAGCGACGCGCTGAATAAGAACAACGAGGTATTTAACTTCCTCTCTTCCATTTCGAACAAATACGGAATTGGCTTTTGGAAGCCCGGTGCGGGTATCATTCATCAGGTGGTGCTGGAAAACTATGCCTTCCCCGGCGGTATGATGATTGGAACCGACTCGCATACGGTTAATGCAGGCGGCTTGGGTATGGTTGCCATTGGTGTGGGCGGTGCCGACGCCATGGACGTTATGGCCGGAATGGCTTGGGAGCTCAAGTTCCCGAAGCTAATCGGTATTAAGCTTACAGGAAAGCTCAATGGCTGGTGCTCCGCAAAAGATGTGATTTTGAAAGTAGCCGGAATCCTAACCGTAAAGGGCGGTACCGGTTGCATTGTAGAATATTTTGGTGAAGGAGCTCAATCCCTTTCGTGCACAGGTAAAGGAACCATTTGCAACATGGGAGCTGAAATCGGAGCAACCACTTCGACTTTTGGCTATGACGATAGCATGGAGCGCTACCTGCGTTCTACCGGTCGCCCTGAGGTCGCTGATTTGGCCAACTCCATTCGTGAGCACCTGACCGGTGATGCTGATGTGTATGCCGACCCGGAGAAATATTTCGATCAGGTAATCGAAATCAACCTCAGCGAATTGGAACCCCACCTCAACGGTCCTTTCACTCCCGATTTGGCTACACCTATTTCGAAGATGAAAGAAGAAGCAGCCAAGAACAACTGGCCAACTAAAGTGGAAGTGGGGCTGATTGGCTCTTGCACGAATTCATCGTATGAAGACATTGCACGTTCAGCTTCCTTGGCGAAACAGGTAATTGCAAAAAACCTCAAGCCAAAGGCTGAATTTAGCATTACACCCGGTAGTGAGGTGGTGCGCTATACCATTGAGCGCGATGGATTCATCGATACGTTCAATGAAATGGGAGCAACCGTTTATGCCAATGCCTGTGGACCTTGCATTGGAATGTGGGCTCGCGTGGGTGCAGAGAAAAAAGAAAAGAACACCATTGTTCACTCATTCAATCGCAACTTCCAGAGCCGCAATGACGGTAATCCAAATACACTTGCCTTTGTAGCGTCACCTGAGCTGACAACTGCTTTGGCTATTGCGGGTGATCTCACGTTTAACCCGATTACAGATACCCTGTTAAATGAAAAGGGAGAGCAGGTGAAACTTGACCCGCCAAGCGGCGACGAGTTGCCAACGAAAGGCTTTGACGCAAAAGATCCCGGTTATCAAGCTCCGGCTGAAGACGGAAGCGGCGTAGAGGTTAACGTAGCCGCAGACAGTGAGCGCCTCCAGTTGCTCGCTCCATTTTCAGACTGGGACGGACAAAACATTACGGGTGCACGAGTACTTATCAAAGCAAAGGGTAAGTGCACTACCGACCACATTTCGATGGCGGGTCAGTGGTTGCGTTTCCGCGGACACCTCGACAATATTGCGAACAACACACTGATAGGTGCTACCAACTTTTTCAACGGTGCTCAAAACAGTGTCAAGAATCAGCTCACAGGAGCATACGATGAAGTACCGAAAGTACAACGCGCCTACAAAGCAGCAGGCGTTCCAACGCTTGTGGTTGGTGATCAGAACTACGGCGAAGGTTCATCGCGCGAGCACGCAGCCATGCAACCGCGTCATTTGGGAGTGCGTGCGATATTGGTAAAATCATTTGCCCGAATTCACGAAACCAACTTGAAAAAGCAAGGTATGTTGGCACTCACTTTCAGCAATGAAGCCGACTACGATAAGATTCAAGAAAATGATGTGGTAAACTTCACTGACCTTGTTTCATTCTCACCTGATAAACCTCTTCATCTTGAGTTAGTGCACGAAGACGGTTCAAAAGAAACCATTGCTGTGAATCACACTTACAACGCACAACAGATTGAATGGTTTAAGGCAGGAGGCGCGTTGAATTTGATACGGAAGGGGCTAATTCAATAGTTCTGGATCTGATAAGCTTATTAAAGAGCCTCAAGAAAAGCTTGAGGCTTTTTTTTTTAGAACTAGTTAACGGCAGCTGACTACGTGTTCCGCCGTTAACATTTCAACCCTTATTTTCGCGCCATGACTTCTTCTAAACAACGAACAATTCGACAAGCGGTTAGCCTATCCGGTGTAGGACTGCACACGGGTTCGATAGTAAACGTCAACATTTTACCCGCACCTGAAAACCATGGCTACGTTTTCCAGCGAATGGATTTGGAGGGGCAACCTCTCATTCCGGCTGACTGCGATTTGGTGGTGAGCACACAAAGGGGAACTACGCTCGAACATAAAGGTGCGCGGGTTTATACAAGTGAGCACGTTCTGGCGGCCATCTATGGCTGCATGGTCGACAACGCTCTCATTCAACTCGATGGCCCCGAAGTCCCTATTCTCGATGGCAGCTCTAAACCCTTTGTAGACGCTATCATCGCGTCGGGCTTTGTTGACCAGGAAGCGGAAAGAAAATACCTCGTCCTCAACGAAAATCTCACATACGAAGACAAGGAAAAAAATATTGAAATGCTCGCGGTTCCAACTAATGGCGGAGAATTCAGACTAACCGTTATGGTCGATTATAACTCGCCGGTGTTGGGAACACAACACGCCCACATGTACGAACTTGACCATTTCGTGGAGGAAATCTCAAGTTGCAGAACGTTTGTTTTTTTAGGTGAACTAGCCTTATTAGCTAAGAACGGATTGATAAAAGGTGGAAGTCTAGATAATGCCATCGTGCTCGTAGAAAGAGATTACTCCGAAGAAGAAATAAAGGACATACTCAAACAGCTCGGTCGCGAAGAACTCGATGTTCGAGTGGAAGGTATGGGCGTGCTGAATACAATAAAGCTGAAATTCGAAAATGAACCGGCTCGCCATAAACTTCTTGATATTGTCGGTGATTTGGCCTTAACCGGACGCTTCATCCGAGGACATATTCTCGCAGCTCGCCCAGGTCATTATGGCAATGTGGAATTTGCCCGAATCCTCAAAAACTTGGCGAAAAAGCAAAAAGACGCAGCTCCTGTGTTCGACATTTTTAAGAAACCTCTCTTCGATATCAACGACATCTCCAAGATGCTTCCGCATCGGTATCCGTTTCTGTTAGTAGACAAGATTCTTGAAATGGACGCCACAAGTATTGTAGGTATCAAAAATGTTACAATGAACGAACCGTTCTTCCAGGGACATTTTCCCGGAAACCCAGTAATGCCGGGTGTTCTCCAGGTAGAGGCTATGGCCCAGGTAGGCGGTATATATGCACTTTCTCAGGTAGAAGACCCAGAAAATTACAGCACCTACTTCATGAAAATCGACGGTGTGAAATTCAAACAGAAAGTTCTACCCGGCGATACGATTATTTTCAAACTAACACTGGAAAGCCCTATTCGAAGGGGTTTAGTAAACATGAGAGGTGTTGCCTATGTTAATGGTAAAGAAGCCTGCGAAGCACTCATGCTGGCTCAGGTAGTGCGCGACCGTGTTGCGAAAGAAACCAATCAAGAAGCAACCGCATGAATACATTGAATCAAATACATCCTGCCGCGCGCATTGGAAGCAATGTGGAAGTAGGCGCTTTTACCACAATAGATGCGGATGTGGAAATCGGTGAAGGCACTTGGATTGGTCCCAATGTGACGATCATGAACGGCGCGCGCATTGGTAAGCACTGCAAAATATTTCCGGGAGCGGTTATATCTGCCATACCACAAGATCTCAAATTTGATGGTGAAATAACCACTGCCGAAATAGGCGATTATACCATCATTCGAGAGTGTGTTACCATCAATCGCGGAACGAAAGACAAATTCAAAACATCAGTCGGAAGTCATTGCTTACTGATGGCATACGTGCACATTGCTCATGATGCAACCGTTGGTAATCACTGCGTAATTGCAAATAGCGCAAACATTGCAGGACACGTCGATATCGAAGACTGGGTTATCATCGAGGGTGTTGTTGCAATTCAACAATTTGTGCGAATCGGACAGCATGCATTCATAGCAGGTGGAAGTCTGGTCAGAAAAAATGTCCCGCCCTATGTAAAAGCTGCGCGCGAACCACTGAGTTATGCCGGCGTCAACACTGTAGGCTTGCGCCGAAGAGGCTTTGACAATGAAGTTATAGCACACATCGAAGATGTCTATCGCATGATTTACGTTCATAACAGCAACATGAGCCGAGCCATGCATGCTGCTGAGCTTGAACTTCCAAACACCGAGCATAAGCAAATTATTCTGGATTTCATCAGGGCAAGCGACAAAGGAATTATTCGCGGGCCTCAAGGTCTCTAAAGCATTGCACGTCGAACTAAATCAAATAGCTAAACGGTATCAAAAACAGTCGATCTTTCGAGATGTGTCATACTCGTTTCAATCCGGGTCATGTGCATCGGTGATTGGAAGTAATGGAAGCGGTAAATCAACACTTCTTCAAATTATTGCGGGCTATGTGACGCCCTCGGAGGGTTCAATAACATGGCATTTAAACGACCATCGAATTAATCGCGATGAGGTTTTTCGACATGTTGCTATTTGCTCACCGGCGCTTCAACTTTGGGATGAGTTAACCTTATCCGAAAATCACTCGCTTTTCACGCAGTTCAAGCAACTTCCCGAATGCGACTCTGCCTCTGCTTTTGCCCAAAAAATTGAACTCGAAAAGCACATCCACAAACCATTGAAATCATTTTCCAGCGGTATGCGCCAACGAGTAAAATTAGGGCTGGCCATACTAAGTGATTCACCGCTCCTATTGTTGGATGAGCCCTGCTCACATATGGATGCCAACGCTGTAGAATGGTATCAGCAATTACTCAGAAAACATGCGAGAGAAAGGACAGTAATCGTTGCATCAAATAATGATAAACGTGAGACTTTCTTGTGCAGTGAAGAACTCGACATTAATCTGCGCAAACCTTAAGACTGGTGTCCAGGCCTCAGCAAATCATTTACTGTTTTAACCGGGTTAAACGTGGTTACCGGCACTTCTACAAAAACAGTATTCCATAGAGCCATAGCCCCATTCCAAAGCCCCGGCCATTCGAGAGCCTTTAACACTGCACCCTGCTGAAACTTCTCAGTCACGAATCCCGCCGTGTAGTCTATAAACTCGTCCAGATGGTAATTCTCGCCTTTGCGATTTCGAATACTACAAACTAAATCAACCGGGTTGAAATGGGTAGAACTCATGAGAATTCTTACTTGCTGCGGATCATTCAAGTCCACCTGACTTCTTTCAACGATTTGCTTGCTGATTTGACCCCCTTGGGTGCGAACCCAAAATGGCCCGCCACCGGGTTCACCCTCATTTCGAACCATACCACAAACCCTTATAGGACGGTCGAGTCGGAGTCGGGCATACTGAACCAGTTGCTCGCGATTCATACCCATAGGAAGTCCCGGCTGAAACCAGTTCTGGATGAACTCCAACGCTTCATCCAATTTATCCTCCCCCTGATCTAAACTATCCAGATAACGGAAGACTTTAGATTGTAACTCAATCAAGACTCCTGCTAAGACCTGTTTGTATAAAATAGTATCGGTTAGATTACCCCTAACCGTAACATTATCGATGTTCTTAATAAAAATGACATCTGTCTCCAGCTTCTGCAAATTGTGTATCAGCGCACCATGACCACTTGGACGAAAAACCAACATACCATTGGAATCGCGAAAAGGCTCATTCTCCTTTGTGAGGGCTAAGGTATCGGTTGAAGAGTCTTGCGAACTGAATGAAAGTTCAACATGATCATACTCGATCTGTTTAAACTTATCCTCGAAATAGCTCTGAACACGATCTATGTGCTGCGGCGCAAGAGTGAAATGAATGCGGCATTTTCCATCCCCCTGCATCCCATAGGCGTTTGACTCAAACAAGTGCTCATCGAAGGCAGTGCATAGCTCTCGCTCATATTGATGAAACAGTACAAGCCCTTTCAACTGATCATCGTAGTTGAGTCCATGGCTACCCAAAATGAAGTCGAAAATTGTGGCCCAGTCGTTAGACGATTTTAATTGCTGAAGATTGTACCCTTCATGACTCATCCTTTCCTCCAGATGTGTAGTAAAAGGAAATTGATCGAATTTCAGAATAAACTCTTCAGTTAGCTCAGACACATTCTCCGCATTGTAACTATACAGATGCTTGAACATGCGGCTTGCCGCTCCTGATGCAGGCACAAATTTCTGGATAGCCAACTTATGTCGGGACTCTTCAAAAAACCTCTGATACATCAGACATTCAGAAGTTGTGAGAGCCAGAATACCATCACCCGCAATGCACGGTCTATCGAGGCGCGCAGGTTGTGTATCGTGCACAAACTGATGAATTTGCTGCAATACGGCATTAACGCTCATACCACGTAGCTTCAACAACTGCTCATCACGTTCATTAAAAGGCATGCCCGATTATTTCGGCTAAGATAATTATGCAACCAAAAAGAATGAAAAAGAAAACCGCCAGGATCCAATCCGAAGATCTTCACCATAGCGGCCCTCCACCCTATTTCGGTTGAATATTTTCCTACTAGGCAGCTGGTCGCTGCATAGCATCAGTCAGTTGTGCATATACTATCTGACAATTTTGTTTTACTCGATTAACCAGTGCCGGCAAGCCATCCAGATTCCTCAAGTACTTGGAGTCTTGCTCAATCTGTACGATATCTGCTTCCATGTCTTTTATTCCCAACATAGCTACAGAGCTCTTCGCTTTGTGCGCAAGTGGATGTAATGACAAGGGCTCGTTTTTGCGGACGCACTCTTCCATTTCATGGACATATTTTGGTACTTGCTGCAAAAACAGCGATATGATGTTATTGATCATTTCTCTATTGCCCTGAAAAACTTGATTCAGGTAGGATAGATCGTAGCGGGCTGCAGAATTCATTTCCATTTTTTCTCAGTTAGGTTATGTGCTTGTACACCTGCCACCTCGTAAAGGTTACAATTCACACTAATATTTTTTTGATTTTCTCTAAAACCCTTGATTTATGAAGGATTTCAGAAAGCATTTTTTTTATCTTGCGCTCCATGAAGAAAGTGCTTGTTACGGGAGGCGCCGGTTACATTGGCTCACATACGGTAATCGAACTGCTCAACAATGGATACATTCCGGTTATCGTTGATAATTTTTCGAATAGCGATGAAAGAGTTATGCTCGGATTAGAGGAAATATTGGGATTCAGCCCTATCCTCTACAAAGCCGATTGCTGCGACCGAATTGAAATGGAAAAGGTGTTTAAGGCAGAAAATCCTGATGCTGTAATTCACTTTGCTGCTTTCAAAGCCGTTGGAGAATCAACCGAAAAACCCACGCTTTACTACCGAAACAATATCGACTCCCTGCTTACCATTCTCGAGTTGATGAATGAATACAATGTCAAAGACTTTGTCTTTAGCAGCAGCTGCACTGTATACGGCCAGCCCAAATCACTTCCGGTAAACGAGTCAAGTGAACAAGAGCTTGCCACATCACCTTACGGCTATTCAAAACAAGTTTGTGAGCGCATTATCAAAGACACAACAGCAGCAAGGCCCTCACTTAAGAGTGCACTGCTTCGCTATTTCAACCCGATCGGCGCGCACCCATCGGGAAAAATTGGAGAGCTTCCCTACGGAGTCCCGAATAACCTGGTTCCATTCATAACACAGACAGCCGCGGGAATCAGAGAAAAACTCACGGTTCACGGCAGCGACTACAATACCCCCGACGGAACATGCATACGCGATTATATACACGTTTGTGATTTAGCAATTGCCCACGTAAGAGCGCTGGACTGGCTTCAATCTCAAGAGAGCGTATGCGAAGCATTCAACCTTGGTCAGGGGATTGGCAATAGTGTTAAAGAGGTAGTCGAGACCTTTGTACGGGTTAATGCTACGACACTCAAGGTAGAATATGGCCCACGACGACCCGGCGATGTTGAGCAAGTATGGGCAGATGCTTCTAAGGCGCTTACAACGCTTAATTGGAAAACAGAACGTTCACTCGATGATTGTTTAGTGGATGCCTGGCGCTGGCAAAAAAACTTAAGCCAGGTTTCATAGCTCGACTCAAATCATTAGCGTTTGTGAAATAATAATCCAGTTTACCAAAGCTCCCAAGCAAAAACCGGCGTAAACCTGACCATGCGTATGTGCCTCGAGGTATAGGCGAGAATAGCCGGTAACTCCAGCCATCAACAATGCCAGAGCCGGATAAACAGTATCAAGATTAGGGTGAATGATATTCAATGCCAGCAGCGTTCCAAAAACACCACCCTGTGCCAGCATATGAACCGAAATTTTCCAGACACTGTTAATGCTCAGACTAATAATTAAGGATACAATTACCGAGAGAAAGAAACTGAAAACCGTGTCAGGCAAAAACGGACCCTTCCATCGAAGCATAGCATAGGAAAGGGCGTAATAAAAAATGACTAACAGATAGGGACCAAACCGCTCCTTTCTATTGCGCAGCTCAATGCTGCTCAGCATGCCATACTTAATCATAATAAGCATACTCACCGCCGGTGCCACGATATTCACTCCAAGTAATAAAAAGACGAAATAATCGGCTTGCGAGGGAGCTATATAATATGGGTCAATAGTTCTGACGGACAGATAGATGATTAAGGGCATCCAAAGTGGATGGAAAATAATAGAAAGCACCTGAGCAAACCGATACGTTAAAGTCACTCCACCTTTGGCCAATTCTATTTGCTGCGTATTTTCTACCATTCCTTTCTTAGGCGAGCTACCGGGATTCCAAGTTGTTCTCTGTATTTAGCCACTGTGCGGCGCGCAATATTATAGCCTTTCTCATTTAAAAGCGCCATCAGCTTTTCATCTGTCAACGGCTTTCTTTTATTCTCCCCTTCGATAGCATCCTTTAAAATTTGCTTGACCTCGCGCGAAGAAACTTCTTCTCCATCATCGGTACTTAAGCTCTCACTGAAAAAATACTTCAGCAAATAAGTACCATACGGAGTTTGAATATGCTTGCTATTGGCTACTCTGCTGATGGTGGAAATATCCATGTGAACGATATCAGCGATGTCCTTTAGGATCATCGGCTTCAGCTTTGTTTCATCACCCGAAAGAAAAAACTCCTTTTGATAATCCACAATAGCCTGCATACAATAAAGCAATGTGTCATTTCGCTGCTTGATGGCATCAATAAACCACTTAGCACCATCTATTTTTTGCTTGACGAAGAGTAATGCTTCCTTCTCCTTGGCATCCTTCACCTTCGTCTTAGCATAGTGATGCATCATTTCTTTGTACTCTCGACTAATGCGAAGTTCAGGAGCATTTCGAGAGTTGAGGTTCAGCTTCAACTCATCATCTTCTACGGCCAGTAAAAAATCGGGAACAACATGCTGCACCGTGCGCGAAGCTTCCATCATACTATTTCCCGGCTTGGGATTCAAATGGAGAATGAGATCGATGGCAGGTTTCAATTCTTCTTCTTCTATATCCAGTCGCTTGGCAATTTTTTCGTAATGCTTCTTGGTGAACTCTTCAAAGTACTTCACCAACACCTTTTCTGCCATAACAAGATCGGCATTCCTAGCTTCGGAGCGGCGAATCTGAATAAGCAAGCATTCTCTCAAATCGCGAGCTCCTACACCCGGAGGATCCAGCTCCTGAATTACCTTTAAGACTTCTTCCAACTCAGCGACCGTGCAGCTAATATTCATGGTAAACGCCAAATCGTTGGCAACAGCGGCCAACTCTCTTCGCAGATAGCCATTCTCATCCAAATTACCTATAAGATACTCAGCCAGCAATCGCTGCTCCTCATCCAAGTCAGTCATACCCAACTGCGCGAACAACAAATCCTGAAATGTTCGGCCCGCACCAAGGGGCGTATCACGTTCCTCATCGTCAGAACTGTGATTATTCACACGTAGTTTGTAGTCCGGAATATCATCATCATCGAAATAGTCCGAAAGATCTATTTCATCCTCCTCTTTCGTTTCCGGCTCATTATCATCTTGCTGATTTTCATCCTGCTCGCTCTCTGACTGATCTTCATCGCTTCCCTCTTCAAGAGCCGGATTAACTTCCATCTCCTCCTTAATGCGTTGATCCAACTCCATAGTTGGGATTTGCAGCATCTTCATTAGCTGAATTTGCTGGGGAGATAATTTGACTTGTAATTTCTGCTGTAAGGTTTGCTTCAACATAACGCTTCAAACCTACACCATTTTTTGGTATCCATTGACTTCTTATCGTTTCTTTGCCGCCAATTCTATGTGGGGTAAAATCGGAGCCTTCATATTACGTTACAGAGCACCATTAGGTTTGCTGCTTCTGGCCATCACTATTGCTATGGGATGGCAGTCGCAGTATGCCCGTATGAGTTACAGATTCGGTGGAGTGCTTCCCGAAGACGACAGTACCTACATCGAGTACCGCAGTTTTATAGATCAATTCAGTGAAGACGGAAACGTTTTAGCTATCGGATATAGAGACCCGAGTATCTGGGAACTGCCCAACTTTCTCAAGTGGCGCAAGCTGGTGCGTGACCTGCAAGCCACAACGGTAGAAGTAGAAGGTCAACAGGTTCAGATGGTTGACAGCATCTTTTCAACCGGCAATTGCTACAACCTGGTTAAAGACACTCTGCAGCAGCGCTTCGATTTTGCACAGTTATTCCATGCTGATCCTGCATCCCAAGCAGAATTAGATTCTATCAAGGGGGTTCTATACAATCTGCCATTTTATGAAGGGCTTCTCTATAAAAAGGATACAGATGCCGGTCTGATGATGGTGTTTGTGAATGCCGGCCTTTTCAACTCAGAGAACAGAGGTAATGCTGTGGAACGCATGCTTCTGCTTACCGATCAATTCACCCAAGAAACAGGCATTAAAACATTTGTTTCGGGAATGCCATACATACGGTCTGTCATGACTGTAAAGGTGAAGGCAGAGCTTAAGTTTTTCACTATTCTCTCTGCTGTTATCTGCATGGCCCTGCTTCTGATTTTCTTCCGGAGCATGAAAGTAACCATGGTTGTAATGAGCGTGGTAGTGGTTTCTGTTGTTATTGCTATGGGTAGTATCGCATTATTCGATTACCCAATTACGATGCTTATGGGGCTTATACCGCCGCTTATGATCGTAACAACAGTACCCAATTGCATTTACCTCGTTACGAAGTACCACCAGGAATACCAGCGCTACGGCAACAAAACCCGAGCACTCGCCCGCGTTGTGCAAAAAGCAGGGGCGGCTGCATTTATGATTAACGCCACGACTGCAGTTGGTTTCGCAACATTTATCTTCACGTCCAGTGACCTACTGAAACACTTTGGGGTAATTGCCAGTCTCAACTGCCTTCTTGCATTCTTCCTGTCGCTGCTCATTTTCCCTATCGTATATAGTTATCTCCCGCCACCAACAGAACGCCACCTCGGACACCTCAATTCTCCCTGGCTTGAAAAGGTACTCGACTCGCTCGTGCGAAGTGTCATATTTCACCGCAAATGGATCTATACAATCACCATTGTGCTGAGTATAGTTGGCGTATATGGAATTAGCAGTATGCATACCACCGGTAATATTGTCGACGACATTCCGGATAGTGACAGGGTAATTACTGATTTGAAATGGTTCGAGAACAATTTCAACGGTGTAATGCCATTTGAAATATTGGTTGATTGTCAGAAAAAAGGTCAAATCACCAAAGACAAGAACCTGCAGAAAATTGAGCAATTACAAGCGTTGCTCGCAGGCTACGAACTAACCTTGAAGGACACCGTGATTCACCCTTTCTCACGATCCTTATCCATAGTCGATGCGAGTAAGTACTTGCGCCAGTCTTTCTATATGGGCGATTCGGCTTACTACACTCTTATCCCAAGAGAAGAACAAGCTTTCATCGGTGAGTTCATAAGCAATGACGACAGAGCCAACAACGGCGTGCAACAAACTTTTCTCGACAGCACGAAGAGATTAACGCGCATTACCACTCAAGTGGCTGATATCGGCACCAAAGAAATGGACCGTTTGATGGCTGAAATCAAACCTCAAATAGATAGCATATTCGACCCACAGAAATACAAGGTAACCCTCACCGGAACATCGGTTGTATTCCTGGAAGGGACCAATTATCTGGTTGGAGACCTCTTCAGTTCCCTTCTTTTTGGTGTGATCATCATTTCCATCATGATGGCATTTATGTTCTGGAGCGCCCGAATGGTCTTCATCTCGTTCATCCCGAACATTATCCCTCAGATAATGACCGCAGGGATTATGGGATTCGTAGATATTCCGCTGAAGCCCTCTACCATCCTTGTATTTTCAATTGCACTTGGAATAACGGTAGACAATACTATTCATTACCTGGCTAAGTATCGCCAGGAATTGAAATACCACAACTGGAAAATCAAGGAATCAGCCCTTCTTGCTATTCGAGAAACAGGAGCGAGCATGGTATACACGTCGCTTGTACTGCTTTTCGGTTTCGGATGCTTTGCGGCAAGTGAATTCGAGGGAACGCGTGCACTGGGCGTTTTAACCGCCGTGACTCTGTTGGTGGCCATGCTAACCAATTTACTCATTCTCCCTGCCCTCTTGCTTTCATTCCAAAAGCGAATTACTACAAAATCATTTCAGGAGCCCTTCTTCCAGACGCTCGACGAAGAGGACGATCTCCATTACGATGACTGGAGTGTGCGTAAAATAGAAATGGAAAAAGAGTAAATTAGCCCGTCATGAAAGGTATCATTCTCGCCGGTGGCAGCGGCACACGCCTCTACCCTCTTACACTAGCCGTGAGTAAACAGCTCATGCCCGTATACGATAAGCCGATGATTTATTATCCGCTTTCGACACTCATGCTGGCTGGCATAAAGGATATCTTGATTATTTCAACGCCCCATGATTTACCCGGGTTCCAAAAGCTTCTGGGAGACGGAAAACGGTTAGGCTGCAATTTTCAATACCAAGTGCAAGAAGTTCCTAATGGATTGGCGCAAGCCTTCGTGCTTGGGGAATCATTTATCGGAAATGAAAAGGCGGCTTTAATTCTGGGCGACAACATTTTTTACGGCCGAGGCTTTGGCCATATGCTTCGCGAGAACAAAGACATTGACGGAGGTTTGGTATATGCTTACCATGTAAGTGATCCTGAACGATACGGTGTAGTTGAGTTTGATGCAAATGGACAAGCTATGAGCATCGAGGAAAAACCAAAACAACCGAAAAGTAATTATGCCGTTCCGGGCCTTTACTTCTACGATAATGACGTGGTGGAAATTGCCAAAAATCTGAAGCCTAGTGCGAGAGGAGAATACGAGATTACAGACGTCAACAAAGAATACTTGCGTCAAGGACGACTCAAGGTTCAACGTATGGATCGCGGAACTGCTTGGCTTGATACAGGAACATTTGCATCTCTGATGCAAGCCGGCCAATATGTTCAAGTCATCGAAGACCGACAGGGACTCAAGATAGGATGCATTGAAGAAATAGCCTGGCGCATGGGTTTCATCGATGAAGCACAGGCCGAACAAATAGCCCAACCGCTTGTTAATAGCGGTTATGGAAAGTACATCCTCGATCAACTCAAGGCAGGCAAATAAGACTATGCACTCGCTGGAAGAGCTTCAATCCATCATTCAGAAAAAAATCGATGGCTTTTGTCGTAAAAACGGCGAGGAAAACATCCTGCAACCGGTCAATTACATTCTCAATCTAGGAGGCAAAAGAATACGACCACTGCTTACACTTTTGTCTGCAAGTGCATTCAGCGATGACATCGAAGATGCGATTTACCCTGCAATAGCCATAGAGGTATTCCACAATTTCACACTCATGCACGATGATATAATGGATAACGCACCCATTCGTCGTGGTCAACCAACGGTGCATGAAAAATGGAATCGCGATGTAGCCATTTTGAGTGGTGATGCTATGCTCATCCAAGCTTATCAGCTGATTATTAAAACTCGCAGCGAGTGCATCGAATCCATCATGGAGACATTCAACACTACTGCACTCGAGGTTTGTAAAGGACAACAACTCGATATGGATTTTCAATCACGCAATGACGTGACTTTAGAAGAGTATATCGAAATGATCCGCCTGAAGACTTCCGTGCTCCTAGGAGGAGCGGTAAAAATTGGAGCGATTGTAGGCAATGCGTCCGCTGAGGACCAAGAAGCTATTTATGATTTTGCTATAGCGCTTGGCCTTTCTTTTCAGCTCTGGGATGATTACCTCGACACTTTTGGTGATGGCAGTAAAACAGGAAAGCAAGTTGGTGGAGACATACTCGCCAACAAAAAAACCTATATCATGATACGCGCTATCGAGCTGGCAAGTGCAGAGCAAAAAGCAACACTCAATGCTCAGTGGAATAATGAAAATCCAATAGAAAAGATAGACGTTGTTACCTCCCTATTCCGATCTCTTCAACTGGACACTTTGTTAAAACAACAGGTCAACGATTATTATCAGCTTGCCTTGCAGCGTCTGGATAGCATGAGTATTCCTTCAGCGAAAAAAGAAAGCCTGCGCCAACTGGCACAGGCTCTCCATTCGCGCGAATATTAATCTCCTATTTGGTATCTAATTTTTGGAATTGTCCGGTGAAAATCTCTCCATCGGAACGAGTAAAGATGTAGTAGTAAACACCGTCTTTATTGTCACCACCATCCCAGTTATTCTTATAATCTGTATCTTCAAAAACAACTGTACCCCAGCGATCGAATACAGTTAAACTGCTGCCTCTGAATCCTTCGATTCCGAATATTTCAAATGTATCATTCTTGCCGTCACCGTTCGGTGTAAAAATATTCGGAGCTTTTGTATCGCATCTCTGCGTAACAATCGTTGAGGTACCCGTGGAACCGCACTGATCCGTGAATGTCACATAATAGGTTCCATAGTAGTCGGCCAAAAACGAATAATCTGTAATCGACAATGAATCTTCCGAAAATTCAACGCTGTAGGGTGGTGCTCCTGCGCGGGCCAGGTCTTGTGTTTGCAATCCAAAGCAATTGTATACCAGTGGCGCCACTACAATAGGGCCAGGCTCTACAACGTCAAAGTCTGCACTGAAAGTAGTACCGCACCAGTCGTTGATTGAAATGGAATAACTACCCGCATCGCCCGAGGCAAAGTCATGCGATGTAGTTTCTGTTCCATCCCACCATGTA
>Ga0315903_10003591_pt1 | contig 21355 bp, 19 predicted proteins | sample LakEriMetagenome_7_FD_203524 | JGI IMG/M metagenome (GOLD analysis project Ga0315903, IMG submission 203524) | Freshwater fungal communities from buoy surface, Lake Erie, Ohio, United States - Buoy 2 MA119 | ecosystem: Environmental > Aquatic > Freshwater > Lake | place: USA: Lake Erie, Ohio... | reverse complement strand
CGAAGTTCCAGCAGAAAATCGGTCATGCCGTCCATCCGTTCTTTTCCATCCATGCCTGGCAGCTGCCTTTGGCGAGGTCGCGGACGCGGCCCATATAGCTGGCGCGTTCTTGCACGGAAATCACGCCGCGCGCCTGAAGTATGTTGAAGATGTGGCTGGCCTTGATCGCCTGTTCATAAGCGGGAATGGGTAGGCTGCGCGCAAGGCAGTTTTCGCACTCCGCAGTCGCCTTTTTAAAGGCATCGAACAGCATGTCGGTGTCGGCAACCTCAAAATGATAAGTGCTCATCTGCCGCTCGTTTTCGCGGAAGACGTCGCCATAAGTAATCGCCGGGCGATCAGCGGTGGCATTGTTGTATGCGAGGTCGAAAATGCTGTCCTTGTTCTGGATATACATCGCCAGACGTTCCAGACCATAGGTCAACTCGCCCGAGACCGGCTTGCAATCAAACCCGCCCATTTGTTGGAAATAGGTGAACTGCGTGACTTCCATGCCGTCGCACCAGACTTCCCAGCCAAGGCCCCATGCACCGAGCGTCGGGCTTTCCCAATCGTCTTCGACAAAGCGAATGTCGTGCAACAACGGATCAATGCCAATGGCCTTGAGCGAGCCCAAATACAGTTCCTGAAGGTCCGGCGGGCTTGGTTTCAAAATCACCTGATACTGATAATATGCGCCGAGCCGGTTCGGGTTTTCGCCATAGCGCCCATCGGTCGGGCGGCGGGACGGCTGCACGAATGCGGCATTCCACGGATCAGGGCCAAGCGCGCGCAAAGTGGTCGCAGTGTGGAAGGTACCGGCACCCATTTCCATATCATAAGGCTGCAATATCGCGCAGCCTTGCTTGCCCCAATAATCGTGGAGGGTGAGGATCAGGTCCTGAAAACTAAGTGGTGCGATGTCGGACATGGCCAGCCCTTGGCGGAGATAGGCGGCTAAATCAAGGTTCTGAAAAGCGCGCGCCTCGTTTTGTCAACCACGCATAGCATTATGTAAGGTGTTGTTGACATATTGCGCGAATCACAATAGTAAGGTTTCCATGACACAAAGACATCATAACCTGACATGAAAAATCAGCTGAAAGTTCTTCGCGCGATGCGGAGCTGGAGCCAAGCCGATTTGGGCGAGCATCTCGATGTATCGCGCCAAGCGGTCAATGCCATCGAGACGGGGAAATATGACCCGTCGCTGCCGCTGGCGTTCAAGATTTCACGGCTGTTTGCATTGCCGATCGAGGAGATATTCGATGACGAATTTGAAGGATACTAACATGATTGATCGTGATGAAATCGCCGGTTCAAACGGCCGCCGCTTCATGTGGGTTATCGTTTCAGGCCTTGGCATCGTGATGGCTGCAGGTGCCGTTTCCGGTTATCTCGCCGCGCATGAGGCGCAAGGCGGTGGCGCAATCGGGGCCGCTGGAATACTGACATTGTGCGCTTTTGCCACCATCATCATCGGCCTGGCGTTCGCCATCTGGAGGAACGTCAGCAAGATGAAGGCCAGTAATGAGGGGCTCACGCGCCGCGAAACGCTGAATCGCAACATGATCTACGGTTTTGTGCTGATCGGTGGTGTAATCGGTCTACTCCCTGCGTTTTACGACACAATCGTTGGAAATTCGGACACCGGGCCTCCGCTGCTACTCGCAGACAGCCCAATGCCGCCAGCCATCGCCCTAATGCTGATCTTTTTCTGGACAGTGATTATGCCGATCATCGCCTGGTTCTGGCACAAGCGCGCAATCGATGAACAGGAAGCAAGCGCCTATCGTGACGGCGGCTATTACGCCGCATACGCATTGCTGATTGGCGCGCCGACTTGGTGGATGCTGTGGCGCGGCGGTTTTGTGCCGGAGCCCGATGGCGTGGCGATATTCATGCTCTTTGCGTTAATATGGACGGCGGTCTGGTTCTGGAAAAAATATCGCTGATATCGAAACCATTTGCATAGGATTTGTTGCTACGCGGACCTAAAGGAGAATATCTATGCGTTTACGTTTAAAGTCCGTGCTCGCCGCGACCGCAACATGTGCGCTGGCCTGGGCAGTACCTGCCGCCGCGCAGACCACGCCGACCGAGGTCCCTGCCGTTACCGTCAAGGATGTCGATCCCGCTTTGTGGGTGGTGAAGGACGAAGACACCACGGTCTATCTGTTCGGCTCGGTTCATATTTTAAAACCAGGCCTTGGCTGGTTTGATGATGGCGTAAAGACGGCTTTTGACAGTTCGGACCAATTGGTATTGGAACTGGTCGAACCACCCGCCGCCGAAGTCCAAGCCCTGTTTGGCAAGCTGGCGATGGATCAACAGGGCAAGACCCTGCGTTCCAAAATGAATGATGCGGACCGTGCGGTATATGAGGCGGCGATGGGCAAGCTTGGTATTCCGGCACCTGCTTTCGACCCGTTCGATCCATGGGCAGCCGCGGTAACGCTGTCGCTGGTCGCAATGCAAAAATCCGGCTTTGACCCCAATAGCGGTGTTGAAAAACAGCTAACGGCAGCGGCGAAGGTTAGCAACAAACCCATCGCTGGACTTGAAACCATGGAGTTTCAGCTTGGGGTGTTTGATACCCTGCCGGAGGCGGAACAAATCGCTTTCTTGGTCGAATCGGCAAAGATGATTGATGATACCAGCAGCATGATGGACAAGATGGTCGACATGTGGGCATCGGCCGAAACCGAAAGCCTTGGCCAGCTCATGAACGAGGGCCTGACCAGTCGCACCTTGTACGACGCCCTGCTGACGAAGCGGAATGCCAATTGGGCGAAATGGATTTCGGCGCGCATGGCCAAGCCCGGCGTGACATTCATAGCGGTGGGCGCCGGGCATTTGGCTGGCCCAACGAGCGTTCAAAATCTGCTGCCCGCTTATGGCTTGAGCGCAACACGGGTGGCCTATTAAGTTGTGATGTGTCACGAGGGAGAGGGCCTGACAATATTCGGTCGGGCCCCTAACTTTTAGCGGGATCGCAATGGACAACACGCAGCACACGGATGGCGCTTATGCCGGGTCACTGGAAAGCCCGAACTATCCGGGTCTTTGGCCCACCGCCGGGTTTATCCTACTCTATTTTGTGCTGCAGGCGGTGTGTACGGGCCTCATCATGGCCGCGACGGGAACGAGCAACGCGATGCCCGTTGTCATTATCTTCGGCCTTGTTGCCGCCGCGATTGTCCAACTGTTCCTGATGTGGCTGTATCTGCGCAAGCAAGGGCGGATGGCGATATTGGGGCTGAATAGTTTTGGCAAAGTCCCCCTGCGTCAGGCAACGGCGCTTGCGGTCGTTGTGATTATGGCCGCCATGGCGTTCAATTATATTTACGCGACTTATGTCATTCCGGGTGTCGGAATGCAGGAGGAAATGGCCAAAATCCTTGCATCCATACCGCGTACGCCGGTGAACATTGTGGCGATTTTTTTTGCCATCGCGATTGCAGCGCCGATAGTCGAAGAATTGCTGTTCCGGGGCATGCTGCAAAATGCGGTTGCGAAATATGTGCCGTTTTGGGCGGCGATCCTGCTGTCATCATTCCTGTTCGCGGTCGTGCATCTGCAGCTTTATGCCATCCCCGGATTGATGTCGCTGAGCATCGCTTTTGGTTATCTCTACCACCGCACAGGATCGCTGCGCACGAACATCATTCTGCACATGGCAAACAATGCGTTTGCTTTGGTCGTATCCCAAATTTTGAATTAAACGACGACAGGCTCCAGCAAGCGCAGCGTTCCGGCATCGGCGTCAATTTCCGCCATACCGCCAACGGGCAAGGTGAATTGGTCGGTGATATGCCCGAACCACGCCCCCTGATACGCAGGAATGCCCAAGCCGCCCAGATGCTGGGTGAGGACATCATTCAACGTGAACGCCCCGAAGCTGGTGCCTTTGTTGACGCAGTCGGTGCATTGACCAAAGACAACGCCTTTCAGGTTTTTCAACACGCCCGCCTGCCCCAATTGGGTGAGCATCCGGTCGATGCGATATTCGGCCTCGTCGACATCTTCGAGGAACAAGATGGCGCCATTAAAGTCCGGCAAATACGGCGTTCCGGCAAGCGCGGTCAGCACGGTGAGGTTACCGCCAAGCAGCTTCCCCTGCGCTTTGCCCCTACCCGTGCCCAAAATGCGTGTGCGCCAGCGACGCTGGGTCAGCCGGTCCTCGTCACCCTGTGGATTAACAAATGACGGTGTGCCCGCATCAAACGCGATTTCGCGGTAGATGTCCCATGATGACCTGCCCCACGCGCTGCCCGCATTTGGCCCATGCAAGGTCACAAAACCACCCTTCGCCGCAATCGCCATGTGCAGGGCTGTGATGTCGCTAAAGCCTGTCAGCAGCTTGGGATTGGCGCGAATGATGTTCCAATCGAGATAGGGCAGAAGCCGTGCACTGCCCCATCCCCCGCGCACCGCAAATATCGCCTTCACATCCTTGTCCGCAAACATCGCGTTAATGTCTGCCGCGCGGTCCTTGTCCTGCCCGGCAAGATAGCCGTAGCGGTTCAGTACATGCGGCGCCCGTTTGGGCTTCAGCCCCATTGCGATGATGGCTTCTTCAACCAACTGGATCTGGAACGGCTCGTCACTCGCCGACGCCGGTTCAATCAGGCCGACGGTATCGCCGACGCGCAAACGCGATGGCTTACGCGCGCCTTTTGCTTCAGTCGAAGCTGCCAAAAGCGGTGGGGCCGACAACATTGCCGCCAGCCCCGCCATAATCTGACGCCGAGTTGCATTCATATCCATACCCGGCGTTCCTTTGCTTAGAACTTCGCTTCGATCGACAATGTGAACGACCGGCCACGTGGGTCAGCAACGCGTGGTTCCCAGCTGGAGCCGGCACCGGTGTTGCTGTCATAGGTGATCGCAAATGGCGGATCGGTGTCGAACACGTTCCGCACGCCAGCGGTCAGACGATATTGCTTGAGCAGATCGACGCTCACCGACGTGTTATAGGTGACATAAGATTTCACCTTCGGGTTGAAATCCGGACGGACCACTGTGCCATTGGCGATGCCTGGCAATGCCTGGTTTGCGTAACCGTCGCGATAGATTTGCGAGAAGTTGAAGGTGAAATCATCCTTTGCGAATGAAACAAAGGCGCTGTGCTTCCACTTGAGGCCCAAATCGCCGGCAAAGGTGAAGCGGCCGATCAAGCTGGATCCGAACGGTGCCGACGGCAGAAACTTCTCACGCTTTTTCAGCAGATAGGTTCCGTCCAAACCACCGGTAATCACACCGCCGAACGCATCCACGCCGCCACGCAGCGCAACTTCAAGACCCTCTGTCCGACGCGAACCGATATTGTCGGCGCGCAGGTCGATGAGCGTGATGATGTTGTTCGTGCGGGTCACGCGATCAGGGAAGTAGCTGATGTTATCGAGCAACTGACGCAGCGTCAGCGCACCAATGGTATCGTCAACCGCGATCGACCAGTAATCGAACGAGGCACTGAAACGGCTCGATGGTTGCAGGACAACGCCAATGCTGTGCTGCTTCGATGTTTCTGGTCCAAGGTTGAGGTTACCGCCCGAAAGCGTCTCTGGCGTAATCGCGGCACAGCCCGGAAGCGTGCTGACCGCTCCTGTTGCGCAGGTGGTTGGGTCAACCAGCGTGTTGCCTGGGTTTGGCGATTGCGTAACGCCGTTGAAAATCTGGTTGAACGCAGGAACGCGGAAACCTGTATTGAACGAACCACGGAACATCAGCCAGTCAAGCGGACGGTACTTCGCCGAAATCTTGGGATTAACCGTCGAACCAAAGCCGCTATAATCATCCAGACGAACGGCGCCGGTTACTTCAAGCGCTTCAAAAACGGGCACGAGCACTTCGGCATAAGCCGCCTTAACCGTGCGGTTTTTCGGGGTCAGCGCGTTGTTATTGTCGAAGGCCACGTTGAAAATGTCTGGCGTTCCGGCAACAGCAGCTGGCGAACCGTTGAAGCTATATGTTTCGCGGCGATAATCCACGCCAAGCGCAACCTGAACAGTGCCACCGGGCAAATCAAACAGCGATCCGGAAACCGAACCATCGAGTTGCTTCACTTCATATTTACCGCCGTACAGCGTTACGCCTTCGGCAGAAATGGCTTTCAGTCCAGCAAGTGCCGCATCAGATTGCGTCAACGAAAACGGGTTCAGGATACCGCTGTTCAAAAGGCCAACGATGCCAGGTTGCGTTGCGCCGGGCGCTTTTGGTGCGCGGGGATCAATGCCGCCAGATACGGCGCCGACAACACCCGACGCAGTCGCTGCTGCGGCCGAGGCGAAGGTTCCACGATAATGGTATCCCGTGCCCAATACCGACGTCGATTGGCTGCGGGCGTATGAACCGCCAGCGCGATAATCCCAGCCATCCCACAATGGACCTTCAGCGCCCAAACCGGCGCGCAAGGTTTTTGTGTTGGTTTCATATTCACGCACGTCGCATGACGTACAACGCCAGCGATATGAAATCGGCTTGCCATAATTGGCCGCGATTTGCGGGAAAACGGCGAGCAGCTTGCTATACACATCATTATATGTTGCCGCTGTCGTTGTGTTCAGCGGATAATATAATGGCAAGGTTGTGGCGTTGCCCGAATATTGGTTGTTCGAAAAACGCTTCGATGAATCGGCGTCTGAGCCAGTGATTTCAGCATAAAATTGATGGTCGCCAAGTTTCGCCGTTGCGCGTCCATAATAAGTCAGCGTTTCCAATGGCTGCTGAAGAACGGCTGCGCGGCCGGTGTCCCAAGCACAGGCAAAACGTGCCGAGGTATTGGCCCACAATTGGTCATCATATGCCATGCCACCATCCATGGATGCGCAACCTGCGCCGCCGGGAAGATCGAGGATATTGATACCACCCGTGGCCGGAACAGTTGCCCCTGCCTCAAGCAAAGTAACGCCGCTTAACAGCGAGCCGGTCGGGGCAAAGAGCGCATTTGAACCGGTGGCAAACGCTGTAGCAATCGGCGTTCCACGCGTATCGACCGAAAGGCCGCGATTGGGCTGGTTACCGTTTACAAAGCTGCGGTCAGAACCGTTCAGGGCTTTATTGACGCTTCTGCTGACGGTGGCCAAGATGTTAAAGCCGTCTTCGTCCAGGTCGCCATAACCACCCGTCGCCGACAGACGATAAATCGCGCCGCCACCTGCTTCGGCCATGTCCGTGAAGGCGTTAAGCGCAAGGCCCTGGAAATTTGTTTTGGTGATGAAGTTCATAACACCGCCAATGGCATCGGTTCCGTAAATGGCCGACGCGCCGTCTTTCAGGACTTCGACGCGCTCAAGCGCGGCCATCGGAATTTGGTTCACATCGACCGCTGAGCCCGTCAGGCCGTGCGCTGCGACGCGGCGTCCGTTGAGCAGCACCAATGTCGATGCTGAACCCTGGCCACGCAAGTTGGCTGCCGACAGACCGTTGGTGCCGCGCTGCGCACCTGATGTTACGTCCGCATTGGACGCGAGGTTATCCGCACCATTGCCGTTGGTCGACAGATAAGAGATGAGCTGTTCAGGGCTGTTAATGCCTTCGCGCGTCATATCGTCGGTGCTGATAATCTGCAAAGGCAGCGCACTCTTGGCGGGATCCTGCTTGATGCGCGAACCCGTCACGATAATCGCTGCACCGTCATCAGCGGTTTCAGCGGCAGCTGGCGGCGATGCATCTTGCGCAAAGGCAGGCGTGGTAAGGCACGTTGCCAACAAAAGAATCGCGGTTTTTGAATATTTCATATTTCACCCCTGTTATTCTAGCTCACCCCTGAGCCTCGTTTACCATCACACGCTATGCCGACACCTGTTGCAATGCAACTGCATTTGCACGCAGATCGACCAGAATTTCGGCACGAAATTCAAACTATTGCCACTTTGTCTACTTGCTGGGTTGAAAAAACAGGCTTTCCTGCGCACAAGCAAATCATGCTGTCCCAGAAAACCCGCTACGCCATCCGCGCCATGCAGCATCTTGCGGACCATTTCGGCAAAGGGCCTGTGCAGCTCGCCGATATTGCCGAGGCGCAAAAGATTCCGCCCAAATTCCTGACCGTTATTTTATCCGAACTGACACGTTCGGGGCTCGTCGCATCACAACGCGGCAAGGACGGCGGCTATTGGCTGGGCGTTGCACCCATCGACATTAGCTATGGCGATCTTATCCGCATCATGCGCGGTTCTTTGGCCTTGGTCCCCTGTGCCAGCCGTTATGCGCATGAGACATGCAAAAACTGCGTCGAGGAAGAAAATTGCCGCACCCGCGCCCTCATGCTTCAGGTGCGCGACAAGACGGCGGACCTGTTGGACGGAATCAATCTGTGCGACAATGTTGACGCTGAAGCATTTGCACAAGCGGCGGAATAATCCACTTACCGCGCTAAACACATTCTTGGGCGCTCCAAACAAATTCGTGAGATACAAAGCGGTGGCTAAAGAAGTGACTCCCGATTATGCATTCACCGTTCCAGCGCAAAAGGCGAGACTTGGATGATTGACTATATTGCCAGTATCGACTGGTCTGCCGTCGCGCCTTATGTCGCGGTCGGTTTTGCCGCGCAGTTGGTCGATGGCGCGCTTGGAATGGCGTTTGGCGTCATTTGCAGCACCTTGTTGGTCAGCGTCATGGGCGTCGCCCCTGCCCGCGCATCTGCTGGCGTGCACTTTGTTGAAATGTTCACAACGGGCGCATCGGGCATCAGCCATGTGTTGCATAAAAATGTCGATTGGAAGCTGTTTGCCCGCATTGCTATTCCCGGCGTGATCGGCGGCTGTACCGGCGCCTATCTTTTGGCAAGTGTTCATACAGAGGCAGCGCGCCCGTTTGTCATGGGGTATTTGACACTTATCGGCTTTTACCTGCTGTATAAGGCATGGAACTTCACCCATCAGCACAAGCCCCGCGATCCCAAGGTGACGATGCCGCTTGGTCTTGTGGGCGGCTTTCTGGATGCGTCGGGCGGCGGTGGCTGGGGCCCAGTGGTTACCTCTAACTTGCTAATCCAAGGCGCTGATCCCCGCAAAACCATCGGTACCGTCAATACCGCGGAGTTTTTCCTGACAATTGCAGTGTCAATGACCTTCATCCTGACGATTGGATTAGAGGCGTTTACGGTTGTCACCGGCGGCCTGTTGATTGGCGGGTTGCTGGCTTCTCCGTTTGGCGCGATGGTTGCGAAGCGCATTCAGCCGCGCATGTTGTTGTTCGCCGTCAGCATCGTCCTGATCGCGACCAGCATGTTCAGCCTCTACAAAGCGTTGGTCTGATTCCGCACACAGCTTGCTTTTCTGGCATAAGCTGCATATAGGCGCGCCCTTGTCGTGCATGGTCATCCCTGGAGGCGTGGCGGCAAGGTAACTTTTTTTGGAGAATTAACATGAGCGATCAGCTGACATTGTCGGCAGAGACTCGCAATGCGGCCGGCAAGGGAGCCTCCCGCGAATTGCGTCGTCAAAACCGAGTGCCCGCCGTAATTTACGGCAACAAGCAAGAACCCGAACTCATCCATGTTGAGGAAAAGGCTCTCGTCAAACTTTTGATGACTGGCCATTTTTCCGAAAGCGTTGTCGAGATCGACCTTGGCGGCAAAAAACAGCTTACAGTTCCAAAGGATGTTGCATTTCATCCTGTTAGCGATCGCCCGATACATGTTGACTTCCTGCGCACCGCAAAGGGCGCGTAAGCCGAAGGCGAAGCTTAAATTTATCTCCGGGGCTGGGTTTCGGCCCGCCCCGGATATTCCCCCAAGGGACAAGCGCGATGCAATTATGGGTAGGTCTCGGTAATCCAGGCGCCACCTATGCGATGCACCGGCACAATATCGGTTTCATGGCGATTGATACGCTGGCCGAAATTCACGACCTGCCATTACCCGCGAAGAAATTTTTGGGCTGGGTGCAGGAACTTCGGCTCGGATCCGAAAAAATCATTCTTCTCAAGCCCGCGACGTTCATGAACGAAAGCGGCCGCAGCGTGCGCGCAGCGATGGATTTCTATAAGCTTGAATCCAAAGACGTCACTGTCTTTTATGACGAGCTCGACCTCGCGCCGTTCAAGGTGAAGGTCAAATTTGGCGGCGGCGCGGCTGGCCATAACGGCATTCGTTCGATGACCGACCATATTGGCGCCGAATTCCGCCGTGTCCGCCTCGGCATTGGCCATCCCGGCAACAAAGACCGCGTCACAGGCTATGTGCTCGGCAATTTCCACAAAAGCGAAATCGACGATTTGGCGGATCTGTTGGGCGCAGTGTCGGCCGAAGCCGATTGGCTGGCCAAGGGCGATGACGTCCGCTTCATGAACGATGTCGCCATGCGTTTGCAGCAGGACTAAGCCGTTTAACGATATTTGCGCCATCGCATTGGATGGACTTGCTGCCGAACGTCGCCTAGGGCCGCTTCATTCATTTTGTGACGAGGAAATTATGGGTTTCAAATGCGGTATTGTGGGCCTTCCCAATGTGGGCAAGTCCACCCTGTTCAATGCACTGACCGAAACGGCAGCAGCGCAAGCGGCGAACTATCCGTTCTGCACGATTGAACCCAATATCGGCAACGTCGCCGTGCCTGACCCGCGCTTGCAAACCATCGCCAAAATCGGCGGCAGCCAAAAGATTATCGAAACCCAGTTGGGCTTTGTCGATATCGCTGGCCTTGTGCGCGGCGCGTCAAAAGGCGAAGGCCTTGGCAACCAATTCTTGGGCAATATCCGCGAAGTCGATGCCATCGTGCACGTCCTGCGCTGCTTTGATGATGACGACATCCAGCATGTCGATAACAAGATTGATCCGATTTCGGACGCAGAGACGGTCGAAACCGAATTGATGCTGTCCGATTTGGAAAGCCTTGAAAAGCGTGTCCCCAACCTCATCAAAAAAGGCACGCAGGGCGACAAGGAAGCCAAGATCAGCGCGGCGGTATTAAGCCGTGCGCTTGACCTGTTGCGCGAAGGCAAGCCAGCGCGCCTGACCAAGCGCGACGATGCCGAAGAAGAACGGCATTTCCAAATGGCGCAGCTTTTGACCGCAAAGCCGGTTTTATATGTGTGCAATGTCGAAGAGGCGAGCGCAGCGAACGGCAATGCCTTGTCGGCACGCGTCTTTGAAAAGGCGAAGGCCGAAGGCGCGGAAGCCGTCGTGGTCTCCGCCGCCATCGAAGCGGAAATCTCCACTATGCCCGCCGAAGACCGCGAAGTGTTTTTGGAAGACCTTGGTTTGACCGAAACCGGCCTCGCCCGCGTTATCCGCGCTGGATATGAATTGCTGCACCTCATCACCTTCTTCACCGTCGGCCCGAAAGAAGCGCGCGCGTGGACGATCCACCAAGGCGACACCGCCCCCAACGCCGCGGGCGCAATCCACAGCGACTTCGAAAAAGGCTTCATCCGCGCCGAAACCATGGCCTTTGATGACTATGTCCAATTCAATGGCGAAGCCGGCGCGAAAGAAGCAGGCAAATGGCGTTCAGAAGGCAAGGAATATCTCGTCAAAGACGGCGATATCATGCTCTTCCGATTCAATGTCTGACGCTCGGACCTAATATTATCCGCTGGCGGTAACGCCATTTACTCTGCGTCGGGGTCCTTCACCTTGAACGGGTCGGTCGCCGATGGCTGCGTGGGCAGCGGCTGGCGTGGCAATGTCTTGGCGCTGTTCGCCGACTGCCAGAGCATTCCGGCCATCACCACCGCCGCTTGTCGCATATCGTCGGCCTTCAAATGGTCGAACGTGTCGGCATTGCTGTGGTGCGTGCGCGTCGAATAATCGAGTGGGTCCTGAATGAACTGGTACGCCGGAACGCCGACGGCTTGCATGAACACATGGTCCGTACCGCTGGTGTCGGCGGCCACAACGCGGCCAGCGTCCATGCCACCAAAAGGAGACAGCCATTCCTTAAGCAATGGCACCGCAGCAGCGTTACCTTCGGCATAAATGCCGCGGAATTTGCCCGATCCATTGTCCATGTTGAAATAGGCTTTCAGGTCGTTGTAGCCCGGCTGTGGCACGATTGGGTAACGATAGGTCCAATCATAAAAGGCCTCCAGTCCGTTCGGGTCCTGTCCCGCCTTTGGTTCGCGGCGCGCGAGATATTTCTCGGTATAGGCACGCGAACCAAGAAGGCCCTGTTCTTCCCCTGACCACAACGCGAAACGGATGGTGCGCTTTGGCGTGCCCATGCGCTTCAATATGCGCGCAGCTTCCATCACGACGGCGCTGCCAGCGGCATTGTCGGTCGCACCGTCGCCGGCAACCCAGCTGTCAAAATGTGCGCCGGCCATGATATAGCCCGCTTTGGGGTCACTGCCGGGAATTTCAGCGATGATATTGTAACCATTGCGGTCGCTGTCATCGAACCGGACGTTGTTTTCAAATTCAATGACTGGTTTGCGGCCAGTCTTTGTCAGGCGGACAAGTCGGCGATAATCCTCTGCCGCCAGCTCGATACCCGGCAGGTTCAGCGTTCGGCCCGTGCGGAAGTTGTAGCCTGCACCATGGACCAGCTTACCATCGCGGTACGAAATCCGCACCCAACCGATCGCGCCCTCAGCCTTTAAAAAGGCATCCAGCTTCTCGACAAACTCAACGCGCTTCAACCGCGCGTTCAATTCTTCAGGATCATGTTCGGGCTGGGTGAACGCGTCGAGCTTGCCCAGTTCCTCGCTTGTGAATCGCCTAAATGCTGGCTTATCGGGTTCTGACCCCGTGCCCGGCATTGATATCATCACAATCTTGCCAGCCAGCTTGCCTTTCCATTCATCAAAATGGCGTAGCTTCGACATGGGGGCGACAATGACTTCGCCCGAAAGCACGCCGTTTGTCGGCGGCGTCCACGCAACCGGTATCGCGGTAAGTTGAACCGTGCGGGGCACTGTCATCCGTGCGCTGGAAGAGACGATTTCCCAGCCACGCCCAAAATCAAAGGGATCACGGCGGACATTTTGCAGGCCCCAGCCGTTGAACTTTTGTATTGCCCAAGCCTCGGCACGGCGCATGGCGGGTGAGTTTGTCAGCCGGGGACCAATGTCATCCGTCATTTCCTGCGCAAGGCTCATGACCTGCGAACGGTTCATGCCTTCATCAACCAAGCGGTTGTTATCATCAACCTGCGCCGCAGCAGGCATCGAAGCCATGGCGATGAAACTAAGCGCACTGATAACCCGATATTTAAAACGCATATCCCGTCCCCATCTCTAAACAGAGGTGAATTTAGAGCGTGTTGGCTTGCACGATGCAAGAGCAATAAAGCTGTTTAGGTGTGCAAATATTGGTTGCGCCGCGTTAGGTCATTTCCGCCCGAACAGCTTTTCAACATCGCCCAATGCCAGCTTCACCCAAGTTGGCCGGCCGTGGTTGCACTGCCCGCTGTGCGGGGTGACTTCCATTTCGCGTAAGAGCGCGTTCATTTCGGTGACGGACAAGACACGGCCAGCGCGGACGGAGCCGTGGCAGGCCATCGTTGCGGCGACATGGTCTATGCGTTCTTTCAGCGACAGGGCTTCATCATAAGCGGCAAGGTCGTCGGCCAGATCCTCCAGCAATCCCTTGGCATCGCCATCCCCCAGAACGGCGGGCGTCGCGCGCACCAGCATGGCGGCGGGGCCAAAGCGTTCGAGGTCCAACCCAAATGCCGACAGCTCATCGGCGCGGGCCTCCAGCCGGTCGCAGGCGGGTTCGTCGAGCTCAACCACTTGCGGCAGCAACAACGCTTGCGAAGGCACCGCGCCTCCCGCCGCAGCCATCGCCTTGCGCATCCGTTCAAGCACGAGCCGTTCATGCGCGGCATGTTGGTCAACGATGACAAGGCCGTCTTCGGCTTCGGCAACGATATAGGTTTTGGCCACTTGCCCGCGCGCGACGCCAAGCGGGTGGCTGGCGCGTTCGGGCACGGGTTCGTGGGCAACGGCGGCCCTGCCCCATAAAGGCGCGAGGTCTTCGCCGGGGATTGCGCCCAAATCTGCGAAGCTGCTGCGGTTTTCATATACGGATGGGTAGCTCGGGCGCTGGCCATATTGCCCCTGATAGCCAGATCCTATCGCGGCGGCAGGCGCAGCAAAAATGTCGCCTTGTGCGGTCTGGATCGGTTCCTGCTGCCATGCGGCAAGCGCGTCCGCCGATGGTCGTTGCACCGCGCGGAAACCGGACTGGTCCAGCGCATGGCGCAGCCCCGATATAATCATGCCGCGGATCAAAGCTGGCTCGCGAAAGCGGACTTCTGTCTTTGCCGGATGGACATTTACGTCGACCTGTGTTGGCGGCAGATCAATGAACAGCGCCACCACCGCATGACGGTCCCGCGCCAGCATTTCGGCATAAGCGCCGCGCACAGCGCCAATCAGCAACCGGTCCTTTACCGGACGGCCATTGACGAACAGGAACTGGTGGTCGGCAACGCCGCGATTATAGGTGGGCAGGCTCGCCACCCCGCCAAGGCGCACGCCTTCGCGTTCAAAATCAAGTGCCACGCTGTTGTCGATAAGCTCCCCGCTGGTCAGCGCGGCCACGCGTTCGGGCCGTGCGCTAGTGGGTTGCACCGCCAGCACGCGCCGGCCGTCATGTTCAACGGTAAAGCCAATATCGGGCCGCGCCATCGCCAGCCGCTTCATGGCGTCGAGCGCAGCGGCATATTCGGCGCGCGCGCTGCGCAGGAATTTGCGGCGGGCGGGCACATTGCCAAACAGATTTTCAACGCGAATGCGTGTCCCTTGCGGCAGTGCGGCTGGCCCCTCACCTGTCACGACGCCATGGTCAACCGTCCGCGTCCAGCCTTCGGCACCATCCGGCCTGCTTTCCAGCGTCATTTTGGACACGCTGGCGATTGATGGCAACGCCTCCCCCCGGAAACCCAAAGTCGACACCATTTCAATATCTTCATCGGGCAGTTTCGACGTCGCGTGACGTTCCAACGCCAGCGCCATGTCGGCAGGCGACATGCCGCAGCCATCGTCGGTGACTTCGACCAAATCGATGCCGCCCGCGCCCAGCCGCACCGAAATATTACGGGCGCCCGAATCGATGGCGTTTTCAACCAGCTCTTTTAACGCGCTGGCCGGTCTTTCGACCACTTCACCGGCGGCAATGCGGTTGACCAGGTTTTCAGGGAGTCTTCTTATTGACATATGCAGGTTCCTAGCCCAAGCGCACAGCCCAAGCGACTCCTTAATCGTTCGCACTCCAGCCAAATATCTGTTTTTAAAAACAGCAAATTCCGCTAGGACCGCGCGATTATTTGGACGCGCTCCAAAGGAGTCTCTCCAAAACGGATTGGGTGGAAATTAAATGGTATTTGGCAAGTTTTTCCGTTTCGCATCACAAGACATGGCAATCGACCTCGGCACCGCAAACACGGTTGTCTATGTCCGCGGTCAAGGGATCGTCCTGAACGAGCCTTCGGTGGTCGCGATTGAAACCATAAATGGTATCAAGCGCGTAAAGGCCGTTGGCGATGATGCAAAGCTGATGATGGGCAAGACCCCCGACAGCATCGAAGCCATTCGTCCGCTGCGTGATGGCGTTATTGCCGACATTGATGTGGCCGAACAGATGATCAAGCACTTCATCCACAAAGTGCACGGCAAGCGCCACATGTTCAGCTACCCTGAAATCGTCATCTGCGTCCCGTCGGGTTCGACATCGGTTGAGCGCCGCGCGATTCGCGATGCCGCGTCCAACGCGGGTGCTTCCGAAGTGTTCCTGATTGAAGAGCCCATGGCTGCTGCGATCGGCGCGGATATGCCGGTGACGGAACCCATCGGTTCAATGGTTGTCGACATCGGCGGTGGCACCACCGAAGTTGCCGTCCTGTCGCTGCGCGGCCTTGCCTACACCACCTCGGTACGTACCGGAGGTGACAAGATGGACGAGTCGATTGTCTCTTATGTCCGACGACACCATAACCTGTTGATCGGTGAAGCGACGGCCGAGCGGATCAAGAAGGATTTCGGTACCGCACGTCCACCAGCAGATGGCGTTGGCCAGACATTGCACATCAAGGGCCGCGATCTTGTAAACGGCGTGCCAAAGGAAATTACGATCAACCAGGCCCAGATTGCCGAAGCGTTGTCGGAACCTATTGGCACCATCCTTGAAGGTGTGCGCATCGCGCTTGAAAATACCGCGCCTGAACTGGCGGCGGACATCGTCGATCAAGGAATTGTTCTAACAGGTGGCGGCGCGTTGATGGCTGGCCTCGACGAATATCTGCGTGATGAAACCGGACTGCCGGTCACGGTCGCCGAAGACCCGCTGACCTGCGTTGCAATCGGTACAGGCCGGGCGATGGAAGACCCCATCTTCCGTGGCGTCTTGCTGACCGCCTGATCTAGGTCTCAGCATGGCGCCGCCCAAACACCGGCGCCCCGGATTTTCCCGAAAGGCGCAATATGGCCTGTTCGTGACCTATGTCGTCGCGATTGCAGGAACGATGGTTTCTGCCTTGTTGCTGGCCATATCGGTGGCTGATCCTGCCGGCTTTTCCGCGCTTCGTACCGCAGGTGCCGAAATAACAGCGCCGGTCGCGCGTATGTTCAGCAATGTCCGCCGGTCGGCGCAGAACATGAATGCGACCGCGGCGGCGTATATCAACGCAGGTTCCCAAAATGCCGCGCTTCAAAAGCAAGCCAAGGTCAACCGGAAAAAGCTGATCGAGGCGCAAGCGCTGCGTGTCGAAAACGCGCGGTTGCGCGGATTGCTGAAATTGTCCGAGGACGGCGAGAGCCAAGTCGCCGTGGGCCGCCTGATCAGCTCAACCTCATCCAGCACGCGGCGCGTGGCGACACTGTCCATCGGCCGCAACTTTGGCGTGGAGCGCGCGCAACCTGTGCGCGGTCCTTCCGGATTGATTGGCCGCGTTATCGAAACTGGCCCGACAACGGCACGTATTCTTCTCGTCACCGACGCTGAAAACCTGGTTCCTGTCATGCGCGCCAGCGATGGCCTGCCCGCCTTCTCGGCGGGCCTTGGCAATGGCACGGTGCTGATCAAGCCGTTGAACTTGGGCGAAAGCCCGTTCAAGGTCGGCGACGTCATTGTCACCTCGGGCAATGGCGGGCTGTATCCGCCGAATATTCCTTTCGCGCGCGTCATCAAAAAAACCAGCGATGGGGCGTTGGCGATACCCTATGCCGACCCGGGCAACACGCCTTATGCCGTGGTGATACGACCATATCAGGGCGAAGCACGCGCCGCCCAACAGGCGGTGGCGCCTGACGGTGAAACCAAGGAAGTTGCGGAATGAAAATTCCGGTGACGACCATTCGCCTGCCCACCCGTCCGGCACGGGAATATGAATCCCGTTTTGACCGCGAACAATCGCTGCTCAAGATGCTGGCCATTCCCATTACGTCGGTCGCTATTGCATCGATGATTACGGCGTTGCCGATATTCACCGAAGAACCGCTGCTGCCGCCACTTGGACTGTTGATGTTCTTAAGCTGGCGTCTGATGCGTCCCGGGCTTCTGCCCGTTTGGTCCGGCGTGCCATTTGGCTTGATGGATGATGTGTTCAGCGGGCAGCCCTTTGGCAGCGCGGGATTATTGTGGTCGCTCGCCATGCTCAGCATCGAGATTATCGATGCGCGGGCTATCTGGCGCGATCATATTCAGGATTGGCTTATTGCCGCCGTCTTAATTGCAGGGGTGCTGTTGGGCGGATTGTGGATTGCGGGCATGGCGCACGCCGCGCCTGATCCCGCTGTTTTGATTCCGCAGATCATATTGTCCATATTGCTATATCCGCTGGCCGTGCGAATATGCGCGCGTCTCGACAGCTGGCGATTGGCAACATGAAGGTCGAAAAACAGGTTACATCAGGACAGCTTGATTTCACGTTCACCCGCCGTGCTGCTTTTGTGGGCGGCGTGCAGGCAGCGATCGGCCTGACCGTGGCCGCGCGTATGTCCTATATCGCCGTGGCCGATAACGAGAAATATAAGCTGCTGGCCGAAAGCAATCGGGTCAACCTTACCATCATCCCGCCCCGTCGCGGCTGGTTCGTTGACCGCTATGGCAAACCCATCGCAACCAATCGCGCCGATTTTCGTGTCGACATCATCCCCGACCGGCTCGCCAATAAAGACCAGACCGTCAAGACGCTGGCGGAGCTGCTGGCGTTGTCGACCGACGATGTTGACCGCATTCATCGTGAGTTAAAACTGGCACAGGGCTTTCAACCTGTTCAGGTGGCAGACGGGCTGGATTATGAACGCTTCGCCGCCGTCAGCGTGCGCCTGCCCGACCTTCCCGGGGTCAGCCCACGGCAGGGTTATTCGCGCTTTTACCCAAGCGGCGCGGCGGTCGGCCATCTCATCGGCTATGTGGGCACGGTATCGGCCGAAGAATATCAGAAGAACAAAAACCCACTGCTGATTACCCCAGGGTTCAAGGTCGGCAAGGATGGCCTCGAAAAGACGCTTGAGGACCGATTGCAAGGCGAACCCGGCGCAAAGCGCACCGAAGTCACCGCACGTGGCAAGATCGTCCGAGACTTGGCCACCCGGCCAGACATACCGGGGAAACCCGTTCAACTGACCATCGATATCGACCTGCACAATTATGCCGCGCGCCGCCTTGGGCTGGAATCCGGCTCCGTGGTGATATTCGATTGCCTGACGGGCGACATACTAACGATGGCGTCGATGCCATGTTATGATCCCAACAGCTTTTCCGATGGCATTGGCCGCGTCGAATGGAAAATGCTGAATTCGGATGACCATATCCCGATGCTCAACAAAGCATTGCAGGGGCTGTATCCGCCGGGATCGACAGTAAAGCCCGCTGCTGCACTTGCGATGCTGCATCATGGCATCGATCCCGAAGAAACCGTTGTGTGTGGCGGGGGGTACCGGCTCGGCAATCGCGTGTTCAAATGTCTGGGCCGCCATGGCCCGATGAACATGGCCGACGCGCTGATGAAAAGCTGCAACACCTATTTCTACGCAATGGGCCGCCGTATTGGCTATGACGCGATTGCACCATTTTCAAAGGCGCTTGGTCTGGGGCAGGAATTCCCCCTTCCCTTTCCGTCGCAACGATATGGCACCATTCCCGACAGCGCATGGAAAATGCGCAAATATGACCAAAAGTGGAGCGAATCTGACACGCTGAATGCGACGATTGGTCAGGGCTATGTTTCGGTTAGCCCGTTCCAATTGGCCATGATGGCGGCGCGCATCGCATCGGGTCTGAATATTCAGCCTGAAATCATCCTCAAAAAACGCCCGGCGCCGGGTAGGCTCAGCTTCCCCGAAGAACATTTGGCCGTCGTGCGCGAAGGCATGAACCGCGTCGTCAATGGCGATGGCACCGCCGTCCGCAGTCGGCTGGACATTCCGGGCATCGCGATGGCCGGGAAAACCGGCACCGCGCAAGTGCGCCGCATTGCAGGATCGCAGCGTGGGCAATCGGGCGCGTGGAAATATCGCGACCACGGCCTGTTTGTGTGCTTCGCGCCTGTCGATAACCCGCGCTATGGCGCGTCGGTCGTCATTGAACATGGCATGGGCGGCGCGCGTGCCGCAGCGCCGATCGCGAAAGACGTTCTGACGTTCCTCTATGACCGGGAAAAGGCGATGGCGTCCTTGGAAGCGCTCGAAGCTGGCTGGGGCGGCAATATCGAACAGCGCATGGCGTCCAAATATGCGGCCTTTCAAGGTCAACCGGCGGCACCGCCGCCGCTGGATCCGACGATATGAACGGCATAGTCCCTGCCCCGATTGCAGCCCTGCCGTGGCGCGTGATTTTCATATTGTCGGCCTTGGTCGGCTTTGGTGCGACTGTCCTTTATTCCGCAGCAGGTGGTCATTTTGAACCATGGGCCGGAAAGCATGTCATCCGGTTCGTGGTGCTGATGGCCATGGCCATCGCGATGTCGCGGATGAAGCTTGAATTCTGGAAGTCGATGACTTTTCCTTTATACCTGTTGCTGCTCGTCCTGCTTGTCGTGGTGCAGCTTATGGGCTTTGTCGGCGGCGGCAGCCAACGCTGGATTAACCTTGGCATCATCACACTTCAGCCATCGGAGCTGATGAAGCCGGTGATGGTGCTTGCCGCCGCATGGTTTTTCGACCGGCTTCCACCGAACCGCATATATGGATTTGACGCCATTTGGCCGCTGGGGGCTATCCTGCTGCTGCCAAGCATATTGGTGATCATTCAGCCGGATTTTGACGCTGCCATTGCGTACGCCTTCGGGCTGGGCGTCGTTGGCTTCATGGCGGGCCTTCCGCTCATATATTTCATCAGCGCGGGCGTGGGCGTTGCCATTCTTGCGCCATTGGTGTTTTTCTTTGGATTAAAAGCCTATCAGCAAGACCGCGTTCTGATTTTTCTCAACCCGGAAAATGATCCGCTTGGTGCTGGCTATCATATCACCCAGTCGAAGATCGCGATCGGATCAGGCGGCATATTCGGCAAAGGCTTTGGTAACGGCACACAAAGCCATCTGGATTATCTGCCCGAAGGACATACCGACTTCGTCTTTGCCACAATGGCGGAAGAATGGGGCATCGTCGGCGGCTTTTTCATTCTGTTCATGTACTATCTGCTCATGCGCTGGGGCCTGAGCGTCGCGATGCAGAGCAAGACACGGTACGGGCAGCTCGTCGCCGCCGGCCTGACCTGCACCATTTTCTTCTATATCATGATCAACCTTCTGATGGTTGTGGGCCTCGCGCCGGTCGCGGGCATTCCCCTGCCTTTTGTCAGTCACGGGGGTTCATCCATGCTCACCATGATGCTGTGCGTGGGAATCATGATGTCCATCGAACGCCACCCGGGCGCAAAGCGTGGACAATTCCAATAAGTCGCTTTGTCATGCTTGACAAAGGCCGCGAAACCCATCAAAGGCGGCGCTCCAAACGGGCCTGCGCATCTGGCCAGCCCGAAATGGGGACGCTTAGCTCAGTTGGTAGAGCAGCTGACTCTTAATCAGCGGGTCGTGGGTTCGAACCCCTCAGCGTCTACCATTTATTTCAATGGTTTAGCAGAAAATTGATTGCCATTAATTTCTTCGGGGTAACGGCTGGGGTAACATTTGGTCAATTACCTCAACCCGCAGGTGGTCTGTTCAATAGCACGCGCTGAGCCGTCGTTGCATTAGCTCTAAAGCCAGTCTTCATCCATAATTGGCTTCAGCGTGTTCACCGAAACGACGGCTTCACTTGGCGCTTTGTAGCCGAACATTGTGTTCAGTTCCCGAATGGCCGCAATACGCTCAGATGGCTTAATTGCTGCCGATAACGCGATGTCCTTCAAGACCTGTTCAGACTGACGGCGGGACCAGCAGACTGCTTCAGCATCGGCTTTTCGCAGTTCCGCAATTCTTAGGGTAATTTTAGGGTCTGACATAAGCTTCGAAGCACTTACCGCGATTGCCCCAGCCGT
>Ga0315903_10003590_pt1 | contig 21361 bp, 24 predicted proteins | sample LakEriMetagenome_7_FD_203524 | JGI IMG/M metagenome (GOLD analysis project Ga0315903, IMG submission 203524) | Freshwater fungal communities from buoy surface, Lake Erie, Ohio, United States - Buoy 2 MA119 | ecosystem: Environmental > Aquatic > Freshwater > Lake | place: USA: Lake Erie, Ohio... | reverse complement strand
GTATTACTAGGGCAACTTGCTTGTTTTATATTTTTATATCTTAAACATAATTCAAGAGCATGTGTGCATGAATCTGTGGCTACAGCATATGGTGCAGAATAAAATTCTGCTACTACGTCTTCAAATTTAGAAACTACATCAAAGTTTGACATAATCTTTCCTAGGGTCGTCAGCAGGAAACTCGCCAGGCCACATTTCGTACATTGCTAAACTTTTCTTCCATTCGTCTACATTTAGTTCCCATACATTTTGATCGCATCCTCGATAGTGTGTTTCTTTAACCCACGAAAATCTTCCTAACTCGGCTTGCATAGGAAACCACAAATTATTAACCCGTTGTTGACTGCCCATTGGATTGGCGTTACTTGTAGCGAAAAATCTTTTACCCTCTCCGGCCCACTGAATACTTATAGGTATAAAAAATTGTGTAGCACAACATTGTTGTTCTACAATAATTGTTTGCTTAGTATGCGGCCATGGCTTGTGAGTTTCGCTGGTAAATGTACAAGTTCTTGCTAGGATTCTATAAGTGTTAGGACCCATAACATCATCAAAACTATGTATACACACTCCTCCGATGAACTTGCCATTGTACTCTAACATCCAACCTGCCCATTCACGCTCGTTAAGAAAACAGTCAAACATTGTTTTTTGACTGTGGTTATTTTCATAACCACGTCGTCCTGCTTCGGAGTAGAACTCAGATAAATCTAAATCGGGGCTCCACGGAATAATTTTATACGTCATTAACTTTCCATCCAATTACCGTCTTGATTAGAACAATAAACATCTATTTTATTACGCAATTGATCAAGTTTTTCTTGATCGTGTCTAATGTTAGAAATGATAAAATAATTCATAATTGTACTAGTGTGTAAGAAAAAACGTTTCTTGTTTGCTAATAACAAATCAATGCTATCGATAAAATCTACACAGTGAAATTCAATATCTAATAACTTAATTTTATTCCAGTTTTTAAATACTTGATCATTATCTCTCATTAATAATTCTGCACCGCCCTGAGCACTGTTTAGTCTAGGCTCCATATCCAAATTTTTAGATCGAGCCCAGTCTTCTGCAAACGTTTGATAATTCACACCATTCCAATTTTTGTAGAGATGTTGTTTGAACTCGATGTTGCGAGGATTTATATCGTAAAATACAATTTTATTAGCATTACTAGTCAGCGCCATATTTTCTCCAAGCAGTCCGTTGGCCGGAGCAATAACAACATCTGCTTGTATATGGGGAGCGTTTCCGTCCCATTGCCATACATTTACATATTCAAATGATAAAAATTTTCGTAAGATAGATATTACAAGTCTTTGTGTTTCTTCTAATTCGGAAGAAACTGTGAGTGTTTTTAAACATTCTTCAAATAGTTCTGAACCAGTTGTTGGATAACAATATCCCCTTGCGGCAAGTTTAAATCTGTCTTTGTCCAACTCTAAATTTTCTACTAAATCATCTATGGCTACAAAATCTTTATGAAAATCTGGATACCTCCATTCAGCATCAAAGTTAACTACCCTATAACCTTTTAGCAACGAATGTTCCATGACTTTTGTCCCAAATCCAATATCTCTTGTTACAACAGTTTCGGATAATCCAATGCTTAACGGAGCATGACCGTCGTTCATATCTCCCTGACCTCTAATAAATGCAGGTCCATTGTCTGTATATGTATTTTTAAAATTTAAATCACAGTCTTTAAAAATTTTAGTATTAAGTATAAAACATTGTTCGTGCAAGTGCGGAGTGCGATCTTCAGGATACCACATTAAATGTCCCATAAGTCCAACATCGTCTGGCATGTTGCGTATTTTCTCCCAGAGATGATCACGATTAACAACAATATCTCCAGCCGTTTCAACAAACAACCAATCTGCTTGATCTAGATATTGTGCTATGTCTTCATAGTTGTCTACAACATGCATAGGGTACTTTCCTTCGCACAATTGATGTTGACCAGCCAACGTCAACTGTAGCATCTTTTTGTCTAACCATTCGCTGTTAGTATAAGTCTTGACTGTGATAAAAATAACCTGATTCATCTTGTTTTTCCAATGCAGTGGTCATCATGTCTTTCCATTCTGGAGTTGAATCATGATGATGTATAATTAAATGATAACGATCTTCGTTGCTGTTGTTATAAACACTGTGTTCATAATTGAGATTCATAGCATACGCAGTACCAGGCGGAAAGTCTAAAATATCGCCAGTTCCCCATATCCAGTTACATCCCGGTGGGTTAGTCAGTGCCACATTTATCGGCTCTGGACAACTTATTGGACTGTCGTTGTGTAAAGAAATATATCCGCCCGCTTCTAACAACATAAATCTTACACGCCCGTATTTTTTACTAGGAAATATATTCTTAAGCCAATTTACAGTTATAGGACACTGATCGGCGATTTCGGTCCAGTGTAAGTCTTTAGCCGCCTCATTAGCGTTAGCGTATCCATACGCATCCCAACTCATAGGTTTGTCTAAACCTAGTCCGTGTATTGGCAAACTCCACCATCCTTTATGATCGTACCCGTCGTTATCTCTATAAAGAATAAATTTTGATCGTAGTGCTTTGGCCTCTTCAGCCATTTCTTCAAACGGAACAGGTAAGTCAAGTTTTAAACACTTGGCATCACTAAACAAATATTGTCTAGAATTTGGTAAAGGGTCTTTGCTAAAGTTAAAGGTCATAATATACTTATTTTATTTTACCACGGTGACAAATAAAAGTAAATATCATGACATGTTTAAATTTAACGAACTTCGTACTATCCATTTAGAAATAACCAATAACTGCCAAGCCAGTTGTCCAATGTGTGCTAGAAATTATCATGGCGGACAAGACAATCCTTTATTAAAAATTAATAATTGGACACTTAAAGATTTTCAAGATATATTTACGTCTGAAGTGATTGCTCAAGTGCAAGGCATATACTTCTGCGGAAATTTTGGTGACCCGTTGTTGAACAACGATTTTTTAGATATGATCAAATGGATAGTACCTCAAAATCCACATTTAGTTATTAACATTCATACCAACGGTGGACTACGCAATACTGCATGGTGGAAAGACCTTGCACAAAGTTTGCCTCAGAATCACATGGTGGTATTTGGACTAGACGGGTTAGAGGATACACTACCGTTATATAGAGTCGGAGTTAACTACAACAAAGTTATTCAAAATGCTCGAGCATTTATCACTGCCGGCGGCAAAGCCGAATGGGCATTTATTAAATTTAAACACAATGAGCATCAAGAAGAAGAAGCAAGACGCATTGCTAAAGCAATGAATTTTGCAGTATTCACTCTTAAAAACTCTAGTAGATTTTTAGGAGAGCCTAAATATAGAGTGATTGACAAACATGGTGATGTAACGCATTACATTGAACCTCCTACAGATAACAAGATGCATTTTATCAGTAAGGATATGATTAACAACTACAAGACCACTGTACTTCCGTTAGAAATTAAATGTAAAGTTCAAAACGATAAAGAGATCTATATAGATGCTTACAAGAATATTATGCCTTGCTGTTGGCTTGCAAGTATTCCTTATACACAATATGATTATGATAATGTAAACGCATCTTTACGTTACGAGATAAAACGTCAGCATTCTGAGTTAGTTGCTGATTTGGGAGACACTAGTGCAGTAACAGTTGGTGTTAAGAATGTAATCGATTCAGATGTGTGGCAATCTGTTTGGGAAACTTACTGGACTACTAAGAAATTAATCATGTGTGCTAGGATTTGTGGCCAAAGCGCAGAAATATCTCGCCCAGGTGATCAATTCTTAGAAAGACAAAATTTAGACAGTTGATGTCTTAATGATAAACCCTGCTTGTTCTCCTATACGAACAAGTTCATCCATGGCCGCTTGGTCTCGAGGATTTACTAACATTTCTCTGTCAGTTAATTTTTTGATACCAGTCATCTTGCCTTCTTTAAGGGCACGATTCATCCATCGTGTAATGGAGATTTGAATAATGTGTTTCCAATCATAGTCACCGCCTTCTACAGTAAAGCGAACCCACCCGTCTGTAACATCTGGCAACAGTACTCTGATGTTTAAATGAATACGCTCATGTGCTCCAAAGTTACTAGCAACATGTACGTTACCGGTGTTCATTGACCACACAGTTCCGTCTACTGGTAAATGGTACATCTGATTTTCTTCTAAGTCTATGATCCTGCAATACTCGTTGGTAATAATACTCATATGTAACCGATCATCGGGATCGCAGTGCGCCATGTAACTTTCTTCGGCTTTTAACTTTAGCAATCGTGCTTCGCCTACATTGCCCAACGCTTCTAAAACATTGCCCAGTGGAGTTCCTACGAACTCAGGTTTGGTTTGATACGGCCCATTAAATAAACGCCCTTCAGCAGTTTCATTTAATTGGATATACCGTTCGAAATAGGGCAATGCTTTAACTTGTTCTATAATTGGGTCTATCGGAAATGCATGGTCTAATTTTTTTAACATTTAAATACCTATATGAATATAAAACAGTTGTACGATTTAACACCCTACACCAATATCCTGCACGAAATAGATGGTGTTTATTTTCCACTTGATAAAGATTGGAAAAACATTGCTATTAGTGTCAGTGGCGGCGCAGATTCTGCACTACTTGCTTACTTATTATGCGACTTAATTCAAAAGAACAATTATGATATCACTGTTCATATTATCACGCATGTACGTTGCTGGAAAACTCGTCCTTGGCAACGGTACAACAGTTTAGATGTGTATACTGCACTTTTAGAGAAATTTAGACACATACGATTTGTAAGACATGAAAACTTTTTACCACCTGATTTTGAATGGGGAAATAAAGGCCCCACAATAGTCGATGAGTATGGCGAACTTAATAGCGGAGATATTATTGAAATTAGAGCATTTGCTGAATACATTGGGCACAAAGAAGACGTAGATGCTTACTTTAATGCAGTAACACATAATCCAGATATTGAAATCGAGGGATCAATGAGCCGTCGTGATATTGAACCTGTGCCAAATAACGTTAAGAAGATGATAACAACACATATGGGTAAAGTTAGTTCTCACCCTTTTAGATTTGTTGATAAGAGTTGGATCTATAAACAATATCAGAGTCTAGATATTTTAGATTTATACAATCAAACTAGAAGTTGTGAAGGCGAGTTTAATGAAATAACTTATGAAACTTATATACCAGGACAATATGTGCCTAAGTGTGGCAAATGTTTTTGGTGTTCTGAACGTGCATGGGCAGAAAAACAATAATGGATATCTATCACATCTGGGCAGACAAACAGGGTGACATCAGCGACCTGGACTGGGTCAACAACATGAAATCTTTTCTTGATCACTTAGTTGATGAAGACAAGATGGTAAGTTATAGAATTACTAGATGTAAAATGGGATTTCGTAGTATGGATATTCCTGAGTGGCATATTATGATGGAGTTCAATAATATGGCACAGTTAGAAACAGCATTCCAACGTGTAGCACCGTTAGAAGGTGAACTCGAAGACAAACACCGTAGTTTTAATCAATTTGTGTCGGGAAACATCCAACACGCATATTACAGGGATTGGCCAGATGGACAAAATTAAATTAAATAGTTGGGATGAGTTGCAAAAGTTAGAAGCAGTTATTGTTGGTAGTGTCTATGACTCTACTTTTTTCGATGGTGTAAAAAATAATAGAATTGCTAGTGTACTTAAAAAGATTGTTGACGAAACTAACGAAGATATCGATTACTTTAAAAGTCAATTAAAAAGTCACGGTGTGCAGGTATTGCAAGCATTGCCCAAGGAGTTAGGTTACAAAGATAGTATACTTGACTATGTGGATGTTAATGGTAAGATGGGATTTGCCAGTGGTAGACCCGATCTCATTAAAAAGAATATGATCCCTACTAGCCCATTACAAGTCAGAGATGATAGTATAGTAATGGGCAATAAGTTATTAATTACTGATAGAACTTTTGAAGTAGAAGGATATGTTAAAAAATTTATAGAATGGTTTGGCGAGGATCAGATTGATCTTAGTATCTATAACGGCAAGATGGAGTTTAAACGTAGTGAGTTAAATCTTATTGCCGCAGCCAAAGACAGAGGGTTACCAGAAGATTACTTTATTAAAAATCCTGACCCCAATGTAATGAGTTTAATGGGATTTTGTAGTCCTAACTTAACACGAATAGGTACCACCTGTATGGTCGACTTATGGCAGAGCGCCGACATCCTGGAGTTTCTGAATGAGCGTTATCCTCAGTTCTCTTATAAAGATGTTTGCATAGGCGGCCATCTAGATGGTATCTTTAGTGTAGTCAAGGAAGGAGTAGTGATTGCAGGTCCTTGGTTCAAAGGCTACGAAAAGTTATTCCCAGGTTGGGAAATAATCTACTTTAATGATCCTAACTGGGATAACGTTAAGCAGTGGTACAAACTAAGAGATAAAAATAGAGGGAATTGGTGGGTTCCAGGAGAAGAGAGCAATGATCAGTTCACTGAATTTGTTGAAAGTTTCTTACCTAACTGGACAGGATTCTGCGAAGAAACTATTTTTGACTTAAATTGTTTAGTCATTGATGACCGACATGTTGTAGTTAACAGCGACAACCCTGAGTTACTTAAACTATTAGAGTCAAAGGGCATTACTCCTATTGTATGTCCGTTACGTAACAGATTCTTCTGGGATGGCGGCTGGCATTGTCTTACATTAGATGTTAAACGTAGTGGAGGTCAACGTGATTATGGAGTATGAAGAATATCTAACCAAATGGGTAGAAGAAGTATTATCAGTTCCACATGATTTGTTAAACAGTTTGCCTATTTGTCCTTTTGCAAAGTCTGCAATATTAAAGAATCAAGTTAAATTTATTCGCACATCTGATTATGTAAAAGACATAGTAGAAAAATTAACAGCATGGGATGATAATGATCATGCTGTACTATTTGTTTGCGATGACGATGTAGATCCTATTAAGTTTGCAGAAGACATCAAACAACTCAACAAACAGTTTCTTCCTCAGGACTTAGTACTATTAGAAGATCATGTAAGCATTGAGGAATCATTTCACGGCATTAAATTTAATAACGGAAAATATAATATTGTTATTGTACAAAGATTGCATAGTATTAATGAAGCCAGCCGTTCTTTAGAACGCGGTGGATATTATATCAACTGGAATGATGATATGTACAATGATGTAGTTAGATGGCGGTTTGAATCAAACACCTAATATTTCAAAACCTTGTAGTTTGAACATATAGGACTCAATTGATTCAAAGTACATAAATCGATATCCTCGATTTCGGTAGATTGCACATTCATTCTGCAAACTATTTAAACCTAGTCTTAGTTTAGGATTGCGATAATCCCATGCATGATGGTCTATAACAATGCTTTCGTTATCCCAAATACGATACATGCTCCATGCTATTAATCGATCTTGCTCGTAGTAACCAAATACCTCAGTGCCTGGAACTAAGAATCTACCAGGTACCATTGGCATGATACTTTTAAAATTTTTATGCAGGCAATATGCTTTATAAACTCTGTTGATTTCGTCAACAGGCACTGGATTCAATAAGTGTGCATCCAATGTAACATTGTATGTAGTTTTTGTTAAATCTATACGAGCAAATCTCATTGCTTGGTCTTGGTTGCTTTGATATCAGTACCGCAGTGACAGTATTCTCTGGGGCACAAAAACGATTGCCCTAGCATATCGATTGTAAAATTGTTCCAATTTCCCAAATGTCTAGTTCCACATGTACCTAAACTAATATTACTGGTTGGATTAATTACAATAACCTCACTGCCAACTTCGCAATCCCATCCTTGAAATTTATTTAAATCATTCTTCATTAATTGATCAGGGTCTAACCTATCTATAGAGCCATCGTTCCACATGATTGTTGAGCCTTGATCTTGCAACCAACTATATTTTATCAGCCCTTGTCTAACTTCTTCTTGAGTAAAATTTAAAATGGGTGCAGTATTTTCGTAAAAGTCTAATTGTTCCTGTGTATAGTCATGGTAGAACCATCCAGAGTTACTCCAGTTATTAAGAGGTTTTAAGATAATAATTTTGATTCTTAGAATTTTCTTTAGTTCCTCGAACCAAGACATAGATAACTCCCAATGTCTTGGATCCGCCATCAAATAGACAACAGCATAACTGGAATGTGATATTGCTTTAATTTTATCTAAATCCAATGTGTGTTCACTAGGATGTAAGGTCACGTTCCAATTATCGACCAATTGTGTTGCTTCTTCGTAGAATCTAACAGTTCTAGAAAGATTACTATCTGAGATTACACTAAAATTACGCTTTTTTAACTCGCTCAGTATATCTAAATATTGTGGATGAACAGTAGGTTCTCCCCCAGTGAAACTAAACACTGGATTTCTATCTTTAATCTTATCTAAAAAAGTTTGTAATTCATCTAAATTAATTTGATGACTTTTACCTTGATTCAACTCAGTAGGACAATAAGAACACTTGTAGGTACAGGCGGTAGTTATTTGCCAAATTACTTTTAATTTTTTAGGAGAAATTATTTTTATTGGTATCATAATAAATGCGCTAAGTCTGGGAACACAGTTTTACTATCAGTTCCTCGAATCCTGTCTAGGTTTCTCATGTACTCTTGGAAGTCTGGTAGCAAGTGGCTGTGATCCTGTGCTTCTACAAACTTCAAGATAGCCTCGTATCGTTTCCAGCCATACGGGTTTACCTTCCAAAAATTGTCGTCTTGTCGATAATTGTTCCATAACCAGTCCTTAAACTCCATAAAATTTTCACGCACCTGTTGCTTGTCTTCTGCGGGCAGGATTCTAGCACTCAGGAATGTGGGGATATACAGCAAGTGCATATTAATAATGCCGCCGCCAGATTCAAAGTCTTCAAATTTGAATTTATTAATTTTCTTAAAGTCTTGCTCTAGTTTCCACTTGGCAAAATTTGTTACATTTTTAATATTCAGTGCCTGTACAGCACACGCAATACTAGTATGAATGTGTGCAGGAGTATTATCCAACATTCTTAATGCACGTTCGATGTCGGTCCACTCAGCAGGATAACGTATGTAATGATTGCGTTGATCCATGTCATCGATACTAAACGCATATCGAACTTGCTTAAACTCAGTCCAAATATCTATCATGTTCTGATCAATAAGAACACCGTTGCTGTTGTAGCGCAAACTGATTTGTTTACTATAGCCTCTGCGTATAATTTCTTCTAAGAACCGTTTGTGTTCTTTAATCATTAATGGCTCACCACCGGCAAAGTATAGTTGCCTAATATGCGGAATCTGACTAAACACTTGATCCCAAAACTCAGGCTTTTCATACCAGTAGTTATTAAATTCGCTGGCATGCCATTCTACTTGTTTAAGAATAATAGGACTCTTAGTAATGCTAGTTAGTTGTTTGTGATCCTGTACCCAACGGCTACTATCATGCGGACTACACATTACACATTTTAAATTACAGTTATGCCCTAGTCTTAAATCCCAGTAAGGAACTTTAACAGGAATAGTACCGTCTTCTTTAGTATCTTTGGCCAACTGCTCAATATCTAAGCCGTCTTCAATCCATTCGTACAGTTCCCACATGCGCTTACTAAACACACCGTTTGTTTCTTCTTCAAAACATTTAGTGCAACTTGCAGGCACTTGTCCGGCCAGCATGGTCTTACGAACACTTTGCATATATTCATTATTGAATGCCTCTAACGGCAAGTCAACGCCAAAGTTAGCAGGCTTGCCATTTACATTCTTAACTAGCCCAACAGTATGATCTCCAGTTTCTGCACCACTGGCATTGGTAACACAGCACAGTCTAGCATCACCGTTTGGCCTTGTAGCCAAATGAATCCACGGCAATGCACAGAATGTTTTGGATCCTGTTTTTTCTTCAACAATTTTAATTATTTTAGTTATTTTTTCATTCATGTTGATTACTTATCGTAGTGATGTTATAATATACACTCATGCTGACACAAAGTCAATAAATATCCTACATGCAGATTAAAATAGCAACAGATTATTCGCCAAAGTTTTTACAAGTAGAAAGACCCAAGCCTCTTTCGGATAGGTACATTGAGTCCGAGATTCAAGAGATCCTACACGGCAATTGGAGTCACGATATATCAGATCAAGTGTATGCAGATTTTAAAGAACAATGTGAGTCATGGTTAGTTGGATCTAAGTTAAACACCTTGACCGGTATTGATACATTTACACGTAAAGATATCATTATTGGCTGTACTCAATTTATTGATAACTTGTATATGCAAGGTCCTGTACAGGTCTTGCGTGGCGATTATAGATACCATGAAAGATTAGGATTAGCGTATGTTAAAGATGTGGGCTCGCTAATTCCAGATATTCCCTTAATTATAGCAATGCCGTTTCCTAACATTGGTGCTCCACATCAAGACATGGAGGAGATTTTACATGAGTGTAAAATTAAAAACATTGCAGTACATATTGACGGTGCTTGGATTAGTTGTTGCCGTGACGTTACTTTTGACTTTAACCATGTGGCTATTAGATCCGTTGGCATCAGTCTTAGCAAAGGTCTTGGTCTCGGTTGGAATCGAATAGGACTAAGATGGACTAAAGAGATTAAACCAGATGCTATTACGATAATGAATGACTTTAATATGAACTGTCGTGTACTATCAAAGATAGGTTTACATTTTATTCGTAAGTTTCCCACAGATTATTTGTGGAACACTTATGGAAAATTAAATGCACAAGTTTGTAAAGACTTCGATTTAACACCTACACACAGTATCTATCTAGCATTAAAGAATAGTGAGCCTGTAGGCATTGCTCCACTTATTAGGCACTTAGCAGAACATGAGTAACAGTAAAACATTTTGTATGCATCCTTTTACAGGACTTGCTACTAGGGAGGACGGTGCTATTCAAGCCTGTTGTCGCAGTCATCCAGTGGGTTGGATACAAGAACAAACACTTGAAGAAATTTGGAACAACGATACAATGACACGTATCCGTAAACAGGTATTGAACAACGAATGGCCAAAAGAATGTCACGCTTGCCAACTAGCAGAGTCAAATGGTGTTGAAAGTCTACGTCAACGTCACATCGAACCACGTATACCTGAAAGTCGTGTAACACTGTATCCAAATGCATTACTGTCTTTAAATAGCGACTATACAATGCCTTTTGAAATTCCTACAATGGAAATTAAATTAAACAACTTGTGCAATCTTAAATGCCGTATGTGTCATCCTATGGATAGTACAAGTTGGAATGATTGGAAGGAAGTTGAACCTTTTTATGAAAAAGAAGGTAACTTTATGGTCAAGGCAATCAAGGATCTTAACTTAGTTAATAAACCATACTTGGATAAGTTTGAAGACAATCTAGGATGGTGGGAAAGTTTTGAAAAACTACTTCCTTATTTTAGGCGTGTAGAGTTCGCAGGCGGCGAACCGTTAATGGATCCACAACACTATAAGATTTTAGATATGTTAAAATCTTATGGGGCTAACATTGAAATTAAGTATGCTACAAACGGCACAACACTAGGCATTAAGGGTGGTAGAACCATTCACGATTATTGGCCACACTTTAGAAGTGTTGCTGTTAACGTGTCTATTGACGGCATAGGCGACTCGTATTCTTATATTAGAGGTAACGGCGATTATCAAGATGTGGTGGATAACCTAAGCATTATTAAACAAATACCAAATGTTAGACGAATTGTTGGAGCAGTTGCAGTACAAGTTAGTAATATATTGATACTCGATAAGATGATTGAAGAATTTTTAGATAAACTTGGCATCATCTTTTACACAAACATGGTTAACTATCCAAATGCTCTGTGCCCACAAGTATTGCCTCAAGAGTTAAAAGAGTTAGCCATAGAACGACTCGAACAAGTTAAACTACGTGTTCCTAATTTTAAACTAGTTAAGGACCAGCCGGCATTATTGGATATCACATTAGGACAAATACAAGGTGTTATCAACTTCTTAAAAGCAAAAGATCAACACGACAAATGGCAGGACTGTATTGAATTTAATCGTAAATTAGATGTTACACGTAAACAAAATTTTACAGATGTAACACCGGAGTTTAAATCGTATGTATAAAGTTACCAGTCGTTGGCCGCATCAAGGTAGCATTAAGATTGAATGGAATCTTGGCAAACGCTGTAACTATGATTGCAGTTATTGTCCGTCAAGTATACACGACCATACAAGTCCGCATACAGATATAGAGATACTTAAGAAAACTGTAGACAAGTTAATGACATTAGGCAAGCCTGTACGTCTTAGTTTTACAGGCGGCGAACCCTGTGTACATCCTAAATTTCTAGAACTAGTCAAGTATTGTAAACATGTCGGCATTACATGGGTCAGCGTAACAACCAATGGTACACTGCCTTATGAATTTTATTCAGCATTAGAGGCAGATCAAATTGTGTTCAGCATACATTTAGAATACGATTGGAAGCGTGTTTTTAATACTGTAGAAAGTGTTGTTGATTCGACAACTAAGAAAGTTATAGCACAAATTATGGCGCATCACGATTATATGCCTGCTGTAGTACAATTACGTGCTAAGTGTTTGTTGGCGCACATTCCTAACACAGTTCGCCGCATACGTTGGACTGAAGGTGATCGAGACCTGTTTGACGACATGCGTTACAACGCAAACGATTTAGAATTGTTAAAAGAAATGGAATCGACTGTGCAGGGTAATTGTGTAGTAGATGATACACAAGTTATTCACGCCAACGATGTTATTAAATTGCATCTAAACAAATATAAAGATTGGAGTTGTAACGCAGGTATAGAAAGTCTAATGATAAACTGGGACGGTGAAGTACACCGTGCTACATGTCGTGTTGGCGGATCTTTAGGTAACATTTATGAAAACACGTTTTTACAACCTGTTGATCCTGTTGTTTGTGACAGAAACTTTTGTACTTGCGCCGCTGATATACCAATTACAAAGGTAATATTATGAATTACGTAGGAAACTTTTCTAGTTGGATTGATCCGGAAATTATTACGACTATAATGGTCAATAAAGGCGAACGCCGACCTAAGACAAATATAGAAGGATATGAAGATATCACTTTAACACAGTGGCAAAGTGCTGGCTACGATTTATCAAAATTAGGCTGGGAATTTTTCTATAATCAACATATTAATAGAGATCATATTGATTTGCCTATTAGTACTACTGGCAGAAAATACAAGTGGTGGTTTAGCAAATTAAATCCTGGCGATTTCTTTCCTATGCATGTTGACCATTTTAAAACTGAAAAAAATGTACAACGATTCTGGATGGCTTGTCAAGATCATCAAATGGGTCATGTATTTGCCTATGATAATTCTGTATTACAAGAGTATCGTGCAGGAGATATGTACGAATTTACAGATGCTAATATGTGGCATGCCGCCGCAAATTTAGGATTTGTTCCTAAGATTAGTTTGCAAATAATATTGTTTGATTAGTATTGATCTAAATGATCAATGCCTACTTGTTTTCTAAATTCTTCTGAAAACACACCGTCGATTCTCATACTGTAAGTCTGCACCTTACTACTACCGCCTGAATGCCAATCTAAGTCGTTAAAGAAGCAAGCACGACTTTTTACAGGAACAGCAGTATTTTTTTCAGGATCTTGTATATAAAACGGTTTATCTAAGTTAGGACGTAAGTGAATAAACTCATGCCTGTGTGGATAATAGTCACTTTCGCCTTCTAGCAAGTCTCTATGTACTTGCATTTTGCAATCATGTTCTGCTTTAAAAATAATAATACGTCCAATAGTTTTAAAAACTTTATCTTGTATTTCTTGCTCAATCCATGTTTTTACTTTTGGAAAATAATTAATAGCATCGGCAGTCCACGCTTTTTCTTCAAATCTAGTTTCCCAGCCACCGTCTTCTGTCTTTAAGAACACAAACTGATACGGATCGTATGCGCCCATGGCAAGTTTTAAGAACAGCATAAACTTGTCACGGTTATTGTATTCGCCAATTTCAATACCTATCTTTTTAATTTCGTGATCATCCGGCAGTGCATGATATTCTTCCAGTGCTTTAAACAGAGGTTTGAATTCAAACTTATATTGTTCCACAGCCGCAGGCTTGACCATGTTGCCTTCTTTCTTATGTTCTGCCAACACAAGTCCCTTACATATTTCATAATGCAATGCTGAGAAGCCCTCTACGTCAATGTGAAGGTCTAAGTTAATATAAGGTAGAGAATTTATTCCGCGGATCATATGGTCTATAAATATAGTATACTATAATTTATCACAAAAAACATGATTGATACTTCAAACTGGAGCCTATATTGGAACACCGAAAACGGTCAAACTGTTCGCGGCAATTTAGTCTACAGTGCTTATGTTAGTCCATCGGGAAAACATTACTGCCAAAAATTTCAACGTGATATACGCTATCATCCTTTTGAGGAAGAAAATGCACAGTGGACTGATGCACTGTTAGAAGACAGATTTCGTAAAGAATTAAAATACCATGCTAGGGCAAAAGAAACAATGCCTGTGTTAGAAATAGTAGATGTAGATGAAACATCGAGAACTATAGTTTATCGTTGGCCAGGTGATGACTTTCTCATGCAAGGAATACATGCAGGTAATTACGAAGCAGTATTACCTAATTGGAAAGAACAATGGATAGCACGTATTAAAGAAATGCGTCTAGCAAACATTGTTAAACTAAGTCTGCATCCAAACAGTTGGACAGTAAGCAACGGATCACTAGTACCATTGAATTGGTTTTATTGTTACGATGCTGATACAGGTTACGATAGTTTTGCCAACATGAACATACAAATTAGCAGTGGACGTAGAGAAAATTTGTATCCTATATTAGAAAAATATAATATAAACTTTGATATAGATTACCCTGCTACACAGTTACAAGTAATTGCTTTTAACAGTTTTCGTAAAAACTACCCAAACGATTTAATAGATAGGATTTTAGAAGAAACAAAATGACTATAGCATGTATGCCCGTTGACATTGATGTGTCTTTGCCTGATGAACAGAAAATTTTAGATTATGTTCGAGAGTATCAGTTCCCGTCAATGTTACATTTACCAAGTCCAAGATTTGATCCATGGACCGTATCTCCTATTCTAGGGCGTATGCCTAGTAAAGATTGGAACGACCCTGATAAAATTCGCAATTTAATTTTTAACAGGCAAAACCCCAACTACGGTGGCAAGGTTGAATATGCAAATGACTTTGATAAACTGTTTCCTGAAGTAGTTGACATGATTAATCAAATACCTATCCTTAATCCTATTTGTATTTTTATGAAACAAAATGCACTATCAACTTCCCATGTAGATACTCATGGTGTAAATGATGTTAGAAATATTCCTAACTTATGGGAGTTAAACACTGAGCCTAGACGATATAATATTCAAATGACAAAGTTTGATTATCAAAGTTTCTTTGTTAGCAAGACTAGAGAAAGCGAACGTATTCCTTATACACACATTAGTAAAGAATTACCGGCATATCTATTTTGTGAAGATCATTATTTTCATGGAGCAGAATTCTGCGGAGAAGATAAAGTAAGTCTGTGTTTCTTAGGAACACCTGACCGAGACAAACACAATGCACTAATTAAAAAATCGTTAGAAAAGCATAGAGATAAAGCAATTATATTTGAGGATGACAATGGCTTTTTACACAACTGATTTAATTGAAATCCAAATCGAAAACAGTAGCATCTGTAACGCTGCCTGCCCTCAATGTATTAGAGAGTTTAAAGAGCCTACCAAAGACTGGATAAACGAAACTTATCTAGACATATCATTCTTTGAAAATATTCCAGATGAAGTTTATCAGAAATTAAAAATATTCTACTTCACTGGTAATATTGGTGATCCATGCACTGCTCCTAATTTTTTAGAAGTATGTAAATTTGTAAGGGAAAAGAATCCCGACATGTTTATTAAAGTTAGTACTAACGGCGGAATGAAGAGTCCCGAGTTCTGGACACAGTTAGGCACTGTACTTGGATCAAAGTCAGAGGTAGTATTTGCCATCGACGGCTTAGAAGATACCAATCACATTTACAGAGTTAATGTAAAGTGGGATAAAGTAATGGCCAATGCTCGTGCATTCATTGACGCAGGCGGACAAGCATTTTGGCAATTTATTGCTTTCAAACATAATCAACATCAAGTAGAACAAGCAAGAACATTAGCAACAGAAATGGGCTTTGCTAAATTTATGATGAAACCTAGTCATAGATTTGCATTAGATGCAGTACTTGGCGCAGAACGTTTTAACAAATCTGATACAAAGATCGAACCGCCAGATGATGCGGCATTAACACATACTGTGGTAATTGATAGAACTGCTAAAAACCTTAAAGAATTAAAAGAACAATCAAATACATCTTGCATTGATTGTCATGTAAAAAATACATATCAAAGCGTATACATTGACCATCAAGGAAGATTATGGCCATGCTGTTACCTTGCCGCTGGCCTATATGTAACAGACGGATTACCAACGCATGATGGTTGGTTAAACTTATGGCGTACATACGGTGATGATAAAATTAATCTTAAAAATTATCAGTGGCACGACATTCTAAATGGCGGTTTCTTTAATGCTATACAAGACAGTTGGACAAAAGATTACAGCAGTGGCCGTGTTATTACTTGCGCAATTACTTGTTCAAAATTTCAAAGCCGTGTAAATATTCCTTCAGAAATGAATAGGATTATTGAGGACGCATAATGTATCAGGACGGATATAGCCCAACTGCTTACGATAACTTTGTCTTATATGAAAAATTATTTGACAAGCCTTGTGTTACTCTAGTAGATGGTACACAAGTATTTGATGAAGATAAGGCTTACTATTTTCATTTTTATCGTTGGGCAATAGCACCTACTTGGGTAGGTACTGAAACAACCCCGCACATGATATTTGGATCAAAGGGTTATATTCCTCAATTAGAAGATCGTATACTTGATAACGAAACTCAAAATTATCTAAACAACAATGGCCTAAATATATACCTGTATGAAACACTGACTTTTGCTAAAAAGTTATCACCGCGCCCTAATTTTAAACTTGAAAAAGATTCTAAATTAATTGACACAATTATAGAAAGTTATGGCTCATCAATGATTTTTGAATGTGTTGAGTCAGAGTATGATACTTTACAATGTTACGAACTAGAGTCGATTAGTAAATTTGCAGAACAGAATAACCTAACTAATGTAACAGTAAACACTTGCCATTATAACATTGAATTTATACAAAGCAAGTATCCTAACATTAAATTACGTTGTCGGGATTTACATTTAGCATCTATGGTAGATTTTCCTAAAGAGGATCTTTACCCTATACAACAAATAGAAAATCCTATAGATTTAATTGATACAAAATTCGCATGTCCTAACTGGAGATATCACAGTACTAGACATCTAGTTATGAGTTACCTAATAGACAAGCCCGGGAATTACTCATGGTATTATAAAAGTAAATTTGATACTTTAGAAAAAAACTTATGGTTTGATATAACAAAATTTCCATTGTATGATACTATACGTACAGGTGCAGAAATATTAAATGTTCAAACGCCGTTAGAGATTAATGAGACTTGTAAAACTACATCACTGACTGGTAAAGTTGATTACTTAAAATATCCAAATGGATCGCAAGGCAGTCCTAGTGATTATAGAATGGACGAAGCATACTTGCGTAGTTTTTGTGTAGTAGTTACTGAAAGTTTCTTTGCATTGCCAACGGGCATTGTAAGTGAAAAAGTTATGAACGCAGTTAAACTAGGAAGACCTTTTATAATTGTAGGTCCGCCTAGGACGTTAGAATATATGCATAAGTTAGGATTTCAAACTTTTGAACGTTACTGGGATGAAGACTATGACAGTGAAGAAAATCACGAAATGCGTTTATTAAAAATATTCAAAGTAATTGATTATATCAACAGCATGGACATGGACCAATTAAAAGTATGGTACTCTAATATGGAAGATATTATCCAACACAATGTTAATCTATTAAAAAATTTAAAAGGACCTTTATCATGACATGGTGTTCGTGGCCTTTTAGAACTATAATGATACAAGCAGATCAAACGTATAAGGTCTGTTGTAATGGTACTGAATTTTCTAATCTAACCACACATACTGCTACTGCAAATGAAGCATTCTATAGTAGTGAATTTGAAAATATTAGAACAAATTTAAAAAATGGCATTAAAGACCCCCATTGTGATAAATGTTGGAAATTAGAGGAAAGCGGTGCAGAAAGTTTACGTCTGCAAAATATATCAACAAGCGATTACAATACTGAAGAAATAACAACGTCTCCAAGAATAGAAGAAATATTTGTTGGACTTGGAAATACATGCAATCTTAAATGCAGGACATGCGGCCCTGGAGAAAGTAGTATGTGGGTTAACGAAATAGAAAAATCTGACGGAATTAAAAACCCTATATATTTAGAGCCAGATACTAGCAACTTTTTTAAAAGTTTTAAGCAAGATGTAATGCCACATTTAAAAGAAATACATTTTACTGGAGGCGAACCGACTTTATTAAAAAGTACAAATAAAATTTTAGAACTATTAGATCCGACCGTGCAGGTCAGCATGAACACCAACTGTACAATGAAGTTACCAGATAGTTTAAATAAATTTAACGAAGTAGAAATTTTTGCAAGTATTGACGCAACAGGTGATAGATTTAATTACATACGTCACCCGGGTAATTGGGATGAAGTATATGCCAATTTAAAAGTAATGACTTCTAATTTTAATGTGATTATTGCCTGCACCATCAGTGTCTATAATGTATTTTATATTGACGAAATTGAAGAACTAGCAACTGAGTTAGGCATACCATTTTATGCTCATATCTTATATGATCCTAATCATCTGTCAGTGCATGTTATACCAACAGAAGTTCGACAAGAAATTATTAAAAAATTAAGTATTAATTCTAGTATACAAAAAGACAAAGTTATTGCACATCTAAATGAACAAACGTATCTTGATTGGAATACCTTTGTTTTGGAAGTAAATAAACGAGATCAAATTAGAGGTGAAGATTTTAAAACTACTTTTCCTGAATTCTACGATCTATTAGTAAAGTATGGTAAAACAATTTAACGAACGAGACGAAACTTATTTTTGTGTAGTATATGAAAATTTATACCCAAGAATTCGCGGAACACGAAATTTACTATTAGAAGATGGTACAGTATTCAACGAACGAGATATTACAGAGTCGTATTCCTTTCTCGATTACTATAACGATTATTACAGAGATACCATCCTAGATAAAGAAACAAGCCCGCATTTGCTATACACTGGCATGGGCTCTATTAAACAATTTGAAACATTACAGTATAGCAACGATACAGTTGATTACCTAAACAAAATAGGTTTAAAAATTTATCTATATGAAACTACTGTAGTTGATCTACGACCTGCAAAAAAATTCTATGTAAGCCAGAACAAGGAATACAGTGCAGATTATCTACAGTTTAGATTTGAGTCTGATAAAGACTTTTATGTAACTGAATTTGAAAGTATAGAACAGTTTGTAACACACAACAAATTAACCAATGTCACTGTATATACCTGTGAGGGCAATACTTCTAGTGTTGCCAATCAATATAGTTTCGACATTAACAGCAAAGAAATATTTTTAGTATCACTGTTAAACGAAACTGATAAGGATATCAACGGATACGAAATCAGTAGTAAATTAGTTGAAAGTTTTGATTCTAATATTATCACACACAAGTTCTGGTTAGGCAATTGGAGATATGATGTACACAGACATGTACTATGTGCATACATGGCTGACAAGTCTGTAAAGATGTCTTGGTATTATAATTCAACATTCGATGATGTTAAACAGTTTTTTTGGTTTGACATACATGCATGGCAACAAACAAATCATGACATGTATGTCAAACTAATCAACGGAGTTAATTTACTTAACGATAAAACCCCATGGGTACTAGATATTACAGCGCCAGCAATACCTGTAGCATTGGATCAAATGTGGACAATACCAACAGAAGAATTTTATTGTCCTAGCAGTTCTTCTACCCCATACGACAGTTACATTAACAGTTTCTGTGCCATAGTAACTGAAAGTAACTTTGCACATCCTTTTCCTATGTTTAGTGAAAAAACTATCAATGCAATGAAAGCAGGCCGACCATTTATTATTGCCAGTAGTGCAGGCACATTAGCATACTTACGTCAACATGGATTTAAAACATTTGGTGAATTTTGGGATGAAAGTTATGACGAAGAACCTAATCACGAATTACGTTTACAAAAGATATTGAAGTTAATTGACTATATTGATAGTATGAGCATAGACGAACTTAAGACGCTATACTCAAAAATAAAGCCAACGGTTGAATATAACTTCCGTTGGCTTAAAGAGATACGAGATAAAGACTTGAGTTTTTAAACTGCCATCTCTGCTTTGATTGCAGGATGTGGGTCGTATTTTTCTAATACAAAATCTTCTAAAACATACTCGTTCCACTTCTTGTTTACTGTCATAAACAATGTAGGAAGTGCTCGTTCTTCTCTAGCAAGTTGTTCTTTGACAGCATCAACGTGATTAGTGTATATATGGCAGTCTCCACCGGTCCAAACAAAGTCTCCCACCTTTAAACCGCACTCGCGAGCAATTATGTGTGTAAGCAATGAATAACTGGCAATGTTAAAAGGCACACCTAAAAACATATCGCAACTACGTTGATATAACTGACAACTTAGATAACCATCTGTTACATCAAACTGACTTAGTACATGACATGGTGGCAAAGCCATGTCGTTGAGTTCCGCAGGATTCCATGCAGTTAAGATATGTCTGCGTCCACTTGGATCTCGTTTAATGCCATCGATTAATTGTTGTATTTGATCAACACCAAAGAAGTCTCTCCATTGTACACCATAAACCCGACCTAAGTCGCCTTCATACTGTGCTTTGGGTAACCAATAGTCTGCCTTGGCATTAGCAGTCCAAATAGTTGTTTTAGATAAATCTCGTGTGCCGTATAGTATTTCTGCAAGACGTCTTTCGTCACCGCTGCCTTCTAAGAACCATAATAGTTCAGAAACAACGGCTTTCCATGCTAACTTTTTAGTAGTGATAGCAGGAAAGCCGGTTCTCAGATCGAAGCGCATTTGATGGCCAAATACGCTTATGGTGCCTATACCAGTTCGATCAGTCTTCTGTTTTCCGTTTTCTAGTATGTGTTCTAGTGCTTGATGATATTGTTTCATTATTATATTCCTCTACGAT
>Ga0315903_10003584_pt1 | contig 21395 bp, 7 predicted proteins | sample LakEriMetagenome_7_FD_203524 | JGI IMG/M metagenome (GOLD analysis project Ga0315903, IMG submission 203524) | Freshwater fungal communities from buoy surface, Lake Erie, Ohio, United States - Buoy 2 MA119 | ecosystem: Environmental > Aquatic > Freshwater > Lake | place: USA: Lake Erie, Ohio... | reverse complement strand
CGCCCGTGTGACGATGTGGGTTTCGCGAGCGACTCTCTGTTTACCCAAAACACCAGCCCCGGAGGGGCGGCATAGTGACTGCCGGGGCCGCGAGGCCCCGGGGCTCGAGGGAATGAAACTCCCTCCTATTCCAGCAGGTTGCTACAGCGACCGGCATTTCGATGTCGGCCCTCCGGGCATGAAGAGAGCTATTGCGACCCTGGGTCCCAAAAAATCACTAGCCATCGCGGCTCCGCACGGGCGGGATGCCCGTGCGACGATGTGGGTTTCACGAGCGACTCTCTGTTTACCCAAAACACCAGCCCCGGAGGGGCGGCATAGTGACTGCCGGGGCCGCGAGGCCCCGGGGCTCGAGGAAATGAAACTCCCTCCTATCCCAGCAGGTTGCTACCGCCACCAGCTTTTCGATCTCGGCCCTCCGAGCGTGACGACCATGTTGGAATCAAGGTCTGGTTCTGGTTTGTTTGCGGTCAGATCTTCTAGGCAAATACGGCTCATCGTGATCACCGGTCAACCACCCCATGATGAATCGCGTGAACCGACCGCTACACACACCCTACAAGAGTCCCGTAGGGTGTGTGAGCCGATCGCGCGGCTCGCTGGACGAAGTGAATTCACCGGCCGTTGGTTAATCCCTCATCCACAGGGAGCGGCCGCACCAATACCCACGGTCCAGTTTGACAAATTTTTTCAGAAATTAATAGGGACACATCACGTTGCTGCCTAAGGAACCACACAGCACAATGAAAGCAAGTTCCGAAGACAACACCAAGAGCGAAAATAACGGCTTGCTCACTCCCTACGGGACCGATGAAGCTCCGTGCAACCCATCAGGAAGAGAGTCGACTATGCCTCCCTTCGCAGCGATGAACAAACCATTCCAATGAAAACCGACAAGATTGCCCATAACCGATTCCAGACAAAAAAACTGGCAACAGCGACAAAGAAAAGGTATTATCGCTTGGAACAGCAAATGCTGAACGAAATCGAAAACAATCGAAATGTGGACTCGCATTCCCTGGGCTGACCGAACCGCAGCGCCTCAGCGAAAACCACCGGAGCGACTCGAAAAAGACTACCATGCCAACCTGAAGACCGAGAGAGCATGGACCTTGAAGAAACTATCACGAAATCAGTAAGCGCGTCAGGATCGAAGGACGATACCGAAAACTTCAACGAATGGTATCGCCAGTTAGGCACACAAGCCCCGCACCTAGAACACAAATGAAAGCGAACTTAAAAGAAATCCCTTTTAACTGTCAGCTATTCCGCCATTGCAATCCTGAAACAAATAGCAGATTCCATCATGGAAAAGCATATCGACCGTTAGAAAAAACGATCGCTAACAGCAAGCGAAAATAGAATTCGCATCCTGCCTTTAGCATAGTGGCACCGAAAATCGACGAAAACTAATTCAGTTGGATTCCAAAGCACCGCAAAAAAACCAGTACCATCAAAAACTCAGATGGAGATGGTATCAAAACACAAAAACGACGAATTCCACCCGTCGCCGCAACCTCATTGGACCCTACCCCACTACAACTCAACCGTAGGTAACTCCCATGCCAACCCCCCAGCCGAAATACACCCACGAAGCTTTTCTAAGTTATGCCCGAAATGACGAGACCAGCAATGACAACTATATATCAACGATCTTCAATAAATTAACTAAAGAACTAAATGTCCGATTTGGGAAATCCGATCAGCAACGCATTTTCTTCGATAGGGAAGCCGTCGATAACACTCGCGAAATACCAAAACACCTTAAAGACGCAGCAGGACACGCAAAAGTTTTGATTGCAACTATTTCCGCTTCATACGCTCAATCCCTTTGGTGCGATGCGGAAAGAGAGGCATTCTTAGGTTCGCATGACCATTCAGTTGATGGCCGATGCTTTCTGATTGACCTCGGCACACTCCCCCGCGATCGATGGCCGCAGGAATTTAGAAACGTCCCGGGATACGAGTTTTTTAAAAAGAACAGCAAATCTACCAGCCGTCTTAAACCCAACTCCACTGGCTTCGCAGAAACGTGCGAACAACTAGCTACCGACATCTTCAGGCGACTGCAAGAGATTGCGAACGCCCAATCAAAATCTAAAATAAAACCAACGACCAAGCCAGACAGGATGAACCGCACCAGAACCACTGTAATTAAACACCTAGACGCTGTCAAAAACTTTCCAGAACCACTATATGGTGTTTTAATCAACGCGCTACGAGATTTGGAACAAAAAAAAGGTACAATCGCAAAGGAATCTGCAACCGACACAATACGAATGGCACTACAAACGACCGAAAACTACTTCGCAGCAATTGCCCTAGCAGAGTTTAGAAGAAATCAACAAAAAATCCATCGCACCGGTTTCACAAACCTACGAAAACAGTTGCTACACACCCAAAACACCAGCGACACACTCCTGACGCCCTCCGCATCGCTTCGTGAGATTGGGGAAATTTGCTTTCGTCATCTTGAATTAATAGAAAGCCATGCTGTCGGCGAACCGACCAAAATAGTCATTGCGAACCCACTTCGCGCCCTAAGAGCAGCCGACGAGTTAAGGACTCGCATATCCTATCGAATGAACCCCGAAACCATGAACAATCATGGATGGAGCCAACTGCTAACGGACGGACACGATACATTGTCCGCAATTCAGCAATCAATTGACAACCTATCTCTATTTATCCCAACATCGATAACAAACTATGATAGCGAAATCCAAGTCACTGCGGGTCTTGCTTTCGATAACTCCATACGAAAATGGGAACCAATCAAATGCAACATGACTTTTCCTGAGAGCAAAGATGATCCTAGATCGCTATGCTGGAGTCAACTAGTGATAGATGGCACAAGCCCCCTCCTGATCCGGTCCTCAATTCTTAAAGATCAATTGGGAAAAACGGGGCTTTCAACAACTATCAAATGCAATGACGCTTGCAGCCTATTCCCATTTGTATTCACCAAACTATTAGATGGCAGCAAACTCGAATTTTTCTTATACGATAACGTCATAGTCTCATCGAAATCCACGAGTCCTGACAACATCAACACCGTTGGCTACGTAAGGCTATCCGAAAACGCATGCCGCAAAGTCAATTTACAAAAACATCAGGAGTACGCACCTGTATCTGAACTCGAGAAATTTTTTCTTACTGTGCTTAAAGAGTCAGGAGCGCGCAACCTAGCAGTAACTCCAAAGGCAATCGCATCCCAGCACGAGTATGTCCTATGCAGCCAGATCGAGGGAAGAAGCGAAGAATTGGTGGCGATGGACAGTTGGATTGCTGATCAAAATAAGCCCACTGTTTTTTGCTGGGAAGCCTTTGGCGGCGACGGAAAGAGCGCCTTAGTAAACAATTGGCTCTTTCTTCGCCCAGAAACACTTGAACATCTACGAGAGAATGGCTTTGAGGGTGCCTATTGGGCCGATTTTTATCAACCAAATTTTGGACTCATTGACTTCGCAACTGAGGTACTCGCGAAAATCCATCCTCAACGAAATCTGTACACCGATAGGGATGTAATGGAATGTTTTTTCGAAGAGATTTCATCTAAGCAATATCTATTTGTACTTGACGGTGTTGAGCGACTTTTGAAGTCAGAAGAGCTCTCCGAAAATGAGATCGTTGATTTGCTTAAAGAATACGGAAAGCTACCCGAGAAATACCGCTTTTGTCGCACCTTCACAGAGGATAAGACGAACGAGAAAGCGGTAAAAAGTATCAATGACGATTTTTTTGGCAGATTTGGCAAAATTCCATCGGGAGCATCGCGATTTCTGATGACTACTCGCTTTTGTCCAACAGGCATCGAATTGCTTGCAAGAGATTCGAAAGCGATCGTTACTCCCTTGGCCCCCATTACTAGCGAAGCAGCCCAGCGGATTTGGTGGTCATCCTGCGGACGGAAGCCTGAATCAGTCGAAGAAGAACTTGAGGTAGTGAAAGCAATCGATAGTCTATCTCGCCATCCTCTAACAGTTAGGATATTAGCATCAACGATTGGTGAAAAGAGTTATCTTGATTGGATACGGGATTTGAAAGCATCAGGGGAAAGCAACCCTCTGGAGATCAATTACGACGACGAAAACAACGATAGCCGCGCACGGTGCAGTGCGGTTATTTGGATTTGTGGTTCGGAACTCGAAACCGAGGAAAAGGAGTTCCTTAAAGTAATCGACAAGAATTTCTCTGGAAGTGTCTTTCTTAGTCAGCTTCAGGATGACCCTGCCATAGTTACCGTTCTTGGACAATACGGCCTAACGGTTAGATCACAAGCAATTGCTCAAAAATTAGCGAGATCCGGATGGATTGGCTTGTCTCAAGGCGGTCTTGTAAACCTGCACCCAATGATCCGTCAATTTGCAAAAGATGTTAAAGACAACCGTGGATACTCAAAAAATCAGTCGCTAACACCAGCGAAAATTAATAAAATCATCCACGACATTGGGCAAAAACTGCAATCAAAGCCACCCCAATTCGATTCTGCTTGGAGCCAGATTTCTCGCAAGGAGTTATGGACTGAGTGCTTTAAACTTCGTTCGAATAAGAGTTATGCCTCAGTAGGAGAACTAGTGAATCTGATGCTACGTTTTCTCCCCGATGAAAGCAAGGAGTCTTATCCTCTACCGCTACTTTCCAACCGCGTCAATCAAATTCTTTTTTTATTCCATTTGGGCGAGCTTTTGTCTTACCTTGGTGAATATGCGAAGTCGATCGAGATGCTGAAAGCATCAATGCATCTTGGGGAATTGCTAGGAAAATATGATATCGTGCAATCATGCCGGAACAAGATTCGATGGGCATCGCTCTATGAAGGGGAAATATCTGTTGCAGAAGAACACACTGACGCGACCGATTTTGACCCTCAACTTGAAGTTTGCTATGCACTCCGAGGAGCCGCTTCAACATCGTTTGAAGCACAGACCCCCTCTGCAGGTGCATTTCCCACTTGGCATGACCGTAGGTGGCTATTTCAAACTCTATCGGAAGCATGCTTTTGGCTCACCGATTTTGCTCGTGCTGAAGCGTGGGCAAAACTACTCAAAGACAGTATTTCGTCTGATTCAAACGGTGAATACGATGGCGACCAAGCCCAGATCATGTGGGAGGATTGGACTCGCGGTGTCTTACACGCTGAAGAATGCATTCGAACAGCAGAATTCGATATGAACGCAGTTGCGGAGAGTATCGATTATCTTCGCAGCGCTGAGGTTGCTGCCAGAGACAAAAGGTACTCAATTGTAGCAGCACTATCCATCGCCTTCTCTCTCCGCTTGTATTCTTATTGCTGCAACCATAATCCCGATTTTCGCCGGGATTTTAACAAAAAGCTGACCGATTTTCGCAATTCCCCGTTTCTTCATAGGCCTCATGCGATCGAGATAGTTCGCATTAGCGAAGTGCGAGAGGAACTTATCCGGACAGGAGCAACTAATAAAAATTTACAAGACATTTTTGCTAGTGTTACGAAAAAAGGCAATGAGTTTTTCTTCGCTATTAATGACCTAAAGTCCATTGCTGAAAGCTTTCCCAACCTCCAAATTCCATTTCGGTCCGAATTGCCTAATCTTTACGAAAGCCTGAAAATAGTTCGGCTTGAAAATCCTCGCACAACATCTAAGCAGGACCGAAATCCAAGATCTTCGCCAGTTTTGTCGTGGCGTCGAGAACAGACCTTTGCCAATTGGGACGTGATTCCGAAAAAATACGGTGAGGAAATCATAGCATTCAAGCCAATTGTAGAGGGGCTGGGAGGCACGGAATTTGACTTTCAAACAGAACTTGAAAGACAGTCTAACGGATCACATCGAATTGATCCGCTGGCAGCTGTTGTTGAGATTTTTTGTAAACAAATTGATGGGACCAGGGACGCAGCATCTTTTATCAATAAATCTAAAATTAGCGAGAATCTTGCCGATCTTCGGGAATCTGGATTTGACGACTTTAACGCCAATGTAGGGATCGCAAACAAGATCTTTGGTAGCGTACTCTCCCTTCAGTCAAGTGAAGAAGGAATCAAGCTTTTAGATGCTTTAGTGAAAGACAGTGATCGATTGCTAGCTCTATCTGATTTTCCTGAGGGTAAATTGTCGCTTTGGAGGGATAGAGTACCCTACTACCTGCGACACGAGAGCCCAAGACCTTACGTTTTTTTGCCGTTTTTTGAGGCAACGCTGATCCAGAAACTAGATTTAAAAGCACTGATACGTGACATTCGGCTTCCGTCGCGCGGTTGCTATAGAGCTAGCTTTTATCGCAAAACACTGGAAGTTGTGCTCCCAATTTTCTTGAGCAGTTTTTCGCGCGAGGAGCAGACCGAAATTAGGTACTGGCGATCGATGTACATTTGCGGATGGGCGGATCTTGATGCTGAAAGCAAGAGGAAGTGGAACGAATATAGGTCCAGAATTCCTGAGGGAGTTGGGTTAAGATTAGTTGATGAGCTGTGGGGAATGAAAGCTGATTTGAAACTATTTTTGCAGTGCCTAGATATTACCGGGAATGACAGTCCGCAGGGAAATCTTTCTTTTCTGAAGTATAAGAAAAGAGTTGACGTGTGTCGCAAGCTTGAGACTGCGCGAAGCGAATTGGCTAATCTTTCACCCTCTGCTGAACGCATCGAGCTTGCGCAGAGAATTAGTGCACTAGAATCGCAGTTCAGTTTTTGGGAGGAATTAAATGAACAAGCAGATAACTGATACTTCGGACATGCCCTTGGAAGAGATATTGAGCAAACTTGACGAGACGCTCAAGTCGGAACAATCTGCCCTTGGGGGAACAGATTTCGCTTTTGCGAGATGGCTGATATCGAATCCAGATGAAGTACCCGCAAGCCTCGCACGTAACTATCTCCGCTTGGTTGAAGAACTTCTCGCTAGAAGAGCCAACACTACGGAGTTCACAGAAGCGATGGCGGAAGGGGACACGACCGATCCCCAAGCTGGTTTGCATTATATGGATGCCCAACAGGAATTGTCGCGTAGCTGGAATTCCCGGCATCTGCGGATGCAGAATGGCCTACCACCTGGAATTACCAACACGGCTGGTTGGTCTGAGGAGGCGTTGCTGGAAAAGCTAGAGTCCGTCAAAGTGAATCTTGATTGGAGGAACACCACTGGTTCCGCTGAGAAGTGGTGGAATGCATTTGAAGCGGAAAATAAGACGCGGCTTCCTCTTGTTCTTAGGCTAGCAGAAGAGCTTCAAGTCCGCAAAGCGACGATTACAGAATTTTTTCTGGCATACGTTTATTCCAATACTGATAACATTCAAGCTAATCTCTCCTATTTAGATTACAGTCGCCTGAAAAAGGAGGAGGAGCGAAAGAAAAAGGAAGCGGCGGCGCGTGCTTTGCAGAGCGCGAGTGGATCTGAGCCGGATGGTCTAAACGCTTCGCCTGCAGTAGCCCGGGAGATCCCGGGATCGCGTTCTGGTGGTTTGATTTCAGAACCGACTGAGCCGAGCGATGATCTTACCAAGCCGAATTTATCTGGTGAAAATTCCGATGATGTTAAGAAATTGGATCTTCCAATAAAAGTTCTTACTGCTCTCTCAAAGTCCGGAATTGTTTCGGTAACGCATTTAAGGAAGTTGGAGCGCAAAGATCTTTTAGAGTTGCCAGGGATTGGAATAAGTGCGTGTGAAAAGATTGTTGCGGCCCTAAAGAAATTGAAATGAGCATGTTCTCGAATTTCTCTCGGTCGATGTCGCTACTTGTCTTGAATCGTTTGGATAGCATCGTTTTTCTTGCGGCAAAACAGGATTGAGCGAGGCGGTTTTGCGAAGGCATTCCAAGCAGATAGCAGAACGTGTCAGTTTTTTTAGAACTTAGGTCATTTTGTTTTCCCGAGAAATGTCGGCGGGGAAGCGACATAGTCATGCGGCCATTTTCGGTTGGGTTGTTGCAGTGCGCGTTAGGTATTCTGGCACTAGACGATCAACCAACGACATCCTGGTGGCTCGTTACTGCATGCTGTCGGTTTGGGGGGTTGGTAGTTTTAGGCCGCAATCGAGACGTGCATTTCAATAGCTACTTCTGACCCAGGGTAGCCAACGTTCAGCAGTATTCGGCGTGTTCCGCTAGCGAGCGGAGGAGAAGCAAGTCGGCCAGAGAGTCGCCGGGGCATTGTCCAACCATCTACCCATTACTTCAGGTCTTGTAGGCCCTGGTTCCACTCGCCTAAATCGCTCCGATCGTGTTGAAGTGGCGGTTCTATTTGGATCCGGTTTCTGAGATCCATACGCGCGAAACTCGTTCGCAAAACCTACTCCCGAGGTTCCTCATATGCTGGCAAATCCAGCTAGATCTGGTAAATTTACCTAGCTGGTGTTTCGCTGGTCAACGACCGACTTCCAAGGGGTAGATGATGACCGAATTGCTGTATCGGACCACTCCCCCTCCTGTTCACTCATGTCCTATTCAGTCGGCCGGTCACTCTAACTTTTTCCCCTGCTCCCGGAATCAAAGATGGGTTCGAAACCCTACCCCGCAGCACGCTGCGACTAGCCGCTCGTATCCCATGCAGTCGACTCGCCTATCGGGCCCCTCGACCGAATTCCTCCATGCCTCACATTTGCGGGAACTTGTGCCACCTGCAATGGGCACGACTCACGACCGTCGATAGAGAGTCACTCACCGATGGAACCCCCTCTCTGGAACATTATCACCCCGTCCCAGTACGAATGGGAACGTCGCGCGCTGGACTTCATCCGAACCGGATTGCCGAATCACGAACCATACCGCGCGTGGTCGAATTTCGAGTTCCAAACTTCCGACGGCGCCATCTACGAGGTGGACTTGCTGGTCCTCACGAAACAAGGATTCTGGCTGGTCGAAATCAAAAGCTGGCCAGGTCGTATCACTGGTGATGTCGCCGCGTGGAATCGCACCTACGACGGCAAGACAATCACCGAAGACAACCCAGTATTGCTCGCAAATCGCAAATCCAAAGCGCTGGTCTCGCTCCTGAAATCCCAACCGGCGGCACGCGGTATCCGCCTGCCATGGATGGAAGCCCTCGTATTTCTGTCCGCCGACGATCTTCAGTGCGAACTCACTGGGACTGCGCGGAATCGAGTCCTGCTTAAGGATAGGCAAGATAGCGATTCTTCAGCCGAAGGTCAGGGAATCCTCGCCGCTCTGCTGAACCGACAAGGGCCGGGGATCGAATCCGAAAATCGCAGTCTGATCGATATCAAGGTCGCAAAGTCCCTGTCGCGGGCGATGGAGCAGGCGGGCATCCGGCCATCGCAAAAGTCACGCCGCGTTGGCGACTACATCCTGGGTGAACTGCTGGCTGATGGCCCAGGATACCAAGACCGCCTAGCCAAACACGCATCGTTCGAAAATGTCTTCTGCCGCGTCCGTCAATACACCGTGGCGCAAGCTGAATCGGAAGAGGAGCGGCAGCGACGTAAACGCGCTGCCGCGCGCGAGTTTCAAATCATCCAGTCGCTAAACCATCCGAATATCCTGCCAGTTCAAGACTACAAGGAGCATGAACTTGGCCCTGCTCTGCTGTTCAAATACCTCGACCCCCAGGCCATTCGCTTCGATCATTACCTGGCGACCCGCTGCCATCGACTGACGTCGGAACAACGCTTGAAACTGCTGCGACAGATCGCTGACGCCATCCGCTACGCCCATCGCCGCCGAATCGTCCACCGATCTCTATCCCCCCAAAGCATTCTGCTGATGAAAGAGGATGGAAATCGGCCGAAAGCAGATCGGGAAGCACGTGACGATAGGTCAATGGTCGAAGAACCCTCACTACAGATCAACGATCCGTCCCACTACTACGTACAGGTCTACAACTGGCAGGTTGGCGTTCGTGACAACAGCACGGTATCCGGTAGGATCACCAATGTGGAAGACTTGGTGGAGTCTCAGTCGTTTGTCTATATGGCTCCAGAGGCCATCGCCGACCAGCGCCTGGTCACCGAGGCTTCCGACATCTTCTCGCTGGGAGCCATCGCCTACCATCTGTTCGCGTCCCGACCACCTGCCACTAGCCCCTCGGAGCTGGCCAGGATCTTGCGAGAGAAGAAAGGGCTAAGTCTCTCAGCCGTGGTGGATGGTGTCGGGCCGAAACTCGAAGAAATGATCCAGTGGTGCACGCACCCGGATGTGAACAACCGTGTCGGCTCGATCGAAGATTTTCTGTCGCTGCTTGATGACGTGGAGGATGAACTCACCGCCCCGGAGGAGACCTTCGTCGTTGATCCTCTGTTGGCCAAACGGGGCGATCGGCTGGAAGGTGGCTACATCGTCGAGAAGGAGCTGGGCCAAGGAGCCACCGCCAAGGCATTGCTGGTCACCAAGGAGGACCAGCAACTCGTTCTGAAAATTGCGCTGGCCGATGATGACAACGCCAGACTGCATGACGAGGCCGAAGCACTCCGCAAGATCCAAAGCGAGTTCATCGTTGCGATCTATGACGAATTGCAGATGGCAGGCCGCACGGTGCTCGTGCTGCAAAAGGCGGGTGATGAGACGCTGGCTGGTTTGCTGCGCAAAGAAGGTGTCCCGGGCCTGGAGCTACTTGGCCGCTATGGCGATGACCTCTTGTCGGCAGTGGCGTCTATCGAACGGCACGGCATCACCCATCGCGACATCAAGCCCGACAACATCGGCATTCGTTCGCTGACCAAACAACGAAACCAGTTGATCCTCTTCGACTTTTCGCTCACCGGTGCCCCGCTGGAAAACATCCGTGTCGGTACGCCCGGTTACATCGATCCTTTTCTCCCCAATCGCAAACCACTGCGCTGGGACCTGGCGGCAGAACGGTACTCCACCGCGGTGACTCTCCACGAGATGGCAAGCGGTTTCGGAGTCTTGCCCGTCTGGGGCGATGGCAAATCAGATCCGGCGGTCACCGACGGCCAGCTCAACCTCGATGCCGAGAAATTCGATGCCAGCATACGCGAGGGCCTAGTCAAATTCTTCCACACGGCGCTCCATCGCGATCCCCAAAAAAGATTCGACAACGCCGAGGAAATGAAGTGGGCGTGGCAACAGGTCTTCAAAGAGGCAGAGCAGCGCAAGGTCCGAACCCCGAGTGGCAAGGAAGTCGACCTGAGCGTGACGCTCGATCAAGTCGACCTCAAGACACCGATCGCTTCGCTGGGACTAAGCACGCGAGCTAGAAACGCGCTAGAGCGAGCCAACATCCTCACGGTGCGCGATCTGTTGCTGACTCCAATCTTCCAGTTGCACACCATGCGCGGTGTCGGCAACCAAACAAGGCGGGAAATCACGGAGTTTGTTGCCGAACTGCGCGAGCGATTCCCAGACGTTAAGGATGAGGGTCCTAAACGCAAGGACGAGAGCGACCATCCGGATGACCAACCAGCTTCGCTAGAGAGCCTCATGCAAAGGGTGTTCGGGGCTCGAGCGCCCAAGCGGGATGAGGAATGGAAGATTCGGCAGACATTGCTCGGGGCAGCAACATCGCAGTTTTCAGGCTTCAGTGACGACAGCAATCCCGAAGCTGAAAACCGAAAACCGAAAACTGAAACCCTGACTTGGCCCAGCCAGACCGATGTCGCTACAGCTCTCAAGCTGCACCCTGTAAAGATCAGCCAGGTACTGAGTGCGGACCGCAAACGCTGGGCAAAAGAAGCGTCGCTCAACACACTACGCGGGGAGCTCTGCGACGAAATTTTGCGTTTAGGCGGCATGATGACCATCCCCGAGAGCACGGAGTTCCTCCTGCTGCGGTGCCCGCCGATTGATACGCTGGACACGGCCAAGCAACAGCAGATGGCATCCTCCATTGCGCGTGCCCTGGTCGAAACCGAAACTTCACTTGCCGAACCGCGATTCCAATTGCGGCGCATCGCTGGCAAGACGCTCATCGCCTGCTCCCGCGACTTGGCGGTCTATGCCGAAAAGCTGGGTCAAATGGCCGATTCTCTAGCTCAGGCTGATCCATTGCTACCGCCGCTGCGTGTCTTTCAGGAACTGTTCGATGTGCCGCAGCCGTCGGCGCCCGAAGGGTGTCAGCCGCTCAACAATGAGCGACTGCTTCGTCTTGCAGCCGCCATGAGCAATAGCGCAGCCGTTTCGGCCAAGCAGGAACTGTATCCAAGAGGCATGGCAGCCGAACGTGCCCTACGCCTTGGTATCGGAGCACTCACAGGGCTTGGGCTTGGTGACAACGAGGGTGGGTTTTCGATCAGCCAGATTCGCTCGCGCGTGGAGAGCCGCTATCCAGAGGCACAGCCACTTCCCGAACGGCCAGAGCTTGATGCAATGCTGGAACGTGTGGGACTGGATGTCCGCTGGAATGCAGAGACCACCACCTACTACCGCCGGGAAGTTGCTGCCAACTTCACATCAGGTTCGTCCATCCCGCGTCGCCACACAACCGCCACCAGCACACGCCAAGTGGAAGTCACCCCGGATATGGCGAGTGCGAGGCAATTCGAGGAAAGGTTGCAGCGCGCTTATGACGAAGGTGGCTTCCTGGTCCTCATGGTGCGTCCTAGCCGAATGCGAGCCTGCGAAGCGAATCTCCTGCGACGTTTTGATTTGGAGCGAGTTTCGTTTGACTCCCTGCTGTTCGATACACTTCGCAGCGAAGCCCAGGAGCTGGACGTTGCCTGGCAGGTGGTTGAACAAGCCGACGGCAGCGGTACGGGTAACCAGGATTGGAAGAACCTGCTGCACTTGGTCAGCATGGCTCAGCCCAAGATGGAGCAGGAGCTTCTCAGCCGCGAAGAGCACCTGCTGCTGGTCCACCCCGGGTTGATCGCCCGCTACGACATGATGTCCCTGTTGGAGACGTTGCGAGATCGAGTGGGCCACGATGCAAAATGCCCGGGGGTTTGGGTACTGGTAGCAACCGACGAACAGAACGACATGCCATTCCTCGACGATGCGGAGATTCCGCTGATTTCTCCGGGCCAACGAGCCAAGGTCTCTGAGGCGTGGATCGACAATCTCCATCGCGGAAGGGTGAAGGATGAAGGCGGAAGGATGAATGATAAGGAGCAAGTCAAATGAGCGAACATCACGACTTGCGACTGCGAACGAAAGCATTTGCTCTCCGCGTAATCCGCCTGTACTCCGCACTCCCGAAATCCACGGAAGCGCAGGTGATCGGAAGGCAGCTCTTGCGATCTGGCACTTCGGTAGGTGCCCACTACCGTGAAGCGATCCGTAGCCGTTCGACCGCCGAGTTTGTCAGCAAGATCGAAGGTGGACTACAGGAGTTGGAGGAGTCGGCCTACTGGATGGAACTGCTGGTTGAAGGAGAAATCATTCCTGAAATACGTCTCAAGGAACTGCAAAATGAGGCAAATGAGTTAACTGCTATCCTTGTAACCTGCAGTAAGAACGCAAAGAAAAAAAAGCTTAAGGATGAAGGCGAAAGAATGAATCGAAAGAGTGGAAGCAACCAATGAGCAAGAACGCGAATTCATCCCTCAGCCTTCAACCTTCATCCTTCCTTCCTGAACTGAAGCGCTTGGTCACGGACCTGTCCGAAGACCTGCTCGCTCGCAGCACGGCCAAGAACGATCCCTATAGTGCGAAGGTCGATAGCGGACTGCGTGAGGCGTATGCGCAGATCGAAAAGGGAGGCCGCACGGCCGATGCGTTTGAGGTTTGGCGCGAGGATTATCTCGATCAGGTAGCCGTGGCGTGGGTGCTGGCCTGTGTCTTCGTACGGTTCATGGAAGACAACCAACTAATCGATGAGTGTTGGCTGGCCGGTGAAGGCGAACAACGCAAACTGGCGGAGGATACCCACGAGCTTTACTTCCGCGAGCATCCTCACGATTCCGACCGGGAATACTTCGAGCATGTCTTCCATGCCGTTGGGAAGATCCCGGCAGCGCGTGATCTGTTTGCCGAGGGGAAGACTCCGCTGTGGGCCGTCGGGCCGAGCGGTGACATGGCGATGCGGCTGCTCGCATTCTGGCGGGAAGTCGTTCCAGAGACGGGTGAGCTTAGGCGAAGTTTCGGGTTTTCAGTTTTCGGTTTTCAGTTTTCGGCAGGAGGAAAGGGAACCGAACACCGAAAACCGAACACCGAACACCAATCCCCCGAATCCGATCCCACTCGCTTCCTGGGCGACCTATATCAAGACCTGTCCGAACGTGCACGCAAAAAGTACGCCCTGCTACAGACGCCAGTCTTCGTGGAGGAGTTCATTCTCGACCGGACGCTCGATCCGGCCATCGCCGAGTTTGGTCTCGACGAAGTGCGAATGATCGATCCCACCTGCGGCTCGGGGCACTTTCTGCTCGGAGGGTTTGCTCGGCTGTTCGATCTGTGGATCAAGCGAGAATCCAACGAGGTCGCAGCAGCCCAGAAGGCCCTTCATGGCGTCTGGGGATGTGACATCAACCCCTTCGCGGTCGCGATCGCCAGGTTTCGGTTGATCGTGGCGGCACTGAGAGCCTGCGGGATCAAGCGGCTGAAGGATGCACCGGCTTGGAAGATCCATTTAGCCACCGGCGACAGCCTGTTATTCGGCAAGCGCTGGGATCGCGAAGGGAACAAGAAAGCGGAGCAGCAGTTCCTGGGCACAAAGGAAGAAAGTTGGGCACCCGAGATCTACGCTTGCGAAGACAAGGAAGCGATCTCCGAGGTGCTGGGGCAGCAGTACCATGCCGTGGTGGGAAATCCGCCGTACATCGTCCCCAAAGACAAAGCACTCAATCAAGCGTATCGCGATCGTTATCCGACCTGCCATCGTAAGTATTCACTTTCGGTTCCGTTTATGGAGCGGTTCTTCGATCTTGCGGTGACGGGGGGGACAACTACGAATGGCACGAATGACACGAATTCGGGAGACTCGCAGGGCTCGGGTTACGTGGGGCAGATCACAGCGAACTCATTCATGAAGCGTGAGTTTGGCAAGAAACTCATCGAGGATTTTTTCGGCAAGGTCGACCTAACACACGTAATCGACACCTCGGGGGCGTATATCCCAGGCCATGGAACGCCTACGGTGATTCTGTTTGGACGGAATCGGCTCCCAGCCGATGGGAAAGTTCGGGCGGTGTTAGGGATCAAGGGAGAGCCAAGCACACCCGTCGATCCATCCCAAGGGTTGGTCTGGCAATCGATTGTGCATCACGTCGATCAAGCAAATACCCAAGATGCATTCACCTCGGTATCCGACGTAAGCCGCGCTACGTTTACGAGCCATCCCTGGAGTATCGGAGGGGGCGGTGCATCCGATGTAATGGAACTTATCGAGGAAAATGCGCCTCACAAGCTATCGGAATTGATTGACCTGGTTGGTGTGTTCGGAATGACCAATGCAGATGAGGTATTCCTAGCTGACAAAACGTCTTTTTTACGGCAGCATGTCGAAATCGATTTTATTCGACAACTGCAACTTGGTGACGAAATACGAGATTGGAAGGCCGAGGAAGTTAATTACTCGATTTTTCCCTATAAAGCCAACGACTCGTTAGTGTCACTGTCGGAGACGCCTCACCTCCATCGTTGGCTATGGCCGTGTCGAACCGTTCTTGGAAACCGTGCTACTTTCGGCAAGGGTACGTACTTTTCAGAGGGCCTTCCTTGGTGGAAGTGGCACCAGATAACACTTGATCGCCTCAAGACCCCGCTCTCCATCGCCTTTGCATTTGTGGCGTCGCACAATCATTTTGTGCTGGATCGGGGTGGGAAGGTTTTTAACAGGTCGGCACCGATTATCAAGTTGCCGCCGGAGGCTACCGAAGACGACCACCTCGCCCTCCTCGGCCTGCTCAACAGCTCCACCGCTTGCTTCTGGATGAAGCAGACGTTTCACAACAAGGGAGATTCGACGGACCAACACGGTGCTCGGACTACAGGTGAACCGGAGTTCAATACCTTTGAGTTTACGGGAACTGGACTACAGCGTTTTCCGATCACCAAGGAATTGCCCCTAGCCATTTCTAAACGCCTCGACGAACTAGGCCAAGAGTACCTGTCCTTCCTGCCGGACCACGTCATCCAACGCGGAACCCCGACAGCGTCTAGTCTCGCAGAAGCAAAGTCTAGAGCGCACGCTACGCGCGGCCAAATGATCGCGTTACAAGAAGAACTTGATTGGGAAGTGTATCGACTTTTTGGACTTATTCACGACGACTCCACTTACTCAGGTGAGGATCTTCCTCCGATTGAATTCGGTCAACGAGCGTTTGAGATTTCGCTCGCGCAACGTATCGAGACCGGCGCGACGAAAACAGCTTGGTTCCGGCGACATGGCATAAAGCCGATTACAGCGATTCCGGAACACTGGCCCGATGCGTACAGGGAACTTGTGCAACGTCGTATCACAGTGCTTGAGTCAGCAAATGAAATTGGCCTGACAGAAGACGGAATGTACAAACGCCGCTGGAACACAGTGCCTTGGGATGAACAGCAGCTACGAGCCCTCAAAAACTGGCTTCTCGACCGTCTGGAGACAAACCATTACTGGCCTGATGCCAAACACCATGAACCCCGATTGCAAACAGTTGCAGAGCTTGCGGACAAGGCGAGCGGTGACGGTGATTTCTTACAAGTCGCGGCGATCTACCGAGGCCGGGAAGACTTTGATGTGGCAGCACTGGTCGCCGAATTGGTCGAGGCCGAATCGGTACCGTTCCTGCCATTGTTGCGTTACAAGCCAACCGGTCTCCGCAAACGGGAGGTTTGGGAGCAAACCTGGGAATTGCAACGCGAAGAAGACCGGTTATCAACCACGAATCAAACGAATAGCACGAATGCCAAAGGCAATCCTTCAGAAATTCGTGAGATTCCTGACATTCGTGGTTCCCAAATCCCCGTTCCACCCAAGTACACCAGCGCTGACTTTTTGAAGTCTGACTACTGGCGGCTGCGAGGCAAGCTCGATGTCCCCAAGGAACGCTGGATCAGCTACCCGCACTGCGAGACCGCGAGTGATCCGTCGCTAGTCGTGGGCTGGGCTGGCTGGAACCATCTGCAACAGGCCACGGCCCTGATCGCCTACTACGACGCCCGCAAACGCGACGGCTGGGACGCGAATCGTCTCATGCCGCTGCTCGCCGGTCTCGATCAACTGCTCCCCTGGATCCACCAGTGGCATCCCGAGATTGACCCTGAGTTCGGTGAAACCGCAGGCCAATCGTACGAGACGCTGGTCAAGGCCGATGCCCATGAACTGGGTCTCACACTCGAACAAATCCGAGCCTGGGAGCCACCCAAGAAAACAACGACGCGACGAACGAGGAAGACGTAATGAACTTAGTTTTCGGTTTTCAGTGTTCGGTTTTCGGTAGGTGACGAATGGCGTTTCAGTCCTTTGAAGATTTGGAAGTTTGGAAGCGAAGCTGCAACTTGGCAGTGTTCGTCTACGAGTCTTTGAAGGACAGCCGTGACTTTGGAATGAAGGATCAGATGCAACGTGCAGCAGTTTCCGTGGCTTCGAACATCGCGGAGGGATCAGAGCGAGGAGGAAAGGACTTTGAACGGTTCCTCAAGATCGCCCGAGGTTCGGCAGCAGAAGTCAGAACTCAAGCCTACATCGCTGCCAAAGTCGGCGTCATCAACATGGAACAAATGAAGAAGATCGCTGAGGAAACCAAAGGCATTGCTCGGATGCTGACCGGGCTTTCCAAGTCACTGAACACCGAAAACCGAACACCGAAAACACATTCCCCAGAAAACGGTGACATTCATGGATAAGCTAATTTCTGACATCCTTGATCTACCCGAACGGGTGCGTAAGGGGGACTTTGTCCTCAACCTGTCCAAAGGGGTCACCGAACCGGAGAAGACCCTCGCACAGTACGTGGTCACGCCGCAGTTGGTCACCTGCTTCGACGATGCGCTGGGGTTCATCCGCAGCGCGGTCGACGCCTCCAACAGCAAGGCCTGCTACCTCCACGGCAGCTTCGGCTCGGGTAAGTCGCACTTCATGGCGGTGCTGCACCTGCTGCTCCAGCACAACTCGGCAGTACGCTCGATCCCCGAACTGGCCAAGGTCTGCGACGATCACCGCTGGGTCGAGAATAAGAAGTTCATGCTGGTCCCGTATCACATGATCGGTGCCCGCAGCATGGAGTCAGCAATCCTCGGTGGCTACGTGGATCACGTGCAGGAACACCATCCCGGTTGCCCACTCCCCGGGGTTTACCTTGCCGATGAGATTTTCGAGAACGCCAAGCAGATTCGGGCTGATCTGGGTGATGAAAAGTTCTTTCAGAAGTTGAACGAAGGTTTTCAGTTTTCGGTTTTCGGTGTTCAGTCCGCGCAACCGAAAACTGAGAACCGAACACTGAAAACGTCCGGTTGGGGAAAACTAGAAGGTTGGACTCCCCAGCGATTTGAGGCTGCGCTGCAAGCTCCGCCCAAGAGCAAGGAACGGAGCCAACTGGTCGGCAAGCTGGTCGAGAACATCTTCCCCGCTTTCCGTGGCATCGCCCAAGGCAAGGACGAAGCCTACGTCGATCTGGACGAAGGGCTGGCGATCATCAGCGAACATGCCAAGACGCTCGGCTACGACGGCCTGATCCTGTTCCTCGATGAATTAATACTCTGGCTGGCGACGCATTCAGGCGACCTGAACTTTGTTCAGACCGAAGGGAACAAGCTGGCCAAGCTGGTCGAATCGCGCAAGGCCGAACGGCCCGTGCCGATCATCAGCTTCGTAGCTCGTCAGCGTGACCTACGCGATCTCATCGGCGAGAACGTGGCGGGCATGCAACAGCTGAACTTCTCGGACGTCCTGTCCCACTGGGAAGGCCGCTTCCACACGATCACCCTCGAAGACCGCAACCTGCCTGTCATCGCTCAGAAGCGTGTACTCAGGCCCAAGAACGATGCCTGCCAAGCGGAACTGGAACAAGCCTTTGAGCAGACGGCCAAGGTACGCCAGGAGATCATGGAAGTGCTGCTAACCCGGGAAGCCGACCGGGCCATGTTCAAAATGGTGTACCCGTTCAGTCCGGCGTTGATCCAGGCCTTGGTTGCGGTGTCCAGTGCACTACAGCGCGAGCGGACGGCACTCAAGATCATGCTGCAATTGCTGGTCAACCGTCGCGACACGCTGCGGCTGGGCGATGTGATCCCGCTGGGCGATCTGTGGGATGTGGTAGCCCACGGTGACGAAGCCTTCACCGATGTGATGCGAGTCCGGTTTGAGAACGCCAAGAAGCTCTACCAGAACCGACTGCGTCCGATGCTGGAGCAACAGCACGAGATCGACTACGAAGTCGACAAGCAGCGAGCCGCTGGAAACGAAGAGATCGAGGGTCGGCTGTCACGATTCGAGAACGACGACCGGATCATCAAGAGCTTGCTCCTCTCCTCGCTGGTGCAAGGTGTCGACGCGCTGAAGAACATGACGTGCACGCGATTAGCCGCGCTCAACCATGGGACCATCCGTTCGAGGATTCCCGGGCGTGAACATCAAGTCGTCGCGCAGAAGCTTCGTACCTGGGCAGGCATCTGCGGTGAACTAAGGGTCGAGGGAGATCCGGCCAACCCCACGGTGTCGCTAGAACTCGAAGGAGTCGACACCGACGGTTTGATCGAGGCCGCACGGGTCTTCGACAATCCGGGCAACCGCCAATTCCGCCTGCGCAAAATGCTCTTTGAGTCGATCGGGATTCAGGACTCCGAGGAGTTGTTTATCGATTACGGTTTCCAGTGGCGTGGCAGCCGACGGTCTTGCGAAGTCCTATTCACCAATGTTCGCGCTTTGCCTGACGAGTCGCTCCGCTCGCGAGACGACTGGAAGCTCATTCTGGACTTCCCATTCGATTCCGAAGGGCATACACCGATCGAGGACTTGGACCGACTGAACAAGTTCCGAGACAAGAATGAATCGCATCGCACGATGGTTTGGTTGCCATCTTTCTTCTCTACGCGCTCTCAGGCGGAACTGGGCAAACTGGTCATCATCGACCACCTGCTCCGTGGCGGTAACCTAGATCAGTACGCCAAACACATGTCGATGCAGGATCGGGAGACAGCCAGACTGCTCCTCCGCAATCAGCAGAGCGCCCTGCAATCTAGGCTGATCCAGGTGGTAGAAGCCGCGTACGCAATTCGCAGCGAACCCACCCCCGGCTCACTGGACAGCGCCTACGACATGTCCGATGTGCATTTCCAGTCGCTGTTGCCTTCACTCGTGCTCCAGCGACCGGTGGGGGCAACGCTGGGCGAAGCGATGGAGCACTTGCTGGATCAAGCTTTGGCTCACCAGTACCCGAAGCATCCGAAATTTGGGCAAGAGGTCCGAATGGGCAAGGATCTCAAGCAGGTGCTGGAGGTCTGCCAGGAAGCAGCAAGAACCCAGGATGGCCGGGTGTTCGTCGAGGACAAGACGCTACGGCTCAAGCTCCGTAACATCTGCAACCCGCTGGACCTGGGCCAGATGTCCGAAACGCACTTCGTGCTGGGTGCCTTCTGGAAAAACCACTTCAACCGCATGCTCTCTCAGTCTGACCAAACCCATCCCACGGTCGCGGATCTGAAACGCTGGATGGATCAGCCGGAAGAGCGCGGGCTGCCACAGGAGATTTGCAATCTGTTGGTGCTGGTCTACGCCGACCAAACCAACCGATCGTTCGTACGCTATGGAGGCAACTACGTCCCCTCCCTCGACGATATGCCCGGCGATCTGGAGCTGGTCGAGCAACAACTCCCGGACGTGAAAGATTGGGAGAATGCAGTGGTTCGGGTCTCGGAGGTCTTTGGCCACGCCGTTTCGCGGCTGCTCAATGCCGGGAACCTTGCGATGCTGGCCTCGAAGGTCAAGGAGAGCGTTGCCAGCCTGAAGGGAGACTGCGACAGCTTGCCCGACCGTTTGCAGTTGATTCTCAAAAACCTTGGCGTCAGCGAAAGCGAGATCGACAAGGCCGACCGGGTCAAAACGGCCAGAGCTACACGCAAGCTGCTGGTCGACTGCACCGGCAAGGAAGCAACGGCGCTCGTCGGTGTGATCGCAGGTGCGAAGATGGAAACATCCGGGACGGCGATGGGGCGTAGCTTGAAATCGGCTTCGTCGATTCTGGATTGCCTGCGCAATACCAAATGGGACCTGTTCAACGGGGTGGCTCATCTGGTGGACGACCGAAAGACGCAGGCGGACCTGTTGCTCCAGGATGTGCGGTCGGCATTGTCGACCGACGAACTGGCTTTGGCCGGAGGACTAGCCCCGAAGCTTTCCGACGCGGAAAGCCGAGCAATCCGATTGTTGACCCCACCCAAACCACCTGTCGCTCCCGTTTCTCCATCGCCGGTTGCACCTGCACCGTTCGTACCCGCACCGATCGCACCACCTCCGGAACCACCGAAGAAGGGACTGAAGCAGATAGGCTCGGGCAGTCGCTCGCGGCTAGGGCACCGTGAGTCTCTCTCCGAGGCTCAAGAATTGGTACAGAAGCTCCAGCAGAATCCGAAGCTCCGGCTT
>Ga0315903_10003580_pt1 | contig 21415 bp, 21 predicted proteins | sample LakEriMetagenome_7_FD_203524 | JGI IMG/M metagenome (GOLD analysis project Ga0315903, IMG submission 203524) | Freshwater fungal communities from buoy surface, Lake Erie, Ohio, United States - Buoy 2 MA119 | ecosystem: Environmental > Aquatic > Freshwater > Lake | place: USA: Lake Erie, Ohio... | reverse complement strand
TTCCATGTAAATCGCCCGATGCCTCCCCTGCAATGATGTATAATTTCAAGTGCTTATTTTTTTAGTAAAGCCATGCAATAACGGCGACCGAAAGTACCAAAACGATTATAAGGCCTTTGCAGAATTCTTCATATCCACGTCGAATGAGCGCGAAAAACAAAACAACATCAGCAAGCATGGAAAATGAAATTATTCGGCTTTGAAAGTCTTGAAGCGCTGGTCCCAGAAAGACATCCATCACAAACTCACTGAAGAAGATTTCGTTATACCAAGAAAAGCCAAGGCCGAAAATGCAGAATCCGGCCAGAGCGCCTATGATCCCTCCAAGTATGCCGTATCCAACGTGGTTCAGTGTTTTGCTTTTCATAGATTCCATTTTTTAATTTCATTCATGGCGCTATACGCCGTGAGGTCGAAGTGAACGGGTACGACTGAAACAAAATTGTTGGCCAGCGCGATCTCATCCGTGTCTAGTCCTTCATCCAAAAGTTTAAACTCACCGGTTAGCCAATAGTAAGGCTTACCAAATGGGTCGGTGCGAACATCGAAGTTGTCTTCCCAATATCCCTTTGCCTGATGACAAATGCGAATTCCGGCGATGGAAGAAGGTATTCCTTTAGGGATATTCACATTGAGGCAGGTGCCGGAGGGGAGTCCGTTTTCCAATACAGCTTTCACAATCTTGGAAACAACTTGACCGGAGGCCTCGAAGTCGGCATCAGCGCTATGATCCAACAATGAAAAACCGATTGAAGGAATGCCTTCAACAGCGCCTTCCACTGCTGCTGACATAGTGCCGCTGTAAATGACATTGATGCTGGAATTTGAACCGTGGTTGATGCCGGAAACGACTAGATCGGGCTTACGGTGCATCACTTTATAGATCGCCAGTTTTACACAGTCTACCGGGGTACCGCTGCAAGCATATGCCGCTTCAACGGGGAATTCATATTTCAACGGGTGCAAGCGAAGCAAGTTGCTGATCGTCACGGCATGCCCCATTCCCGATTGCGGTTTATCGGGAGCTACAACTACGATGTCGCCAAAAGGCAGGACCGCTTTTGTCAGCGCAAGAATACCTTTTGAATAAACTCCGTCATCGTTTGTGACCAAAATGAGCGGGCGTGTTTTTGTTGAATTCATACCACAAACATACAGCGGTATATAGCCCTCTATGACTTAAGTCAATTTCGTATTGGTATGTCTGTTTTTGTCAGTATAGGGTTAAATTCGCCTAATTGTCAGTGTGAAATGATCCGGAAGAAGAAAATTGTCATTGTAGAAGACCATCTCATCATTCAAGAATTGCACAAGCAATATGTGGAGGATTTGGGGCACGAAGTGGTTGCTTGTTTTACGACAGGCGAAGAGGCTATTCATTATTTCCAGGATAGTTCGGCTGATTTGGTGCTCATGGATATTCGCTTGGAAGATGCGATGGATGGAATCGAAGTCACCAAGCGTATTCAGGAGTTGAAGCCTGTCCCTGTGGTTTACATTACAGGCAACACGGAAGATTCGAATTTTCGGCGTGCGATGGAAACCAGCATGGCGGGGTTCATCTCAAAACCGGTTTCTCAGAGCGAGTTGGAGAATGTGATTGACTCACTGAATGATCTTACAAGCTCCATTATTTACGCAGAGAAAATTCAAAAGGCAATCTTTCCGCAGAGAAAAGACTTTGAGGCTCTTTTCGAGAATATGGTTCATATAAACAGACCAATGCACATCATCGGAGGCGATTTCCCATTTCTACAGCATTTTCCGGAGAAGGGCATTGTGGTAGGCGGACTTGGTGACTGCACTGGTCATGGAATTCCCGCTGCTTTGCTATCCGTGCTATGTCACGAAATCATCTCCAATATTGTGAGACGAACTCAAACTCTGACCGAGATTGCTCAGGATCTGAATACCTCTCTCATGAACAACCTCGCTAAAATGAATAATGTCGACGGTGTTAATGATAGCTTGGATCTCATCGTATTTAAGCTCGATGTATCGGCGGGCATCATGCAAATTATGGGGTTCAAGATGGGGTTTGTTCACTGGAAGTCTAAGGAACGTGAATTGTCTTACCACAAGTTTAAGGGGCGCCCATTAGGTGCACCTATGCAGGTTGAGGATATTCAGGTTATTGAGACATCTTTCGAAAAGGATGATCAGTTTTTCTTTTATAGCGATGGTGTAACCGATCAGTTTGGTGGACCCATGTCCAAAAAACTTTCTACCAAAGGTCTGCTCGGTGTTCTGCAAGGCATAATGACAGAATTGCCCGTTAATCGCGAGCGAGAAATAAACCTTTTGTTGCGAAGGTGGCAAGGCATGAATGTCCAAACCGATGATATGCTTATGCTTGGGCTGTCACCATCTAATCTAAAGAGCTGAGTTACGTATTAGTTCAATGTGCTGTATGATATTGATTTAATGCCAGATTTTATTCCAATGAGCCACTCTAACCCCAGTTCTCTCGTTGAACGTTTGAAAGCGTCGAATCGATTTGATTGGTCGAAACTCCAACAAATCATCCAAGAGTTTTCTGTTGTTGCTAAACCTGCTTTGTGTGGAATCGATTTTTTTGACCCCGAGAGAATTGTGCGGGTCAAGATGCGAGAGGTAATCGATTTACCGGTGTCTTTAAGTGAGGAAGATTGGGAATTTTGCTTTGCTTTAGCCGAAGGTCTTCGACCGATTGGCGCCGATGCACCTCATTGGCTAATGGAGTTATCGGAGGGTGTGCTTTCACGATCTACCTGCTTAGCAGCTGAACCCCTAAGAGATGAGAATGGACTTACAATTGGCCTGCTGTATTCTTTTTTTGCTTCCGGCACGCCTGATGAGCTGGTTTCGGCTTACATGCGATCTTCAGCAAAGGAATGCAGCACCCTCATCCAGCAGTGGCAATACAGTGAGAGGCATCAAGAGCTGTTAACGCGATTATGGACTTCCATCGAGTTGAGTTGCCCCGGCTTCTTAATTCTCGACGAGCGAATGCGCATCGTTCAGATGGGATCTCTGTATTCCAAATCGATACCGGGTTTGACAGTTGGAGATCGATTTGAACAACATTTTATTTGGGATACTGCCACAACTACGGATGAATGGAAGCAGCAGACGGCAGTGAAATCGAAGCTGAGGTTCTACCATACTTTGGAGTTTAACCAACGATATAAGTGTACTGTTCAATTCATTCAGCCTGATTTGTTTTTGCTACTCGCTAATCCGGTCGTAAACAGTAATCATGCAATGGTTGACTATCATTTGACGGCATCTGATTTTCCTGCTCATGACTACATAACTGATTTTGTTTTTCTACAGACGACTACACTGAAAAGCCTTGAAGAGGTTCAGCGATCTAATGAGATAATGCAATTCAGAAATCGGGAATTGGAGTTGATGCAATCGGAATTAATGCGTTCTAAGCTAATTCTTGAGAATAAAATTACCGAGCGAAACGAGCGTGTTGTACGGTTGTCGAATTTCCCTGAGCAGAACCCAAATCCTGTATTTGAAATTGATTATACGCGACAGTTTATTTGTTTTTCGAATCGTGCGGCTAAGGAAGCCTTTGGTGATTTGCTGACATTACCTTATCCGGACTTTTTGAGTATGCTTTCCTTGAGTCATGAATTGGTTTCCGGGAGTTATAGATTGCGTGTGGAATTTGAAAGCTGCAATCGTTATTATATAGCAGATGCAACACGAGTGCCTAACGAAGAGATCATGCGCTTCTACGCAAATGATGCTTCGGAATTACGACAGTTAAAAACGCTGCTTTTTAGGCAGCAGCAGGGACTTAACCAGTTGTTGGGAGTGCTGGAGGCTCTCAATATTGATAAGGAAGAGGCTGTCCGAAGTGCAAACTTGAATGACGTTATTCAGGAGGTGACTAAATTACTGGGAGTAAAAAACACTTGAAATAAATGACTTATAGCAGTCTTGTGTCGCGCATTGCGATGTACGTTAGCCCACATTCAATAATCTGATCGCCACCGAACATGCATAAAAATGCAGTCATAGTCGTTGATGACGACTTAACCATATTAGAACTTTTACGTTATCAAATTACTGATGCCATAGGCAGTGTATGCGACATTGAACTTGCTACTTCAGGGTCTGAAGTGGATGATTTACTGAACACATTGCAGGCACAGGGTAAAAACTTAAAGGTATTAGTGACAGATTATTTTCTGGACGATTGTACCGGTGTAGATATTATCTCCCGGGTTAAGCAATCGTATCCACATTGTGCGACTGTTTTACTTACGGGACAGCATCAAAGAGATATTGAGAAGGTGTCACATGCACCTATTACTCCGGATCGTTATTTTTCGAAACCATGGAATTCGTTTGAGCTAAAGTCACATTTGAATAATTTGATGTCTGATATCTTAGAATAGTTTATTGCAATGGCAAGAAATGAGCATGAAAAGCATTGGTTATTGACGAGACAGATGCATGAGCATTCTGATGACTCTTTGTCAAATTCATTGCTGCAGGCTGTAAACAAGGCGTATAGAGTTTTTGATGATAACTATCTTCGGCTCAAACTGATTCTCCGTCGGAAAATCTACCAATTGGTTGAAGCCAATGCCAGGTTGCAGGTTCTTTTAAAGGAGAGGGAGGAGCAATTGGATACCGATCGTGATCATCTTCAGCGATTAGTAGGGAATCTTAATAGAGCGGAAGTCATAGCTCATCTTGGAAGTTTTACGTGGTATACAGGAACGGGGCGCATCGAGTACTCTGATAATTTTTATCAGCTGTTAATGCTCAATAGAAGTGAACAGAGGATTCACTCCATGTTTCGAAAATTTGAATCCCCCGAACTTATTTTTCAGGCGTTACGAGCAACTTCAAAGAAGCAGAATGTGATGCATTTGGAGAATTTGAAACTACGGAATGAAGCCCGCTATTTCGATATTGAGGCGCATGTCACCTTTGAAGGCGAGGGTAAAATGGTATTGGTTTCGGGTATTATTAAAGAGAACACCCGATTGGTCCATGTAAATAACAGAGCGGAGGATCAAAAGCAATTTTACGAGTCAATTCTGAATAATATTCCGGTTGATATTGCCATATTCAATCATGAGCATAAGTATATGTATCTGAACCCTGTGGCCGTGCGCAATCAGGATGTTCGTGATTTTCTGCTTGGTCGTGATGACTTCGACTATTGTACGTTCAGAAACCTGGGCACTGAAAAGGCCGAAGAGCGAAGAGCTATGTTTCTGAAAGCACGTGATTCTAAAGAAACGGTCACTTTTGAAGATTATATTACTCGATCAGACGGTACATTAAAGTATGTCTCAAGACGATATGTGCCCGTTCTTAATGCTTCCGGAGATTTCGCATTTATGTTGGGCTATGGTATAGATATTTCGCCCATCAAGGAGCATGAAATAATGCTTGGGCATTCTCTCGCAGAGAAGGAACTCTTACTTGGAGAAATACACCATAGTGTAAAGAACAATCTGACACTCATAGTTGCGCTGCTTGAAATCAATAGTGCCCATGAAAAGGAAGAGCTGGTAAAAAAATACTTCAACGAAATTCGAAACAGAATAAGTGCCATGGCACTTATTTACGATAAGCTATATCGATCGGAAGTATTTAATCGCATCAATCTTAAAGAGTATATACCGGCGCTGGTGCAGTCGCTGCAGCAAAGTTTGTTGTCTGGTCGCAGAGATCTCATTGAGCTCGATGTGGACGAGGTTTATGTGGAGAATAGAATAGCTGTTCCACTGGCATTATTGATCAATGAACTCGTGAGTAATGCATTCCTTCACGCTTTTAATGCGACGGATTTTCCTAAGCTTCAATTAGTCTTTAAGCGTGATTCTAATGGGTCGATTCGATTAGTTATTGCTGATAATGGCCCTGGGTTAGCCGATGAATTGGATTTATTGAAAGGAAGGTCTTTTGGTTTCAAGTTGATTGGTCTTTTTGCCCGACAACTCAAAGGGAAACTGCATGTGGAGAATTTGAAAGGTTTGCGCGTTGAGGTTGAGTTCCAAAATATGGAGCACGAGGTTCGGAATTGACATTTGACTACCATCTTTGCCCAAATATTATTGGAATGAATGCTTTTATTGTTGATGGTGTGCGAACTCCCATTGCAAATTTTGGCGGCAGTCTAGCCCCCGTCCGCGCCGATGATCTGGCAGCACATGTGTTAAAGGAACTAGTGTTGCGTCATCCTTCGATGGATCCAAAGCAAATTGCGGATGTAATAATGGGATGTGCAAATCAGGCAGGAGAGGATAATCGTAACGTAGCACGCATGGCACTGCTCCTTGCCGGTCTTCCGAAGGAGGTCCCCGGTGAAACGGTCAATCGACTGTGTGCTTCCGGAATGGGAGCCGCCGTCAATGCTGCTCGCGCCGCAAACGCAGGTGAAGGTGATGTTTTCATTGCCGGTGGAGTAGAACAAATGACAAGGGCTCCATGGGTGATTTCAAAAACGTCTTCGGCTTTCGGTCGCGACGCTCAAATGTTCGATAGCAGTTTCGGCTGGCGTTTTATTCATCCGAAAATGAAGGAAATGTATGGGGTGGATGCTATGGGCGAGACAGCAGAGAATCTGGCAGAGCTATTCGCCATTTCCAGGGAGGATCAAGATCGTTTCGCCTGTTGGTCGCAGCAAAAGGCGAGCGCATCAGCCGAACGGTTGGCCCAAGAAATAGTGCCTGTATCTATTCCACAGAAGAAGGGTGATGATATTGACTTCGCTTCGGATGAATTTGTTAAGCCATCTACTTCCATGGATGGCCTGGCAAAACTGAAGCCTGCTTTTCGCTCCGGGGGCACGGTGACAGCCGGAAATGCTTCCGGATTGAATGATGGTGCAGCAGCTCTGCTCATTGCATCTGAAAATGGTTTGAAAACAGCAAGTCTTTCACCACGCGCTCGAATAGTAAGTTCTGCGGTGACAGGAACAGAGCCCCGTATCATGGGTATAGGTCCGGTTGAGGCTTCGAAACTTGCCCTAAAACGTGCGGGTTTAACCTTAGATCAAATCGATGTGATTGAATTGAATGAGGCATTTGCAGCGCAGGTTCTTGCTTGCACCAGGCAGTTGGGATTGGCTGATGATGACTCACGCATCAATCCGAATGGAGGTGCTATTGCACTTGGCCATCCGCTTGGAATGAGCGGTGCACGATTGCTGATGACAGCATCGTTGCAATTACAAATGACGTCGAAGCGCTATGCATTGTGCACGATGTGCATAGGTGTAGGACAGGGCTATGCAGTAATTCTGGAGAGAGTTTAATTCCATTTCTTATGGCCAATATTTTCGAGTTTGATGGTTTTATTCCGGTCGTTCACGAATCAGCATTTATTCATCCTAATGCCACTGTTACAGGTAATGTGATAATCGGACGGAATGTTTATATCGGTCCTGGAGCTGCGATACGCGGTGATTGGGGACAAATAATTATTGAAGATGGATGCAATGTCCAGGAGAATTGTACCATTCATATGTTTCCCGGCGTTACGGTTACTCTTCAGGAGGGTGCTCATATTGGTCATGGAGCAATTATTCACGGAGCTTCCATTGGGCGCAATTGTCTTGTAGGCATGAATGCCGTCGTGATGGATCGTGTGCAAGTTGGTGATGAGTCTATAGTCGGGGCCCTCGCTTTTGTCGCTGCCGATACCGTTGTGCCTCCGCGAAGTGTTATTGTTGGTAATCCGGCCAAAGTGGTTAAGCAGGTTACAGACGAAATGATTGCATGGAAAACAGAGGGAACAAAAATCTATCAGCAATTACCTGAGGATTGTCGGCGAGGACTTCGTCCGGTAGAACCATTGCGTGAGATACCGGATGATAGGCGGGTTCAGTCAGGAGGATATAGCACATGGAATGAGCGAAAGTCTAGTTTGTAGTCTATTCATAAATGTGTTGTGCTAAACTTTGATTATGTTCGTAAGACCTTAATTAAATCTATGCCATCACCGGCAAAACCTTTTCGTTTCAAGCAGTTTGAGATTGTGCAATCGCGCAGTGCTATGCGTGTAGGAACCGATGCGGTTTTGTTGGCGGCGTGGGTGAAATTGAGCAATTGCTCGCATGTGCTTGATGTGGGCACTGGCACCGGAGTTATCGCTCTCATATGCGCGCAACGATGCTCGCGGGCTAGTATTGAAGCAATTGAAATTGATCAAGGAAGTGCGGAAGACGCGCGTGACAACTTTGAACAATCCCCTTGGAGTGAACGCTTGAAAATTCATCTCGGCGATTTTCTGAAAATCGTGACTACCGATAAATTTGATTTGATAATATCCAATCCACCCTATTTCACTCACTCCCTTCGAGCTGCCGATCCTATTCGAAATGCGGCGCGCCATGACGATTATTTGCCATCTGATGCGTTTATGCGACATGCAAAGGGAATGCTGAATCCGGAGGGTAGGGTAGCGCTAATTTTTCCCAAAAGCGAACTCGAGCGTTGGATGATGGATGCGGAAGCAGTTGGACTGAAACCGTCGCGCATTTGTCACGTCTTTACCCTCGCTCATAAGGATGCCGCGCGAGTGATGATTGAATTTTCATTTCACACTCCGACAGAGCCGGAGATGGAATCTATCCTCATTCAAAAGAGTCCCGGTGAGCCATCAGATGCGTACAAGCAAATGACTACGGAGTTCTACACGAAATGGTAATTGCCCGATGAAAAGCAGCTATGCTTTTTGCAAAACTTTCATCAAAGAAAATTAATGCTTGACGACTTGATATGCGGCTGTATGTCCGGTTTCGTCAGTTAAGCGGACGATATAAGTGGCCGCAGCCCAAGAACTGACATCTACCGATGTTTGTCCTGAAAGTAGAAATTGTGTATGAATTAAACTACCATCCGCTGATAGTATTTCTGCTGAAACTCCTGCGTGAAAGTTTTTCAGGGCAATGATTAACTCGTCCGAGGTGGGGTTCGGATATACATTCAGTTGAAAGTCATGAAATACGTTGTCTACGGAAACAGTGAATATTTCAAAAGGCTGCTGCACACCTTCAGTCACGAGACCATTTGTGCTGTTGGAGTATGCAACTTGCCCTATAGAGTAAGAGATACTTCCTCCGGTTGAGCTGGCATCACCTCCGCCTGTTAACACGGCTTGCTGACTGCTGGCTGAAAAGGCAAACGCACATAGTATGGAAATAAATAGAAATTTCATATAAATCGCACAGTTTGATAATCAAATGTTATCCGCCGATATGCCGCTTCAGTTCGTGAACTGCCTCATCCCAAAGCATTTTTTGATCAGCCTCCTCTCCCTCGTCGGCAAAGTCGGTTACAATCAAAGCAAGCTCTCCTGTCATTTCATCTATTTTAATGCGAAGTTCGAAGAAATTGGTTTCCTTATCAGATTCATCGAGCCATTGATAGCGAACCATTTGTTCTTTTTTCTTGGCTACCAATTGAGCTTTTCGTTCTTCACCTTCCCAAATGAAGGTATAGACATCTCCCCGTATGTGAACTTGTGGAGCGAACCACTCTTCAAGACCGCTGGGATTTGCCATACAGTTGTAGAGTATTGTATCGGATGTTCGAAGAATGTATTCGAGTTCTATTGGTTTTTTCGCCATGGAATTGGTTGAGGTATCGTTATGCAAGAATAAGTTTTTTTGAGGGAAGATAGAAGTTTTTTTACCCATGTTTTTGCATCCGGCGAAACTGACTATATTTGCGCCCTCAAATTTGGCGGGGTAGCTCAGCTGGTTAGAGCGCATGATTCATAATCATGAGGTCGGGGGATCGTGCCCCCCTCCCGCTACAGAAAGGGATAGTACGAAAAAAGGCCGCAGATGCGGCCTTTTTTGTATCTATGGATATCGATTGCTTAGTAACGATTGCCACGATCATAACCGCCACCATCGTTGTCGCGGTTGAAACGTGGCTTGAAACCACCTTCACGACGACCACCGCCACCGAAGTTGCTGCGTGGACGATCGTTGCTGCGAGGACGCTCTTCAGCTTCCTTTACGTTGATTTTGCGACCAGATACATCTGTCTGATCCAATTGTGCGATTGCTGCACGTCCTTCATCTTCTGAAGGCATTTCTACGAAGCCAAAACCGCGTGAACGACCGGTTGCACGATCTGTCACAACCTTGGCAGAAGCCACGGCACCGAAACTTGAGAAAACTTCGCCAAGCTCTTCGCTTGACATGCTGTAATTCAGCCCTGAAACAAAAATGTTCATTTTTAAAACTGTTTGTTGATTAAAATATTAGACAACTGCGAACTCCAACAAACATTGACCACGTTATGAAGACATATTGTTGAAAGAAGAGTAGTCTTGACAAATATAGAACTTTTCGCTAAGCAAGCAAGAAAAAAGTGAAATTATTACATTTTATCAAGAATAACTCAAGTTGACCTCATAACCAGCGTGCGAACGAATATTGATGACACGATCGTTGTCCAGAAGCCAATATTGGCCTTTTATTCCAAGCAGCCTGCCTTGGAGTAGCGGGCAAGTATCCAGTTTGATTGATTTGGGTTTAGCCGGAAGCTGTAGGACAGGATACGTGATTTTATGGACATCATCATCGTTAGCTATGAATGAGTGCCAATCCTCGGGAAAGTACTCTAGAACCTCATTTTTCTTTCCCAGCAAATGAGCATTTTCGCTGCATTCTCCCTTTAGCATGCTTTGCCACGCGGTTTTATCACCCAGATGTTCTTTAAGCATTACTTCAATTGAACCCGCCAGTTGTCTGTAGGGAGTCTCCGCGATACGAATACCTTCTGATGCGCCCTGGTCTATCCATCTGGAAATAAGATTGGTACTCCGTGTTACACCTACTTTAATGTTGCTCGTGCGAGATAGGTAAACAAAATGAGGCTGATTATGATGTTTTTGCTCCCATTCGAAATCACGAAGCGCTATTCCTTCATGTATTCGGCTCAACTCCGGTCGCACAATACTGGGGCAGCTGAGCGGCGAGGTCAGAAAAGCTTCGTAACTCAATCCCTCTCCAAATGTTTTTTTTATTTTTTTTCCTGTTGCTACGCAATGAATATTCCCGGTGAATTCAATCTGAATGCGGGAGCCCACCCATTCGTTAAGTAATTCTTTGCCATTGTTTTCCAGAATATTCACAATTGGCAAATGATAGGTTGCAAGTCCCTGATCATCTAAGGCTGTGGACATTTTGCGTAAGTGTGTAGTGATGCTTGTCATTTTTACAATAAGTCTATTTGAACCAATTTAGCCGTCTCAGAGTTCTATCCAAGAATTCACGCCGTGACATGAAAATAGAAGTTCCGTTTAAAAATTATTCCTATTCCGAGTACCAGCAATTAATTGATGAATTACTGAAAGCCGGTAAAGTTACAGGAGACCAACAATCAGACTCTCTTCTCGAGTATACGAAATTGAATATGCACCGCATGCACCGATGGGATAAGACATTTGTTCCGAGTCCGACTCTTGCAAAACGAATTGTAGAATTGAATCATCCGCTATTGTGGGTCGTTATTACAGAAGGATGGTGTGGCGATGCGGCACAGCAACTGCCTGTTATTGAAAAGCTCGCAGCGCTAAATTCCAATATTACAACCCGCTATGTTCTCCGGGATGAGAATCCTGAGTTCATGAACCATTTTCTTACCCATGGATCCAAGTCCATCCCGATCTGGATTTGTTTCGACGCACAGGGTTACCAAAAGTGGAAATGGGGGCCAAGACCCCAGGAGGCGATTGATTTGCTTCAGCAATTGAAGAATAAGGGTGCCGACGAATCAAGTCGCAAGCAGGAGCTCCACGGCTGGTACGCGAAAAATAAGCACCTGGCATTTCAGCGAGAAATTGAACAACTGCTTGCTGAACATTCCTGAGCCCAGGTCTGAGATGTTTGGATTCATTACGATTATTTTTACGCCCCAACGTGTAACTTGACGATTTGAACTTTCGGAACAAAATTTGCCTTGGCTTTCTGACAAACTTTGGCAAAACGAAATGTTAAGATTGCTTTCCGAGTCATTCGTATTTTGCTAGTTGCACCACAGGAAAAGTATTATTCGTAAGAACTATGAAAAAAACTATGTTGAAGAGCGCACTATTTGCTGCAGCCATGCTGGTCATGTTTTCTGCTTTGGCTCAATCTAAATTCAAAATCAGAGGTCATGTCGAAGGACTCAGGGATACCTCCATTTTCCTTGCGAACTATTATGGCAATAAGCTTTATTACAATGACACTGCTCGGGTCGATAGCAAAGGAAACTTTGTGTTTGACGGGAAGCCCTACAACGAATGCGGGAAATATGCGATTGTAGTCAATAACCAAAGTCGTATGGACATAGTTGTTGATGAGGAGGAAATTGAGCTTGACTTTACACCTGATTGTCGCATTGATGCAATCAAGGTTAAACAGTCTAAGAATAACAAGATTTTCTTTGATTACGTGACCTTCATTTCTGACAAAATGCGTTCGCGACAGCCGTTGGATGCTATGTTGCAAGACTCCACGAAAACGGAAGATGAAAAGAAGCCATTTCGAGAGCAACTGAAAAAAATGAATGATGACGTCATTCAATATCAAAAAGAAATGATAGCTAAGAATCCGGAATTGCTCGTGAGCAAGCTCATTAAGATGTCAATGGATATTGATGTTCCGGAGGCACCCGCTGACTCTTCGGAAGATGGTAAAAAGCTATGGCAATACTTGTATTATCGGAATCACTACTTCGATAATATCGATTTAAGAGATCCACGCATGATCCGTGACCAGGCTTATCACAAACTAATTGAAAAGTATATCACTCAGGTAATGCCGCAAATACCGGACACTATGATTACAGAGGTTCAGCGCTTGGTGGCTGCGGTGGGTGACAATCAGGATGGTTTCAAATACATTGTTCACCAGTTTACATACAACTTTGAGACAGCGAAGATTATGTGTATGGACAAGGGTTTTGTATACATGATAGATAACTATTACGCCAAAGGGTTGTGCGACTGGGTTAAGGAAGACAAGATTAAGGACATGAAGGAATCTGCCGACGGCAAGCGCAATTGCCTGTGCGGTCAAACCGGTTTGAACATTATTCTTCCTGATACGAATGACGTATGGCAATCGATGCATGCTTTAAACGCGAAGTATACACTTCTCGTAATTTGGGAAGCTACATGCGGTCATTGCAAAAAGGAATTGCCCAAGATTAATGAGCTATACAAGCGCTGGAAATCGAAAGGATTGGAAGTCTTTGCTGTCCATAACAATATGGAAGTCGATAAATGGAAAAAGTTTATTCGCGACGAGCAGCTGGAGTTTACGAATGTTTCTCGAAATCAGTTTATCATGACGCAGGATTCAGCAACGAAACTTATTTACGGTGGTAAGACCACGTTGCAAAGTTTGAACTTTCACCAATATTGGGATGTGAACAGCACCCCAAAGGTATACCTCATGGATAAGGACAAAAAGATTATTGCGAAGTCATTGGGCGCAGATCAATTAGAGGATTTTCTAAAACGTCTGGAGAGCGGAAGTGATATTTCTGCTCCCCTGAAAGAGACCGAGTATGAGGATGAAGATGATGCGCCGGTTAAAGTTCGCCCTAATGGCGGTGCCAAGCTTAAGAACGTGGGAACGAAGCCTAATAAAAAGTAACTTCATAAAGCGCATCGATAGATGCGCTTTTTTTTCATGAAACTCGAAGATTATCTCGTCGTACGCATGGGAAGGTCAACCCGTGACAAGGTGGCCTCTTTTGTGGCAACCGATGAAGGAAAGCTCCAGGAACTGATAGGTCTGATTCGTTCCGGAACAAGGCCACAACGAATGAAAGGATCGTGGGTTTTATCAGGGGTGAATGCAATAGACACTAAAGTCCTAGTGCCCTACTACGATGAATTACTTACTATGCTTCGGTCGGAAACGTTAGGCGGAGTGAAACGAGAGATGCTTCGTTGTTTTGAAGGCATGGAGTTGAAACAAACAGTGGCAGAGCAGTTAATTGTGATTGCAATGGATTGGGTGACGGATGAGACGCAAGATTTGGCAGTCAGATATATCTGCTATCGAGTGCTTAAACCTTTGTTGAAATTATATCCTGAGTTAGAAGTTGAGCTTCACCAACAGGTTGATTTATACCGTTCGAAGTTTGGACGATTCCCATAAAAAAAGCCCGCAATTGCGGGCTTTTTCCTTCTTTTTCAGGTGTTATTTTTTCTTGAAATAAAGGCGGGTAATGAATATACCGCTGCCGTCTTGTTTGCCGGCATCGCTTTCTACGCCGCTGGTTACAAAGGCAAGTTCAAATCCTTGCGCATCCATTTCGTTTAGCTTGGAGGCGATAATGGCATCGTTGGATGCAATATTCTGAAAATTGATTCCGACCATGCTGAAAAAGTTCAGCATTTTCGTCTCCTCGAATGAGTTTACCTTGAGGTCACCGCGATCGATGTCTCCCTGCTTAGAATCCTTGCCCTCGGTGCGGCTCGTGGTAAATGCATTATGATCTATGGGCGATGTGTTTTCTATCATGCGCGAGCGACCGATGCCTCCGGGCACAATTGATTCGACGATGGTAACCACCTGGTATTGTGCATGAACTAGAGAGCAAATTGCTATGGCTGCCAGAGTGAGGAATTGTTTTTTCATAGTTATTAGGATGATAGGATAATAGGATTGTAGGATTATAGGGTAACGTGCAGGTTGTATAGCATGAATGAATAACGGTCGGCAACGGAGTCAATCACTTGGTTTGTGCTCATGCCTGCACCGTGACCGGCACTTTTTTGAATCCGAATGAGCACCGGTTCTTTACCACTGTGATACTCTTGCAGGCGCGCGGCAAATTTAAAACTGTGAGCCGGTACAACACGGTCGTCGTGGTCAGCTGTGAAAACCATCGTTGCAGGGTAGTTGGTGCCTTTTTTCAGATTGTGATAAGGAGAGTATTTATACAAATAATCAAAGGCTGTTTTAGAGCTGTCGGCACATCCGTATTCCGGTATCCATCCTTTTCCTACAGTAAAGAGGTGATAGCGCAGCATATCGAGCACGCCTACTTCGGGCATAGCAACACCGAATAGTTCCGGGCGCTGGGTCATGCATGCGCCCACTAGCAAACCTCCGTTGGAACCGCCATTGATGGCGAGCTTCTCGCTGCTTGTATACTTCTCTTTGATAAGGTATTCGGCTGCTGCAATGAAGTCGTCGAATACGTTTTGTTTGTTTTCGAGCATACCGCCCTTGTGCCATTCTTCGCCGAATTCATTACCGCCGCGTATACATGGCATAGCGAACACTCCGCCGTTTTCAAGCAATATAATTCGCGAAGAAGAAAACCCTGGCTGCATAGGAACCGAGAATCCTCCATAGGAATAGAGCAGAGTTGGATTTGTACCATCGAGCTTAAGACCTTTCTTGTGCACAATGAACATGGGGACTTCCGTGCCGTCTTTACTCTTGTACATGACCTGCTTGCTTTCGTACGCCGACGGTTCAAACTTTACGTTGATGGTGTAGTATTCCTCGGACTTCCCCGATTCAAGGTCGTATTTATAAATCGAGGTAGGGTAGGTGAACGATGTGAATGAGTAAAAGCATGTTTTTTCATCGCGCTTCCCCGAGAAACCGCCTGCAGAGCCGGTTTTATCGGGCATGGCAATTTCCTTTCTGTCGCTACCATCATAGTTGCAAACGAAGATGCGCGTGTTGGCACGATCGAGATAACTCAAAAACAATTTCCCTCCGCAAGTTGAAACGCCTTGAAGCATCATGTCGTTTTGAGGAACGATTTCTTTCCAGTTTTCCTGCGCCGGATTGTTCGGATCTATTTGTACTAAACGATAGCGAGGGGCTCCCGCATCGGTGTGCATGAGCAGTTGTCCGTCCGCTGTGCTTTCCACGATGGAGTTGTGCAAGGAAATGTCGGTGAATAGGGGTTTGAATTTCCCTTGAGTGTCTTCCGGATTTTTGATCCACACTTCCCAGCCATCGGTGCCTGGGGCTGCGTTGAGAATAAGGAACTTTTTGTCTTCCGTTGCACTTATCATATTGTACATGTGCGGTCTTTCATTGTCACGATATACCAGTTGATCTTGTGCCTGGTCAGTGCCAAGCTTATGATAGTAGACCATGTGGTATTCGTTGTTGCCGCTTAGCTCTTTTCCTTTTTCCGGGGCAGGATAACGGTTGTAGAAGAAGCCATCTTTATACCAAGTTGCGCCGCTGAATTTTACCCACTCAAGTCGATCGGATAAACGAGTTTTGGTAGCAATGTCGAAGATTTCTATACGCCCCCAGTCGCTTCCGGCTTCGTTCACCGAAACAGCCATGTATTGATTTGAATCGTCCGCTCCAAGAAGGCTTGCAGCAGTTGTTCCCTCCGGAGAAAGTGCATTGATGTCCAGAAAAACTTCCTCTGCTCCTTCTTCACCTTTGCGCACAAAGTATTTACCCTGCGGCTCCAGTCCGCTGTTGCGAAACATGAAGTAGTATTCACCGGCCTTGATGGGCGCGCCTACCTTTTCGAAGTTGAATAACTCGGTAAAGCGGTCCTTGATTTTCTGACGAAAGGGAATGCTGTCAAGGTAGCCCGTGGTAAGTGCAATTTGCTCATTTACCCAAGCCTCGGTGTTTGCTGCCGTATCGTTTTCCAACCACATATAGGGATCGGAAACCGATGTTCCGAAAAAGTCCAGTGTTTTTTCTTCTTTGGCGGTAACAGGATATTGCTTGATGGTCATAAGGGGAGCTTCGGTTGATTCTTTCTTGTTGTTGCAACTTGAAAAAAACGTTGTTGTAATGAGAAGTGTGTAAAGGGTGCGTTTCATTTGAAAGAAGGGTTATTTCGAATGCATGACACAGAACGGTATCAGTATTTCCTCCATGGAAATGCCACCGTGCTGGAAGGTGTTTTGGTAGAAGTGCACAAATTGATTGTAGTTGTTTGGGTACACAAAAAAGTCGCTGTTCTGGGCGAAAATATAGGAGGTACTTACATTCACTTTGGGCAAGAATATGTCGGCCGGGTTGCGCACTTCATAGACTTCCTTCGGATTGTAGTTGAGGTTTTTTCCGGCTTTGTAGCGCAGGTTTGAATTTGTATTTCGATCACCAACAACCTTGATAGGATTCTCTACTCGTATAGTCCCGTGGTCGGTAGTAATGATCAGCGTGCAGTTGTTTTCCGAAACTTTCTTTAGAATATCGAGCAAGGGTGAATGGTCAAACCAAGATGAGGTGATACTGCGGTATGCAGGTTCGTCGTCGGCGAGTTCTTTGATGACTTCCATTTCGGTGCGGGCATGGCTCAACATGTCCACAAAGTTGTAGACAATCACATTCAGTTTGTTATTCATGAGATTGCTGAAGGAGTCATTCAGCTTCTTGCCTGCATTGAGGTTGGTGATTTTGTTGTAGCTCCATTTGAAGTCGAAACCCAGTCGCTTGAGTTGCGCTGCCATGAGTGCTTCTTCGTGCATGTTCTTTCCGCCTTCATCGTCTTCGTTGAGCCAAAGATTCGGATGCAGACGCTCTATTTCACTAGGCATTAATCCCGCAAAGAGTGCATTGCGCGCATAGTGTGTTGCTGTAGGTAGAATGGCGTAGAAGATGTCTTCGCTTTCCGGACGGAAGTATTCTTTTAGTTTGGGTTGAATGACGCGCCATTGGTCGAAGCGCAAATTGTCGATTACCACCATGAAGACCGTGTCGTTTGACTCTTTCAGTATCGGAGCCACTTTCGTTTTCACCAAGGTGTGCGACATCACGGGTGCCTGGGCAGTATTCTTCAACCAGCCCGCATAATTGTTTTTGATGAACTTGGCGAATTGCTCGTTGGCCTCAATACGCTGGGTGCGAAAAATTTCGGCCATGCCTTCGTCTTGCGAGTCAGAAAGCTCCAGACTCCAGCGTACCAGTTTCTTGTAAAATTCCGACCATTCATCGGGGTTCATTTTGTCGCCTAAGCGCATGGCTATTTCACGAAACTCTTGTCGATAATCGTTGGTGGTTTTTTCGCTGACCAAGCGTTTTTCATTCAAGTTTTTCTTGAGTGAAAGCAAAATCTGATTCGGGTTAACCGGCTTGATGAGGTAGTCGGCGATTTTCGATCCGATGGCATCTTCCATGATATGCTCTTCTTCGCTCTTGGTGATCATCACCACAGGAAGTGTTGGGTCGATGTCTTTGATTTTCTGCAATGCAGAGAGTCCGTTGATACCGGGCATGTTTTCGTCCAGAAAAACAATATCGAAAAAGCTTTCACGTGCTTTTTCAATGGCCTCTGCGCCGTTGTTGACTGTTACTACTTCATAGCCTTTTTGTTGTAAAAACAGCACATGAGGCTTGAGCAGATCTATTTCGTCGTCGGCCCAAAGAATACGTTCACTTGCCATATTGAAATTATGTAGGGGTTATAGCCTGTTCAAATCTACGATGAAAGGCATTGTGGCCTAACTCGGCTATAGATGGAATATTTTTGCAGCCTAATCTTTTTTTCTTGGCACTCAAGCGCAAAATCATCAACGACCCTGTGTATGGATTCATTTCTATCCGGCATGCGTTTATTCTGGAACTCATCGATCACCCATGGTTCCAGCGTTTGCGCCGCATTGCGCAACTCGGATTGTCTCATCTGGTTTATCCCGGTGCGCTGCACAACCGCTTTCAGCATGCCATTGGTGCCATGCACCTGATGCAGAATGCGATTGATGAGTTGCGATTAAAGGGCAATGAGATATCGGATGAGGAGGAGGTGTCGTTGTTGTGTGCCATTCTGCTGCACGATATCGGACACGGGCCGTTCAGTCACGCACTCGAGTATACGATTGCCAGCGAGGTTCACCACGAGCGTATTTCATCGCTGATGATGAATCGGCTCAACGAGCATTTCAATGGTAAACTCATTATGGCAATTGCGATTTTTAATAATGAGTACCCGAAGAAGTTTTTGCATCAGTTGGTGAGCAGTCAGCTCGATATGGACCGACTGGATTACTTGGCGCGCGATAGTTTTTTCAGTGGCGTCGTAGAAGGTCAGGTGGGGAGCGAGCGTATTTTGAAAATGCTCGACGTGGTCGATGATCAGCTGGTGGTGGAGGAGAAGGGCATTTACAGTATAGAGAAGTTTATTGTGGCGCGTCGCTTCATGTATTGGCAGGTGTACCTGCATAAAACGGTATTGAGTGCGGAGTTCATGTTGGTAAACGCCCTTCGCAGGGCTCAAGTTTTAGCGCGTGCAGGAGCCACATTGCATTGCTCTCCTGCGTTGCATTACTTCCTGTACAACCAGGTGAAGCAAGAAGAGCTTATTTCAAAACCGGAAGCACTTCAGCACTACGCTTCTCTCGACGATTTTGATATTGCCGCAGCGTTGAAAGTGTGGCAGCATCATGATGATCGTGTATTAGCAATGATTGCAATCAACATGGTCAATCGAAGTTTGTTCAAGATTGAAATACAGCGTACGCCTTTTGACGCGTCGCGAGTGAGCTGTGAAATAGAGCGTATTTCAGCGAAGTATAATTTTACGAAAGAAGAAGCCTCGTATTTCGTCATTCAATCGAGCGTCGATAATCGCGCCTACAACAGTCAATACGATGTGATTCGGATTCTAATGAAAGACGGCAGCGTGCGCGATGCCGCTGAAGTGAGCGACCACTTAAATATAGCTGCATTGAGCAGTGTGGTTGAAAAGCATTTCGTGGCGTACTTGCGGTAGTGGGTACTATTAACTGATCACTATTCACTATTCACTATTGATTTTCTCTCGAAGTTAGTGAATAGTAAATGGTGAATAGTAAATAGTGCCTTTTGTTAGAGGTTTACCTCTTCCCCGTCCTTATCAAAGATGTGATACTCGAGCAATGCAGCGCTCGTGGACGGTTCAACGCGGAGTTTGATTTTGTATTTCTTACTCCACGTTTTGGTGATGTTCGAAAAGAAACCACGATTCATATAGGCCTCTACCATCGGGTGCACAGCTAAGCGAAGTTGCTTGTGTGTGCCTTCTTCTGATAGGAAACGAATGTTGTTTTCGATTTCTTCGGTGAAGAGCAAGGATGATTGAATAGTGCCTTTGCCATCGCAGCTGGGGCACTTCTCAGTGGTAACGACTTTGGTGACGGGCTTCACGCGCTCGCGCGTGATTTCCACTACACCGAAGCGGCTCGGAGGAAGAACGTTATGCTTTGCCTTGTCTTCCTTCATCGCATCGCGAAGCACATCGCTGAGCTTGCGCTGATTGTCTTTGTTCTGCATATCGATGAAGTCGATGCAGATAATGCCGCCCATATCGCGAAGGCGAAGCAGACGGGCTATTTCACGGGCGCACTCAACGTTCGTTTGCAGTGCATTCTCTTCCTGATTAACCACTGTGGCGTTCTTGCGATTACCACTGTTCACGTCGATCACGTGCATGGCCTCGGTGTGCTCTACGATGAGGTAAGCCCCGCTCTTCAGATTCACTTGTTTGCCGAAGCTCTGTTTGATTTGACGGTGAATGCTGAATGCGTCGAACAAGTCGGTGCTGCGATGCATCTTCACTATGCTTTCCTGATGGTTGAAGGTTTTCAGGAACGCTTTTACTTCTGCGGCCACCGAATCGTCGTTGACGTGAATGGCTGTGAAGTTGTCGTTGAGAATGTCGCGAAGAAGAGAGGTTGTCTTATTGATTTCTCCCAACACACGCTGAGGGGCTCGCGCCGAGCGCATGTTCTTGTGTAGCTCTTCCCAACGCTTCACCAGGTCTTGTAGGTCCTGATCGAGCTCCGATACGCTGGTGCCTTCGGCTTGCGTGCGGATGATAACGCCCATGTTTTGCGGACGAATGCTGCTGATGAGCTTGCGCAAACGGTCGCGTTCATCATCGTCGGTGATTCGGCCCGACAAGGAAATTTTGTTGGAGAAGGGAACGAGTACCAGGTAACGACCGGCTATGGTGACCTCTGAAGTCAGGCGAGGCCCTTTCTGTGAAATAGGCTCTTTGGCTACTTGCACCGGAATTACATGGCCTTGGCCAATCACGTCTTTGATTTTCCCTTCCTTCTTGATATCGGGCTGCATCTGGAAACCCATGAGGTCTGCTGTGCGCTGTTCACCGGCTGCTGCTTTGCGAGCAAAGACGTTGATTGAAGCGAACTGAGGACCAAGATCCAGGTAATGCAGGAATGCATCTTTGCTGTATCCGACATCTACGAAGCAGGCATTGAGATGGGGCAATATCTTTTTCACCCTGCCCATGTATACGTCTCCAACTGCATACTCCTGGTTACGCTGTTCGCGGTGGAGTTCAATGAGGACCTTCTCTTTGAGCAAAGCAATTTCAACTCCCGTAGAAGTAGAATTGATAATGAGTTCGATGTTACCCGTCAAAACCGGAATATTGAGAAAATAGAAAACAGGTGGAAGCGCAGAGCTACCACCCTGATTGGAGCGCTAATGCGCTAA
>Ga0315903_10003579_pt1 | contig 21437 bp, 18 predicted proteins | sample LakEriMetagenome_7_FD_203524 | JGI IMG/M metagenome (GOLD analysis project Ga0315903, IMG submission 203524) | Freshwater fungal communities from buoy surface, Lake Erie, Ohio, United States - Buoy 2 MA119 | ecosystem: Environmental > Aquatic > Freshwater > Lake | place: USA: Lake Erie, Ohio... | reverse complement strand
CCAATGCGGATGCGGGTGGGGGCGTGGGATTTAACGAGCGCCTGCGCATCGGTGTTCACCGCAATGAATTCAACGCCGAGCAGTTCCGCGCGGATCATGCGATTCACCGCATTGGAGCCAGCGCCGCCGACGCCAACAACGCGGATCATGGCAAAGTTTTCAGTCTGCGAAGCCATCGGCCTCTCCCTCCGCTTACTGCCGAACGTCGACCGCGCCACAGGGTCTCCCCTGCCGTCGCGACCGCCCTCCCGTCGGCTTGCCGAAGTGTAGCAGCGTCCTCAGGGATCTAGAAGGGCGTGCCGCGGTGAATCCGCGTCGGGCCCACGGAGGGGTCCGCGTCAGTTCGGCAAAGGGTTAGCCGCGGAGGCGAGAGAGGAGGTTCTTGAAGCCGCCCGCGATCCGACCGCCAAGTCCAGCCTGAGGCTCCTCGGAGATACCGATCTCACCCATGCTTCGTGCAACCCACGAGAAGAGCCCGAGGGTCGCGGCGCTAGATGGACCCTGGAAGTCATCAAGGATGCCGAGGAGCGGTCCATCCGGAGCTGCAACACGGACTGGGGCCTTCAGGATATCCCGCGCGAGCGTCGTGATCCCATCGAGCTGAGATCCGCCACCCGTCAGAACGACGCCAGCGCTCGTCGCCTCAGGCCCTGCAACGGCAATCACGCCGGCAATAAGCTCAAACATCTCACTCATGCGCGACTCAATGATGCGCGCGAGCTCGATTCGCTCAATGCGACGTCCACCCGGTTCATTGGGCACCGTGTACTGCTCGCTCACGCTCACGGTGCGTAGATCGCAGGTTCCGTAGTTGATCTTCAACTCTTCGGCGGCGGCGATGCTCGTCTTGAGGCCAATCGCAACATCGCGTGTCACGAAGGCGGCCCCGATCGGCAGGACGGCGCTGTGCACAACAGCGTTGTTGTGGAAGATCGCGATGTCACACGTTTCCGCGCCAATGTCCACGAGCACCGTTCCTAGCTCACGCTCGGTGTCAGTGAGCGTCAACTCAGACGCGGCAAGGGAGGACGGCACGTAGTCGTCAACGGCGATGCCGGCCGCCTGCACGCACTTCTCCAAGTTCTGGATTGCGGTTGCGCCAGCGGTGATCAGGTGGGCGCGCGCTTCGAGCCGGAAGGCGACCATGCCGCGTGGCTGCTGAATCCCCTCTTGGCCATCAACGATGTACGAGGAGGGAAGTACATGCAGCAGCATGCGTGATCCTGGCACCTGGACGGCGCGACAGACTTCTAGGACGCGATCAACGTCGTCATCACGGATCTCTCGATCCGGATTTGAAACGGCGACCTGCCCACTGGAGTTCTGTCCCTCCACATGGCTACCCGATACCGAGATGGTCGCGTGTTCGATGTGGTAGCCAGAGAGTCGCTCCGCCGCATCAACCGCCGCCTTGATTGCGGCACCGGTCTTCTCAATATCCGTGACCACACCCTTACGCATGCCAGTGTTGACCGCAGTCCCCTTACCAACGACGGTGATGGAGCCGCCGTCCCCACCAATGTGGGCAATGCCGCAGCTCACCTTTGAGGTGCCGATGTCAATTACGGCAATCGTCGCGTAGCGCTCATCCATGCGTCCACCCCCACTCACTTTGCCGACCTCGTTGCGATGATCATAGCGGGGTGCTGGAGGGGGCGGCGATGCGCGGTCACGGGAGGAGCGGGCTCGGCGACAGGGATGGGGAGGGCGGCGGAGGTGGTCGCACGCCAGGATCCGTGAAGGTCCCAGCCTGTCCGTCAGCCAGAATCACCCATCCCACGCTCCGCTCCCGCTTCGCGAGAAGGCTGCGGAGGAGGCGCACCTGCGCCGGAAGCATCTCGACTGGCCGGATGGTCGCTGAATAGATGCCGAAGACGGCGTTCCAGGTAAAGCCCTCTCCAACCCCTTGGAGCAGATAGCCGTACTGCGGGTCGCGCTGGATTGTGAGCTGAAGTGCGCTGCTCCCAAGGTCTGCTGGGGTGAGCGACGCGAGCCGAGTGACGATATCGAGATCGACAGGACTGATCTCCTCGCCGACCTCAACGAACGGAACGGTCGTCGCGTCGACAACAAGTGGGAGGGAGGAGGCGGCTTCAGCGCCGCGCGCGGAGAGGAGTGGTGAATCGATCCGACCAAGGATCCGACCTGAGCCGCTCACAAGAAGAATCTCGCTCCCCCGCTGCCAGCGCAGCAGGAGTGGAGTCTCCCGAATCTCAATACGCAGTTCCCCAGGAATGCCAATGCGGGCCTGAGCACGTGCGACAAACGGGAGGGCCTCAATGACGCGCTCGGTGGCTAGGAGATCTATTCCGAGGAGGTTCTCCCCCGCGCTGATTCCAGCAAGTTCTGAGACCGCCTCTTCGTTGAGCATCGCAAGGCCCGTGATCTTTACCTCATCAACGATGAGGCGACCGCTGGCAGCGAGTGCGGGAGGCGCCACAAACGCCGCGGTCAAGAGCAGCACGAGGCTGAAACGGCGCAGTAGAAGCATGGACTCTGGTCGAAGCCTGCGGCGTCGATCGGAGCGCTGCTTCAATGGAGTGGAGTCCTTTTCGCGCCGCTCCAGCAGCCGCACGCCAGCATCCGCTCCCGCCCTCCGACGATGTCCACCGAGTCCAGGACGAACGCCGAGTGGCGCTTCGCCAGGAGCGAATGGACGAGCACCACTCGTTGGTCGGCGCCCCTTCTTGCTTGGTTCGCTCATCGCCCGGCCTGTCGCTGTGCGAGTGCAGTACGAACAAGATGCAGTGAGAGATCAGCAAAACTCATCCCTGACGCGGTAACCAGTGCTGGGAAGAGCGAGATCGGGGTAAAGCCTGGGAAGGTGTTTACCTCCGAGATGTACCACTCCCCTGTGTGCGAACCTGATGCGCGCATCAAGAAGTCCATCCGCGCGAGGCCTCGACCGCCAAATCCGCGAAAGAGGCTGATCGCCGAACTGTGCAACTCATCCCGCAGCGCGTCACTGATCTCTGGGCTCACAGTCGTCCGAGAGACGCCGTTCGAATACTTCGCGTCATAGTCGTAAAACTCACGACCAGGGAACACTTCACCAGGACCAAACGCACGCACCGAACCATCGGGAGATTCAAGGAGCGCAACCTCGAGCTCTCTCGGATGGTCGAGGTACGGCTCGAGAAGGGCTCGCGCTCCAAACTGCAGCGCGAGGTCAACGGCCGCCGCCCACTCTTCGCGGCTACGCGCAATGCGCATGCCAATGGAAGAACCGTGGGCCGCCGGTTTCCCGATGAGCGCACCCCCCTCACGTTCACGAGCGGCAAACGCTGCGATTCGTGAGAGAGTCGCCTCTCGGTTGTTCGTCCACTCTTCCGCCGTGACGATGCAATGCGGAAGTGTGGGCACATTGAGCGTGCTCGCGAGTCGCTTGAATGCATCCTTCTCCATACCGAGGCGAGCGGCGGCAGGTGCGGCACCAACGTAGGCGACGCCAGCAGCGGCAAGCGCCTCCTGAACGACTCCCGACTCATCACCAGGACCGTGGAGCGCAGGAATGTATACAGCGTCCGGCTGTTCACGCAGCACCTCAGTCATAAGTTCGGCAAGTGGGCGAAGCGGTGCGTCCGTGAGTGACGCTGCGCGACGCTCGGTCGTGTACTCGCTTGGGAGGCGCTCACCCCGAAGGTGGCCCTCTGGCAGCAGCGCGGCGAAACCTTCGCGCGTGATCAGTAGCTGATCAACGGAGAGGCCCTCCTCCATCAGGGCTGACGCGATCGCGCTTCCAGAGACGACCGAGATCTCCGCTTCGGCACTCAGGCCCCCGTAGAGGATCACCACGCGCGGGAACGTTTCGCGCGCGCTCACGCAGGCTCCTCACCAATGAACTGTATCTCCGACTCCAAGGTGAGCCCAGCGTGTTGCTGGACCTCGCGAATGCAGAGGTCGTGCAACTCACGAATCGCCGCAGCCGTGGCGCCGCCACGATTCAGAATCCAGTTGGCATGCATCGTTGAAACCTCAGCCCCGCCGATCGTGCGGCCCTTGAGGCCAGCTGCCTCAATCAGCGCACCCGCGCTCGGCCCCTCTGGCGGATTGCGGAAGACACTCCCCGCGCTTGGGATGCCGAGCGGTTGATGCTCACGACGCCAGCGCCGAATCTCTTCAAGGCGTGCCTTGATCTCCGTCGGCTCGCCGACGTGTAGCAGCATGGTGGCTCCAAGGACCACCTCTCCACGCCCAACCTCCTCTTTGAAGCGTGAGTGCCGATAGGAAAGGTTGAGAGCATCCGAAGTGAGCTCCTCTTCACCTCCGCCTGGCCGCATGAGTGCGACCCGCTGGAGAATCTGCGACATCTCACCGCCATGCGCACCTGCGTTGGCCCAGACTGCACCCCCGAGATTTCCTGGAATCGCCAGAGCAAATTCAGCACCAGTGAGGCCCGCATCAGCGGCGAGCGTGGAGAGTTTGGCCATAGAGAGCCCAGAGTCGGCGTTGATCGTTCCAGCACCTGCGTCAATCGTGACGCCAGCACTTCGGTTCAACAAGACAATTCCTCGAATCCCGGTATCACTGACGACGACGTTACTTCCGCGTCCGAGAATCCTGAGCGGCCACCCTTTACTCTGTGCAAGGCGAACCACCCCACGGAGTGTGAATCGATCCCGCACCGTGATGAGAAGGTCCGCCGGCCCGCCAACGCGCATCGTCGTGTGCTCAGCAAGGGGCGCGTCGCGCTCTGCACGCAGCCCCACTCTTCGCTCTAGCTCACGTGCCGCTTCGTCTCTCGCCCCCCACGTTGTCTCGGTCATCCACCCCTCCCGAGGCGCAGCAAGATCTCCGCGATCTCCTCAGCGGACCCTGGCCGGGCAAGTGACGCCGCAGCTGCGCCAACTCGTTGACGAACGGAGGCTACGGACATCTGCGCCACTTCTCGTTGAAGGATCTCGGGAGTGAGCGCCGCGTCGTCAATCACGATCGCTCCACCCACTGCTGCGAGTTCTTTTGCGTTAACGCGCTGGTGCCCACCCGCATACGGATACGGCACGATGATGGACGGGAGACCAAGTGCAGCCGCCTCCGCAAGTGTTGATGCACCAGCGCGGCCGAGGAGCAGATCCGCTGAGATGAGGGCGTCCTCCATTCCACCACCCTGGAGAAAGCGCACGGGCGTATAGCGCGACTGCAACGCCTCAGGGAGTGCCGCACGAATCGCTTCAGCACGATCGAGTCCTTCTGCCGCAACATGCAACACCTGCCACTGGCGGAGCAGTTCGGGGAGGGAGCCTGCGAGTGCGCCTTCAAATCGCAACACACGTTGCGAGCCACCGAAGACGAGAAGGAGCGGCGCATCTGGAGTGATGCTGAGTCTGCCGCGCGCGGCGCTGCGATCGCGCCCTTCAAAGCTTCGCACTGGTGTACCAGTCACGTACGTGTTGGGCCGGTTCCATGGTGCCTGCTCTGCGGTGGAGGGCCACGCGATTGCGCGCGCAGAGGCGAGCGGTGCAACGAGGCGATTACTCCGCCCCGCCTGCACATTCCCCTCCCAGATCAGGCTCGGCGTCCTTGTCACCGCTGCGGCGAGTAGCGCAGGGATCGCAATGTAGCCACCGGTTGAGAAGAGGACATCCGGTCGAACTCGGCGCAAGTAGCGGATCGCTTGTGGGATTGACCGCGCAAGGGCAAGGGCATCACGAAGGTTCGCCAACAGACCCGCCGCACTCACGCGCAGGCTTGGGGCGGTGAGGAGCGTCAGCGGGTATCCCTCAGTCGGGACGATCTCGCGTTCAATGCCGCGCTGGCCGCCGAGCCAGTGAATCTCAGCGTCTGGTCGCTGACGTTGGAGCGTACGAGCTACGGCGAGGCCCGGAAAGAGGTGCCCCCCCGTACCGCCGCCCGCGATCACCACGCGCATGGATCCCTCCGATCTCTTGAGCCCCCATCGTCTCACGCGAGACTGAGAGGAGCAGTCCAATGGCGCACATCAAGACGAAGAGTGACGAGCCGCCCTGCGAAAGTAGTGGGAGCGGGATCCCAGTCACAGGAAGAATTGCGAGAACAACGCCAATGTTCAAGAACGCCTGTCCACAGATCCAGACCACGATCCCAGTTGCTAGAAGTGCTCCAAAGGTGTCCGGCGCGCGTCGTGCGACTCGTAGGCCTCGAAGGGCAATCAGAATGAATGCACCGATCACCACCACCGCACCCAAGAAGCCGAACTCCTCGCCAACCACCGCAAAGATGTAGTCATTCCACGCGTACGGGATGATCACTCCACCCGGCTGCTGTGACGTCCCAATGCCAGTGCCAAAGATCCCACCGGTCGCGATCGCGATCAGCCCTTGGAGCGTCTGATAGGAGCCACCTGTCGGATCGCTGAACGGGTCCATCCAGTTGTTCAACCGCGCCGCCTGGTAGCTGCGGAGTGAAATTCCAATCACGCTGACCGCCGCCGCCATCAGCGCTGTGCCGAACACCCAGCGGAGCGGTGCCCCTGCGGTGAAGAAGAGTGCGAAGCCGATCCCGGCGACCACTGTTGCCGTCCCCAGGTCAGGGGCGATCAGCACGAGCAAGAAGGTTCCGCCGATCGCGGCCAGCGCCGGGTAGAGGGTTTCCCGTTGAGCCATCAGGTGTCCGCGGTTCGCAAAGAAGTTGGCGAGGAAAAGGATCAACGCCAATTTCGCAAGTTCCGCAGCGTGAATGCTGATCGGACCAACAGAGAGCGATCTCTTGAGTCCTTGTTCCGTTGGAACCCAAGGCATCAGAACGAGAAAGAGAAGCACGAGTGATACAGCAAATGCTGGCGTCGCGAACGGCCGCCAACGTCGATAGTCGATACTCGAAAGGATTGCTAGTGCCCCGATGCCCATGGCGGCGAAGAGGAGCTGCCGCATGCCCATGCCGTATGCGTCATCGGTACTGATGAGTGAGTTGAGTGCGGATGAAGAGAAGACCATCAGAACCCCGAGGCCGACAAGGAGGAGCGCGGGGAGGAGGATCCACTGATCTTCCGGCGGACGCTTCACCTGCAGGATGGACGCGACAGCCCGCCGTGGTGAGAAGTTAGGGCGGCGCCCAGGCGCGAGCCGCGCGCCATCAAGAGGCGTCCCAGCAACTCGACGAACGATGCGACTCATCGGCGCTCCTCTGCGGGGAGGGCGTGAACCGCTTCACGGAACGCTTCCCCACGTGCGCCGAATGGATTGTTGAACATGTCAAATGATGATCCGATCGGACTCAGAAGGACGGTTGCGCGCGCCTCACTCTCATGGAGCGTTGCGTTGGGACTCGCCTCGGTCGCGGATAGGATCTTACGAGCGAGCGCCCCGCCACGCGCCACCGCATCAGGAATGCTTGATGCTCGGTCAATCTCGGTCATGCCGGATGCGCGAAACATTGCCTCAAGTTCATCTGCAAGTTCACCGAACAGGACTGCCCCACTGCACTGGCGCGCGACGACCGGCGCGAGTTCGCGGAGGTCCAAGCCCTTACTCCGGCCTCCTGCGAGTAACACCAGCGGCTTCCGAAAGCTTGAGACGGCGGCGGCGACCGCGTCTGGTTGCGTTGCCTGCGCATCATTCACATAGCGAATGCCGTCAAGGACTGCGATCGTTTCAAGACGGTGTGGGACACCGCGGAAGGCGGCGACCGCCGAACGAATGGCGTCTGGTGCGATCCCTGCAACCAGGCCCACGCTCACGGCGGCGAGAACATTGCTGATGCTGTGCTCGCCAGGGAGTGCGATCTCGTCCACTGGAAGGATTCGTCCGCCCGGCCCAGTGGCGGCGATCCCGCCTCCGCAACGTGCGGAGCGCGGCACCCCCGCTGCAACGATCCACCCATCAACAACGCCGACCCCCCCAGGGACGGGTCGCTCTCTGCGATACCCAATGGTGGTCACACGCCCGATCCCAGCGAGCGACGCAGTGACAGGGTCGTCAAGGTTCACGATCAGCAGGCCGCCTTCGGCGACTCGATCGGCGAGGATCCGCTTCACCTTGCGGTATCCGTCTACGGTGCCATGCCGATCAAGATGATCCACGGTGATGTTGGTGTAGACAGCAACGTCAAGGCTGCTATGCAGCGATGGGAGTTGCAGCTCTGAGAGCTCGAGGACAACGCGCGCGTCGCGCGAGAGATCCATCGCCTTACCAATGAGAGGAACCCCGTTGTTCCCGCCGAGCTCTGCAGGATGGGCGGTGTCCGCTGCGAGGATCTGTGCGATCAGGTTGCTGGTCGTGGTCTTCCCCTTTGTCCCCGTGATGCCAACTCGCCACCGTGCGCCAAGGAGTCGGATGGTCCACTCTGGCTCGCTGATCAGGATCGGCCCCTTGAGTGCAGGATCTGCTGTCGGCCCAATGGCTCGTTCCGCATACTCCGCAAGGGGTTTAGCGACGTGCGGCTTGACAGTTGGAAAGCCGAGCGTCACCGCGGGACTGTGCACCACAAGATCTGCGGATGCCAACAGTGGAGCGAGATCCGCGGCCGCTCCGAACGCCAGCACCACGCTCCCATCGGAGAACTGGTTGACTGCGGCGGCCAGTGTGTTCACTTCGGCGCTGTCGTGAAGGGTTACGCGCGCGCCATGCGCAGCCGCAAAGGCGGCGACCGCCTGCCCTGTTCGTCCAGCGCCGAGCACAACCACGTTCGCGTTGCGGAGGCTCCCTCCTGCAACGGCGTTGGGTTCAATATCGGCGAGTGAGAGCGCGGCGGGCACCGCTACACCCCCACGCCGCGCGTGGCGAGGAAGGTGACAATCCCAAGGATCCCGCCGATCGCGCCGATCACCCAGAAGCGGAAGGTGATCTGAGTCTCCGCCCATCCGAGTCGCTCAAAGTGATGATGGATTGGGGTGAAGAGGAAGAGGCGACGACCGGTGAGCTTCATGCTCGCCACCTGCAAGATCACCGAACCCGTCTCCACGACGAAGATGATCCCGATAAGCGGGAGGAGGAGGATGTGGCCCGTGACAAGTCCCGTTACGGCGAGCGCCGCACCGAACCCCAAGGCACCCGAGTCTCCAATGATCACGCTGGCGGGATGGATGTTGAACCAAAGGAATCCGATGAGCGCGCCCGCAACAAGTGCGCAGAGGATGGCAACGTTCAGCTGGCCTGGCGCATTCAGGAGCGCGATAACCATGTAGCTGATCCACGCGAAGACCATAGTGCCGCCAGAGAGTCCATCAAGACCATCGGTCAGGTTCACGCCGTTACTCGTGGAGACAATCGCAACGATCGCCACCGCGATCCAGAGTGCGGGGGCGATCGGCACCTCACCCACGAACGGGACGACGAGCGAGGCGAAGGCAAAGTGCTGCTGGATATAGATCGCGGAGATCACCGAGACGCCAATCTGCCAGAGCAGCTTCTGTCGAGCGGAGATCCCGATCCCGGTTCGTGCATTGAGCCAGTCATCAAACGCACCAACAAGTGAGACGCCGAGAAGGGCAAGAAGGATTGCGTAGGTTGATGCATCCACCGCATCAAGCAGGAGGGCGAGCGCGATCACCACAACAACAAGGAGGAGTCCCCCCATCGTGGGTGTCCCCTCTTTCACAATGTGCCAGTCGGGTCCGAACTCGCGACGAACGCGCTTGCCGAATCCGCTATGTCGGAGGAGGCGCAGATATGACGGCATCAGCAGCGCCACGCAGGCAAATGAGAGCACGAGTGCCTGCACGATCGCGATCATGCGACACCACCGCTCAGACGTTCGCGAAGAGCAGCAACCAGACGCTCAAGCGCCACAGCGCGTGAAGCCTTGATCAAGACCGTGTCGCCCGTGCGCGCACGATCAGCGATGAGACCAGCACCTGCCGCGATCCCGCCCTCATCGGCAGAGAGACGCACGATCTGATCGACGGACATACCAGCACTCCGGGCGCCCTCTGCAATGCCGTCCGCCTCGCTCCCAAAGACGAGCAGCGCCGTGAGGCCGCTCTCCGCGGCGGCCCGCCCAATGGCAAGGTGCGCCTCTGCCGAGTAACTGCCGAGCTCCCCCATTGCGCCGAGCGCGGCAAACCTCGCCCCGCGTGAAGTTCCGAGCGTTGCGAGTGCCGCGGCCATGCTGCTTGGTGCAGCATTGTAGGAATCATCAATGATGCGGACTCCGCCGACCGTTTGCACAGAGGTACGTCCTCCAGGGAGTTCAAATGTGGAGAGTCGTTCAGCCGCTTGGTGGAGGTCAATGCCGCAGACCTGTGCGACACCGACCGCAAACGCGGCGGCTCGGGCGAAGTGCACGCCGAAGAGGGGGAGGTCAATCGCAATCTTCTCGCCAGCGATCGAGAGCACCACCGCAGTGCGCGCGCTCACCTGGTCCAGTTCTGCGGAGAGGATCCTGACGTCAGACGCCTCCGAGTTGCCTACGAGAATGACGTGCGCTGCCGTGCGCGCACGAAGTCGGAGGACGCGCGGATCATCAGCGGCGAGCAGTGCGAACCCATCTGCTGGGAGCTCCTCAACGAGCTCCCCCTTCGCCGCCTCGATCGCATCAAGATCACCCGCCCGCTCCGCGTGCACCGCATCAATGGCGGTGACAACTCCAATGCGCGGACGTGCGAGCGTGCAGAGCGACCGAATCTCTCCGCCCACGTACATTCCCATCTCCGCCACGAATCGCTCCGTTCCGTCTGGCATGTTCAGTAAGGCGAGCGGAAGGCCAATCTCATTGTTCGCGTTCCCTGGTGTTGCGGCAACGTGTGCACCCGCACCACCCAGCGCCACGCGGATCGCCTCCTTCGTGGTGGTCTTCCCCACGGAACCAGTGACGCCAGTCACCTCAATGTCAAAGCGAGCGCGCCAGTTCGCCGCAAGTTGTGCCAGCGCGCGAGGCCCGTCAGGCGTCTTGAGCACACTTACGCCGCGCTCACGGGCGCGTTCCTGTGCGATCCGAATCTCTTGACTGACCGCCTCGCCTTCTCCACCGCCCTGAATGATCAGCGCGTGTGCACCGGTGTTGATCGCCGCGCTGAGATGGAGTCGGCCATCCGTCTGTGCTCCAGGGAGTGCGAGGAAGAGCGCGCCAGGGTGTTCGACGAGTCGTCGGGAGTCCACCAGCGCTCCGCGAACAGGGAGGGTGCCGTCAACGAGCAGTTCAGCGCCGGTGATGGCGGCGAGTTCAGCACCCGCGATTGCGAGGTAGCCGCCAACACGTGAAGGGCGCACCGTAGCCACGCTCATGTCCGCCGTGAGGCTCGTTCGACGCGAAGAGGGTCCCCGCCCACCGACAGACCCACCAGAGCGGAGGGTTCCGGTGCCCTGCGGTGGGCGGGGGAAGTCATGCCGCGACCCGACGAAGGAGCCGCGGGGGCCATCTTGAAGAGCACCGTGAGATCCTCCGCGACCCGACGGAAGAGCTCGTAGGACTCGATGTTGTTGAGGATCGTGCCCACGCGATTCACCACGGGTGGCACGCGTCGAAGCGAGACGGCGATCACGTACTCTGGCGCAGTCTGGCCGATCCAGCCGACATAACTGAAGTTGTAGTGGCGCTTATCCCATCCCGCTTTACCGCCATTCAGCTCTTTGCTCAACCAGATCTGTGCGGTGCCACTCTTCCCGCCAGACGCGTAGTTCGGAATATTTGCAAGGCGGTAATAGATTGGGACCAGCTTGGTAAGGCCTGTGCTCATCTCGACAATCTGGGATGACACTCTCGGCGTAGTGGCCCTCCCTCTCGTGATGATGGGTTGTTCAACTCCGTTCACCGCATGGACGACACGCGGCCGAACAAGGACACCACCGTTCAACATCGCAGAGTAGGCGGTGGCGAGTTGGATCAGCGTTGTTCCAATGCCCTGACCGAAAGAGCCATTCGCAAGATCGAGTTCGCTCCACCGCTGCTGGTCCGGACTGTTGACGAGGCCTTGACTCTCGCTCGCGAGATCAATCCCTGTCTTTCCGCCGAAGCCAAACTTGAGCCACGTCCCATAGAGGCTCTGTGACGCTTCACTTGTGCTCGCCCCCAAGGAGAGTGCAATCTTCGAGAAGACGATGTTGCGACTCCACGCGAATGCAGCGGCCAGCGTCATCTGACCTTTGGAGCGTCGATCCGCATTACGAACCTCATTGACACCGCGGTCGAGCTTGAGGACTGACTGATCGCCGATGATGGTGGAGGGCGAATAGGATCCGCTCTCAAGTCCAGCGACACTAGTGATCGCCTTCATCACTGAACCTGGCTCATAGACGCTGCTGATTGCTGGATCAATAAAGCGTGATGGATCGCGCGCAGCGACGACGCCGTAGCGATTCGCATCGTATGAAGGCCATGAAGCTGACGAGAGGATGTCGCCTGAGTAGGGATCCATGATGACCACGCTGACCGATTCGGCCTGATTTGCCACACCCGCTGCCGCTACCTCTTGCTCCACAAGTGTCTGAAGTCCCGCATCAATGCTGAGTTGAAGATCCACGCCCTCACGCGCCTCGCTCACAATCACTGGTCGTTCAATGCCGTCTCCCGCGCGCTCAAGTCGCGTCACTTGCGCGCTCCCCCCAAGTTGATCGTTGTAATACTCCTCTACTCCGTATTGACCGATTCCAGCGCCATTGACGAATCCAAGGATGTGACTCGCGAGGCTTGTCCCAGAGGCGCCACCAGGTTGCGGGTAGAGTCGCGTTCGCACTTCGCGCAGTGAGATCCCAGGGAGGAGCCCTGCGGACGACGCGGCACGCACCGCTTCGGCAGCCGGCTCATCAAGGGCCGGGAGGAGGAGGCTCCAAGCACGACGCGCCGCAAGCCCAGCGCGAAGTCGTGTGGCATCAATATCGTCAAGCGCGAGAACTTCGAGGAGTGTCGACTCAATCGCCGATCGCTCTACGTCCGTCAACGCACTGGTCTCGGCAATCAGCTGATATCGCATCACCGTGGCCGCAAGCACAACGGAACCGGTCCGATCCATGATGGTGCCGCGGAGTGGTTCGGCGCTTTGCGAGAGGCTCAACCTGCTCCCAGCTACGTCAAGGAGCCGATCCCGATCAATCAGTTGCCACTGCGCCAAACGCCCTAGGCAGAGCGCCCCCGCGAGGACGAGGGCGATCCCAATGACGAGGCCGCGCCCAGTGCGATCCGTGCGGACGGCTCGCGAATCACCGCTCATCTCAGCGCTCCTCCACGATCAGCGGATCGGTAAGCTGCCCAATCCCAAGCTCAAAGGCGCGACGTCGAACGGCTGGCTCTCGCCCCACGCGACTCATCTCAGTTTCGCCAGCCCGAATCTGCTCAACGATCTTCGCCTGCTCATTCTTCAGTCGTTCAATGCGGGCGGCGGAGGTGGTGACTTCAAGGCTGAGGATGAGCGCGACGAACAGCGCCGCGAAGACCAGCGTACCCCCTGTGACAACTCGCGCGAGCTGAAGTCCGAAGAGACCAGAGCGCTGCGTTGCACTCCACGCGGAGACGCCGATGCGGCCGCGAGGGAGTGCCCCTGCAGTAATGGCTGTCCGAGGACGTGCCGCGCCAGCCGCTGGACGAGGGCTGGTTCGAATTGAGCCGGTGCCGTTTGGCTGCGCAAGCGGCTGAAACGCCTGCCGAATTGCGGCGCGCTGTCGTGCAGCCGCAGCAAGCCGTCCATCAGGGACGCGCTGTTGCGCAATCGGAGCGATCAGTTGTGCACCGCGCAGCGGTCGACCGATCGCCGTCATGCCGCTACCTCAATGCGCTCAGCGACGCGCAGCTTTGCACTTCGGCTCCGTGGATTTTGCGCAACCTCTTCTTCAGATGCGGTGAGCGGCTTATCTGTAATCAGTCGTAGTGAAGGCTTCACGCCACACCCGCAACGCGGGACCTTTGGTGGGCAGATGCAGCCTTTTGCAGCGGCGGCAAAGGCTCGCTTCACGATTCGATCTTCAAGGGAGTGATACGTGAGCACTACGATGCGCCCGCCAACAGCGAGCAGGCGGATTGAGGCATCAAGCGCTGTTGCGAGTGCGCCAAGTTCATCATTGACCGCAATGCGAAGCGCCTGAAAGACGCGCGTTGCTGGGTGAATGCGCGACGGCTTTCCTGGGCGCGTGGCAACTTCCGCCACAAGAGCGGCAAGCTCTTCCGCCGTCGTGACGGGCGTAGCGGCACGCCGCGCAACAATCGCGCGAGCAATCTTTCCCGCCTGTGGCTCTTCGCCAAACTCACGAAGGAGTGCGGCAAGCTCTGGAACCGTCAGGTGCGCAAGCAGCGCCGCAGCGCTCTCCCCCACTCCGGTGTTGAATCGAAGATCCAGTGGTCCGCCAGTGCGAATGCCAAAGCCACGCTCACGATCTACAAGTTGATCAGACGAGAGACCGAGATCAAAGAGAATGCCATCGACGCCGTGAAAACCAGCGGCCGCGGCGGCCTCAGCGATTCGCGCGCTGCTTCCGTGGAACGTCTTCAGTCGTGCGCCATACTCGGAGAGTCGCGCCGTTGATCGTGCGATCGCTTTTGCATCGGCATCAATGCCGAGCAGCGTTCCGTTCGGAGCGCTCGCCGCAAGCACTGCCGCAGCGTGGCCGCCGCCGCCAAGATTCGCATCAATGTATGCGCCGCCGCTGCGCGGTGCGAGTGCCTCAATCGTCTCGCGGAGGAGAACGGGCTCATGCACGCTAACTGCCTGCGCAGCGCCACGTGCCTCGTGCATTAGAAGCCGAGCCCTTCCAGCTGTGCAGCGAGTGCATCGGACGATTCCATTGAACCGCGGTATACGTCCCATCGTGTTGGCGTCCAAATCTCGGCGTGATCACGTGCGCCGACCACCATCGCCTCGCCCTCTAGCTGGCTCCAACTGCGCAACGTGGCCGGGAGGAGGAGGCGTCCCTGCGCATCGAGCTCAACCTCAAACGCACTGCCAAAGAGGAATCGTCCGAACTCGCGCGCGCTCGCGTTGCCGGTTGGGAGCGCCGCCACCTTAGCGGCGAGGTCGTCCCATGCGGCGCGAGGGAAGATCGCAAGGCAGTTATCCAGCCAACGGGAGACGAAAGCGCCGTCGTCGAGCTGGGCGCGAAAGCGCGCGGGGACGGCGACCCGTCCCTTGCCGTCGATCGTATGGCGGTATTCGCCAGTAAACACGTTGATCCCCCTCCGCGTGGCCCTCGGGGGTGGGTACCCCCACCACACCCCACTTGCAACCACTTCTATGCATTCTGCCCCCACCTCCCCCACTTGTCAAGGGCCGCAAAGGGCGCGAGGGGCGAGCGCGCAAGGGGGTTGGAGGGGGCCGTAGGGCCACGAGGGGCGGGGGCGGCGGGCGGTATCCGCCTGGGTGTGAAGCCGGCGAGATGGTCTGTAAGCCGGGTTCTGTCCCCCCTTGCGGGAGGGACGGCCATCCATCTAGGCCACCGATTACTCAGTGGCTCGAGCGATCAACCCGAGGACCCTGGCGGTGCGCCAGTTCCAGCCACAAGGGCTGAAACGTCCTCCTATTTGACCTTGCTCCAGGCAGAGTTTGCCGCGTTTCACCCCACCAGCGAACCGAAGCTCGCGGTGGACTCGTCTCTGTGGCACTAGTCCGCGCCTCGCGGCGGACGGGCGTTACCCGCTGCCTTACACCTTGGAGCCCGGACTTTCCTCGAACGAGCCCGAAGGCTCGCTCGCGACCGTCCGACCATCTCGCCGGAGGGGGAGTCTAGCGCGCCGCGACCTCCACGACGAGCCCATCAAAGCCGGCGAGCACCCCGTCAGGGAGACGCGCGGAGAGCTCCTGATAGTCAAGGTCGTGATCAAGGTGGGTGAGGATTGCGAGTCGTGGCCCCAACGCGGCGATCAGGGCGAGTGCCTCCTCCACCGTCTGATGCGTTGGATGTGGCAGATCACGAAGGGCGGAGACGATCAGCGTGTCCAGGCCGAGCAGCCGCTCGCGTGATGCTGGCGAGACGGCAGAGACATCAGTGAGATAGGCAACCGCGCCACTTCGCCACCCGTGCGCTGGTCGACGGCCGTGAATCAGCGGGATCGCCTCAAAGGCGCGTCCGCCGAGTTGCACATGCGGCACCGCCTCCATCAGGCGCAGCGAGGGGATGCCGTGACCCGGTGCAGTACGACCGTCAAAGGCGTACTCCCATCGGCGCAAGAGTTCCGTGCACGTCTCAGGTCCCGCGCCAACATCGAGCACCTCTTCCTGCGCGTCGGTATACGCACGCAGCTCATCAATGCCACCTGTGTGGTCAACGTGAATGTGGGTGATCAGCGCACCGTCCAATCGCGTGATCCCGCTGCGCATCGCCTGCTGTCGAAGGTCCATGCCAGGATCAATGATCACCGCTCGAGACGTAGCAGTGACGGCATCACGCCACTCCATCAACAACGAACTGCGAAGTCGCTGATTGCGCACATCCTTTGAGATGCAGACTTCGCAGCGACAGCCGACGCGTGGCACGCCACGAGAGGCTCCAGTTCCAAGAAGTGTCAGCGTGGTGGCAGAACCACTTGATCCACCGTCATCGCTCGCAAGGCCTTCTGGCAACGTCGCCCCTCGCGAGCGCGCAACGTCATCTGGACGGCGCACCACCCACGCGGGACCACCTCGGAGTGCGCGATCAAGACCTTCGTTCGCAAGTGCATCGGCCCGATGATTCTCCTCGCGCGGGACATGCGCTGCGCTCCACACGGCAAACCGCGTGAGGCGCGCGCGCGCTTCGTCACAGAGCGGCGCAAGCTTCGCGTCGCGCACACGCCACCTGCCGTTGAGTTGCTCGACAACGAGCTTGCTGTCAAGGAAGAGTTGCAGTTCAGACGCTCCGAGTTCAGCGGCAAGCTCAATTGCCGAGATGACCGCCTTCCACTCCGCGACGTTGTTCGTGGTTGTCCCGATCGCGGCTGAGATGGTGGCATCAGGCTGCGCGGAAGGGTGATCGGCGCCGTCACGCGACGCGTCGTAGAGAGCAACGCCAATGGATGCTGGGCCCGGATTCCCTCGGCAGGCGCCGTCCGTTCGACCGATCAGCGCGCGCATCGCGCGCTAGCCGCGAGAACCGATCGCCGTAGAAACCTCGAGGATCGCCTTCGTGATGTTGATTCCGCGAGGGCAGGCGTCAACGCAGTTGAAGGTGGTGCGACAGCGCCAGACACCATCTTCGTTGCTCAAGACCTCTAGGCGCTCCTCTGCCCCCTGGTCACGTGAATCAAAGATGAATCGGTGCGCGTTGACGATTGCAGCCGGGCCAACGTATTCAGGCTGCGCCCAGAAGCTTGGGCATGAGCTCGTGCATGCGGCACAGAGGATGCACTTGGTGGTGTCGTCGTACACGTCCCGCTGCTCTTGGGACTGCAGGCGCTCCCCCGTCCCCTCCGGCTCGTCGGCAATAAGGAAGGGGAGCACCGAGCGGTATTTGCCGAAGAATTCGTCCATATCTACGACGAGGTCCTTGACGACAGGGAGGCCGGGGAGTGGTGCAACGCTGATGCTCTTCCCGAGCTGCTCAACGCGAACCTTACAGGCGAGGCGGTTTCGCCCATTGATCAAGAGTGCGTCAGAACCACAGACACCGTGAGCGCATGAGCGTCGGAAGGTGATGCTCCCGTCAAGCAACTCCTTTGCACGCGTCAGCACATCGAGCACGCGATCCATCGGCTCGACGGGGACCCGATACGTCTCCCAGTGAGGGGCGGTGTCCTTCTCAGGATCGAATCGCTGGATCTTTAGTTCAACATCCATCAGGCCACCTCTAGTAGACACGCGGCTTCGGCTCAAACTTGGTGATCGTCACTGGCTTGTAGTCAATCTTGGTTGCCGGAGCCTCTCCAGCACCGCGCCAGACCAGCGTGTGCGCAAGGTACTTCTCGTCATCGCGCTCAGGGTAGTCCTCACGGCTGTGCGCGCCACGCGACTCCTTACGTGCCAGGGCGGAGACGGCGGTCGCCTCGGATGCATCGAGTAGGTAGCCGAGTTCGCGCGCTTCGAGAAGGTCGGTATTGAAGACGCTCCCCGTGTCTTCCACGCGCACTCGCTGGTACTCACCCTTCAGCCGCTGGATCTCCTTCACCGCGTTCGTGAGGAGTGTCTCGTCTCGATAGACGCCAACGCCCTCCATCATCACGTCAGCCAGCGCACGGCGGATCTCTGCCGGTCGCACACCTTCAGGTCGCGTGGAGAGGGCGAGCATCTCGTCGCGGATCGCCCGCTCGGCCCCTGCAACGTGCTTCGGGGCGGTGGTTGTCTTGCAGATCTCAGCCATGCGCTTCCCCGCTCGCTTCCCAAAGACGAGAAGGTCTACGAGCGAATTCGTGCCGAGGCGATTCGCACCGTGGACGCTGACGCAGGCAACCTCACCTGCAGCGAAGAGGCCAGGGACGACGCCGCCCGCGGCGTTCGCAAGCACTTCAGTTTCGAGGTTGGTTGGCACGCCGCCCATCGCGTAGTGCGCCGTTGGCTGCACTGGCACCGGCTCGCTGATTGGCTCAACGCCCTGATAGACGCGCGCGAAGTCGGTGATGTCTGGAAGCTTCTCCTCAATAACCTTTCGGCCGAGGTGACGCACGTCAAGGTATACGTAGTCCTTGCCGTCGATGCCTCGGCCAGCTCGGATCTCCTGATACATGGCGCGCGAGATCATGTCGCGCGGCGCAAGCTCCATCAGTTTCGGCGCGTAATCCTCCATGAAGCGCTTACCGCTATCGTTCAACAGGTAGCCACCCTCGCCACGCGCCGCCTCAGAGAGAAGAATGCCGATCCCCACAATGCCTGTTGGGTGGAACTGATAGAACTCCATGTCCATCAGCGGAACTCCGTGACGCCAGGCGAGTGCCATGCCATCCCCAGCGAGCGAATGCGCATTTGAGGTCACGCGCCATGCGCGTCCGTATCCGCCGGTTGCAAGGAGCACCGCCTTGGCACGCAGCACGTGCAGTGAACCGTCTGCAATCTTGTAGCCGACCACGCCACTGCATCGTCCACCCTGATCTGCACTGCCGCCCTCAAACAAGAGATCAACAACGTGGTACTCGTCATAGAACTTGACGCCCGCCTTGATGCACTGCTGATAGAGCGTCTGCAGGATCATGTGCCCGGTGCGGTCAGCAGCGTAGCAACTGCGCCGCACTGGCCCTTCACCGTAGTTGCGCGTGTGGCCACCGAAGCGTCGCTGATCAATCTTTCCGTCTGGCGTGCGGTTGAACGGGAGTCCCATGCGCTCCAACTCAATCACTGCGGGGATCGCTTCGCGTGCGAGGACCTCAGCCGCGTCTTGATCGGTCAGGTAGTCACCACCCTTGATGGTGTCGAACATGTGCCACTCCCAGTGGTCCTCTTCAACATTGCCGAGTGCGGCACAGACACCACCCTGTGCTGCGCCCGTGTGTGAGCGCGTCGGGTAGAGCTTGGTGAGGACGGCAGTTGGGATCCCTTCGCGCGCAAGTTCAAGCGCCGCCCAGAGACCAGCGCCGCCCGCGCCAACAACGATCGCGTCAACGTCGATCTGTCCCGCTTCTGCTCGAAGTGCGCTACTCATCTCGCCCCCTAATCAAATGGCAGCGCGATGACAACTTGGGTGCCTAGGACAAAGAGGATCAGTGCGAGCAGATAGAGCGCGCCAAGTGAGAGGCTGCGCACGCGCGACGGAACGTAGTCTTGCAACACTGTGCGCATGCCAAGGAATCCGTGCACGAGTACTGCCATCAGCATCCCCCAGTCGAGCGCGCGTAGGGCAACGGAATTCCATCGCGTCTGTCGCACCCACTCTGCACTCTGGTCTGCAGGGTCAAAGACGAAGTGCGTCATGGTGAAGTGCGCCAGTGCAAGGACAAAGAGTGCGAGTGAGCTGAGTCGCACCGCCCACCAGACATAGAGATCTACCTTTGAGCCGGTAGGTCGCGGGCGCCCAGAGATTGAATACTTCTGAACGCTCATCCGACGGCCTCCCAAATCGGCTTAAGGATGATGTACGCGCCAGGGAGCCCGATTGCGAAGAAGACGATCCATACGATGCGCCACATCTGGCGGTGATACACGGTCAGCGCAGGCCAGAAGTCCATCACAACAATGCGCATGCCATTAAGCGCGTGATAGAAGAGCGCCGCGCCAAGGAGGGTCTCCATCACGCGCCCGGGAGGGCTGGAGTAGATCTGACCCAGGTAGTCGTATAGCTCGGGGTTCACTCCAATCAACCAGATGTCAATAATGTGAAGGATGATGAAGAGCCAGACGCCAATTCCGGAGATGCGGTGGAAGGCCCAGGCGGCCATCCCCTCGCCGCCACGATAGGACGGGTAGTTTCGGAGTTTCTGGGGCGAAGCGAGCGGTCCAGTTCCTCGCGACACGGGCAACTCCCCTCTGCTGCGGCCGGCGGCTCTGCCGCTCCGTTACCGTTGCCCACATCCTAGCCGCGACGGTTGGGACCTGCACGCGTACACTCCCCCATGACAACTCGGGGCAACTCGGGCGAGGCCCGTCAGCAGCACCCCGTCAGCAGCAGATGGAGGCGAGATGAAACTGCACGAGGCAGAGGCCCGCGAACTCCTTCGTCGCGCGGGGCTCCCCGTCCCTGACGGCGAAGTTGCAACAACCCCAGCCGCCGCCCGAGCCACTGCGGAGCGACTCTTTGCGGGCGGCGCCACACAGGTTGTCATCAAGGCCCAGGTGCTCGTTGGCGGACGCGGCAAGGCGGGCGGCGTCAAGCTCGCCGGGAACGCCGAAGAGGCGGAGAAGATCGCAGCGCAGATTCTTGCACTCACGATCAAAGACCTCCCAGTGCGTCGTGTGCTCGTGGCCCCCGCGGCGGAGATCCTCCGCGAGATCTACCTCTCCGCGCTCATCGACCGCAGCAGCCGCGGCATTCTCCTCATGGCATCAGCCGCTGGAGGCATGGAGATCGAAGAGGTTGCGGCCAAAGATCCAACGGCGATCATTCGCGAGAACGCACATCCGCATGCAGGACTCCTCCCCTTCCAGGCGCGACGCCTCGGGCTCCGCATCGGTGCACGCGGCGATCTCCTCAAACAGTTCGTCGCCATCGCAACGGGCCTCGTCCGCGTTGCGCGCGAATCTGATGCTGATCTCGTTGAGGTGAACCCGCTCGCTGTTGTTCCAGCGCCCGAGCTTCCAGGCGGCGAACGACTCGTCTGCCTTGATGCGAAGGTCACCATTGACGACTCCGCACTTGACCGTCACCCAGAGCTTGAAGCGTGGCGCGACGAAGATAGTGAGGATCCTATTGATCGCGAGGCGCGCGAGATGGGGATCGCCTATATCCGACTTGACGGCAGCATTGGCTGCATGGTCAACGGTGCAGGACTTGCCATGACCACACTCGACCTTGTGACTCGTGCTGGCGGTACGCCAGCAAACTTCTTGGACATTGGTGGTGGTGCTCGCGCCGACAAGGTTGCCGCCGCCATGCGCATCATCCTTGCGGACACAGGAGTCAAGGCAATCCTCGTCAATATCTTCGGCGGCATCACGCGTGGCGATGAGGTTGCGCGCGGACTCATTGAGGCACGTGGTCAGCAAGAGCGCACCGTCCCGATGGTGGTGCGTATCGTTGGCACGAATGCAAAGGAGGCGGCGGAGC
>Ga0315903_10003578_pt1 | contig 21439 bp, 12 predicted proteins | sample LakEriMetagenome_7_FD_203524 | JGI IMG/M metagenome (GOLD analysis project Ga0315903, IMG submission 203524) | Freshwater fungal communities from buoy surface, Lake Erie, Ohio, United States - Buoy 2 MA119 | ecosystem: Environmental > Aquatic > Freshwater > Lake | place: USA: Lake Erie, Ohio... | reverse complement strand
GAGCGCACAACGACGAGTTGCTGAGCGGAGGACGATCTGTTCGTTTCAGCACTGACACTTCGTTGCGTCCGAAGACGCCCCATCCCAGCCGAGACTGGCAGGCACCTTGGGTGTCGACCCAGGTTGCCGGGCCCACAGAAGTGGGCCGCTCTTGATGTGAAAATCAATGTACACGAATCGTGTGACAGTGCAACGGATTTTCGGATAATTGCGAGGAAGCACGTATGGAGCAATTTCGGATACAGGCAACTCGACGAAGTCGGGTTCGCAACTCAACACAGGTGGACAGAGCCACCAAAGTTTTGCTTCAAACTCCGGGGCCCCTGACCTTCCGATGTAGGTCGAATCAACTTGGATCGATTACCTCACTACTCCGAGATCAGCGACTCTTATTGACTGAGCTCGGAACGAAACCGATGGGGATGGAACATGTGGATAGCCGAGCAATTGCACTATGTGCGTGCCTGGGCCCAATTGAATTGTGTAGGAATATGATTTAGAGGCTTCTTGTCCAGCAGAGGTAAGAAAAAAGGTCGGTCCGTTACCCGGATGCTCGCGAAAGTAACCATCGACTGAAATTGTCAACGAAACTTGGACCGATCCTCCTCCTGTCGAATACCTGGCAGCGCTTGCCCCCGAGATCGAGAACCAGTGATCGGGTCCTTGCGGGACCGTAACCCGAGTTTCCACCATCACTGAATAACGGCCCCAGCCGGTATTCGTTGCAGATGCAACCTGATTGCTTGCGGTTGGAATAGTGGGGGGAGGTGAGGTGGGGGGAGGTGAGGTGGTGGTCGGAACCGACAAACTTGGCCTGCTCGTCGTAGATGTAGAAGCAGATCCGGGAGGACTAGTTCGACTGGTCGTGACAGTCGTATTTGAAAGACCACTGGAGGATGGTTCACCACTATCAACCTGAGTGGTTGAAGACGATTCACTCTCCAATCTTCCGGGAGTTGAAGAACTCTGCTGGGGAGCAGCCGCTCGGGTTGTCGAATTCGTAGTGCTTGAGGACCTCACCAATTCCGGGTAAGTCGATTTAGGCATTGAAGAGTCATTTCCAAACTGAGCCAATCCGCCTAAGACAAACAGTCCTCCTACCAACGCAATCAGTGCTCCTAAAATCCAATGCCCGTTAATTTGCGAGGCCGATTTCTTTGACTGGATCCGAGGCAATCTCGGCTGAGGGATTGGTGCCGGCGGAGGCGGAGGCGGCACTGCCATCCGGTCCTCGACAGATATTGACGCCTCTACCGCGCACACGATGGCAGCGCCAGAAAAAATGAAAAGCATCCCCATGCCGGCCGTTGTGTCGTGACTCGCAACACCCAGCGCCAAAGCAGTGAGTCCCCCGATAAGCGTGGCGACAAGTCCAAATATGTAAAGAGTCTTCTTATTCCGTTCCGCCTCGAACGACTCAGCAGTCCTTGATCGGGATTCGGCGAACCAACTGTCTCTTTCACTCTGAAGTGCATCATGCATTTTCCTGATGGGATCTTCAGAATCAACACGAATGGTCGAGAGGTAAATTCCGGAAAACTCAAGAGCCTTAGACGATTCTTGATTCCATTCTTCGTACGTGGATGGTATTTCCAAGAAGAGTGAGCTAAATAAATCTGAAATCTTCACTGAAGTGTTTTTTGCATAGCTCAATGCAGTCGATGACATCTCGCTCAGTAGACCGCGTCGCCTCTGTTCACATTCAGGACCGATTGATTCAGTGTCTCGCTCCCAATTAAAGAGTGTTGAAGAAGCTTTTCTCGACTCCATCAAACAAGTTTCTAGATCATCAATCTCAGTTGACTGCCGAAATTTCTTCAACCGAATTCGACCAACTTGGAGTAGCAAAATATCTCGGCACCGTTGATCGCGAACCCACTTCAAGAAAATCTCGACAGTCTGTTCAAGAGCCAACAGCGGAGATTCCGGTACGTATAGATATTCGACAATCTTGAATTGGATTGTCGCTACCTCAGATTCCGATAAAGCGAAACCTGCAAAAAATTGATCCAACGAGTTCAACCGACCAACCAGCAACGACTGTGACGATGTCACGCCGTAGCGCACCGATGCTTGCACGACGGTCGACACGACTTGGGGCCGACTACCTGCAATAGTCGAACGAACGCGCTCGTAATCTGCAGAGCTTTCCCCTCGAATTTTCATCCCGTTTGTCTGATCAAGCCACCCCAGCGCTCGCTGGTAGGAACCGGATAGACGTGAGAGTTGGCTATCACCTTCCTCCTCCAAGTCGTGCTGAAGATCGCTCATTAGGAGCGTCCCAAGCGCTAAGAGAAGTTGTTCTCGTGATCCCTCACCAGCAACTGCACCGATTCCAGTCTGGACTGATTCAACAGATGGCTTCGCAAGTATTTGTCGGACGAGTTTCGCTTCAATGTCGACTTTCAACTTCCGCGGGATTCTGCGGTCCTCTAGAGCGTTGACCAGTTGTGCATTAGTAGCAGTGATGCTTTCCACAAGTCGCAGAGCGTGTTCACTACCCAAACTTTGCAATGCCAGAGCGAACGGCCTCTGGCCGATCCCCCAAGTCGACATCACACGAACAATTTCTTTCTGCGCAGCCTCACTACCTTTTTCTGAAATCTTGAGCAGTTGATCGAATTGTTTTTTTGTTGGATCAGCACCATGGCTTTCGCGCTCATGAATCTCCGAGACCAACACCCGTGTCTGGGCGTCCAAATCCTCAAGTTCAAATTTTCGTTTGCAATCCGCTAAAGCTGACTGAAGCCTCACCGGTAAATGTGGGGGAAGATTCCCAAGAACAGCCTCAATACCCGATCGGTCAACTGGGAGTATTTCGTTTAGTTCGCTTACGAATTGATCAACGAACCGTTCATAGAACTGAATGTCTACGCCAATACGCGCTGCCGCCCGTTCCCCGAGTTCTGAGATGAGATTCTCGAGGGGCCCGAAATCACGCGAGGTTCCCCACGCTTTGTCAGGAATGACATCGGGAACAGCAAGAACGGTGCAGTTCCACTCAGGCTGCGACTCAATGTATTCGGCGTATTCACACACATCATCAAACGAGACGCTGTCGTCCGTCGACTTCATAACAACCTCAACAGCACCAGGAAACGTCGACCGTGCTCGACGAAAGAGTTCAAGGTCGTAACTTCCCGCGCCTGTGTTGATCACAACAATTGCCGCACCGCACCCCGCCTCAATCCATTGTTCATCAATATCGGCGTAGAGATCGTCAAGTTCAGCAGCAACATCGCCCACGCCCGGTGTATCAACGAGCACCAGGCCTTCCGGGAGTCGAAACGCCCCGCTAATTCCGGCAGCCCGTTTCCGATTTTTGTCAGGGGGACGTCGTGATTGTTCAAGGAATTTCGACGGATCAGCCGATAGGTCCTCCTCAGGTCCACCCACAGTCGAACTACGCCATGCGCTAGGGGAACCAGTCATCACTCGGATTGTTGAGGCAGTTTCGGGTGTCGCTGCGACTGCGGAAACATCAACGCCTACAAGTCGATTGAGAAGCGTCGACTTTCCCCGTTTCACCATCCCGATTACCGCAACGGCCGTCGCTTGTGAATTGACCCTGCGGTGGAGGTTCTTGATCCGATCAGGGACGACAATCACGCCAGAGGCCGCCGCGAGATCCATGACTGCGGAAATCTCTGCCTCGGTGGGACTCATATCTTTGAGATAACTGCAACTAACGAGGCAGCGTCTTCACGTGCCTTTGCCCGCCCAATTTCGTCATCTCGCAGTTCAACTGCTTTATCCAACTCGCGACGCTGCGAATCAAAGTACACGTCTCGCTGATCACGAATTGTGCGCACGAGATTTCTCTTTGCCTCAGCACAGATTGAGCGAACCCGATCAAGTGCCTCACCACGCTGCCGATCAACCTGTTCGAAAATACGCGCTCGTTGAGCTGGCTGTACCGAATCCCGAGTTGCCACACCGGCAGTAACACCTCCAGCAAGCGCTCCAGCTGCAAGCCCAATACCGGCACCAATTAACCAACCGACCGGGCCCGCAGCGATTAGAGCTAATCCAATTCCCCCTGCGAGTGCGCCACCAACCAGTCCACCTGCGGCGGCGGTTGCTCCTGCCGACATCGCAACGGTGCCCCAATCGGTTTTCCCACCAGATATGTCAACAGAGATGTTGTACGCACCGCTCTCTACGGAATCGCCATTCCGAAGTGAGATTCGGCGCTCGACACCAAAACTGTCGTAAAGACGCTTTCGAACTGATGTCTCCAAGAAACCGAAACGTGAATCCATTGTGTGCGACGCACGTGACGCTGCGGTCTCGCAGTCCATTCGAAGTCGGTTACCAAACATGTCTAAATCGCGTGTGCGACCTGCCGATTCAATTTGAGATCTAGCCGAAGCAAACGGCTTATCCATCACTTCAAGTAATTCAGATTCGATTGACGATATTTCGCGTTCGGCGTCATCTGTGATTATCTCAAGTTCACGCTCCGACTGCTTCAAATCTTTCTCGTGCTGCAAAACGGCTTTCTCTAGAGACGTTCGATCAGCGAGAGACTGAACGCGCTGATCAAGTCGATCAATCAGAACGTTCTTTGCTTTTCCTAAGAGGTCTTCAGACCGACCAATAAGGCGCGTGAGGACTCCCTCGCTGAGATAGAACTCCAGATCTGATCGAAGTTGTTCAATGCCAAATTCCGAATAGGCCTCAGTGTCGCCCTCGAGCGCTGCTTGCAACCCTTCTTTGGCATTCAATTCGTAAATTCGAACTTGATCGTCAAGAAAGACACCTCTTTCACTAGCGCCTTTGCTCACTGCATTGAGGATGTGGTTCCGGACACTCTTGCGATCGCTTTCATTTCGCCATTGGCCACCAAGAAAATTACAGACGATGAAAGCTTTATCGACACCCTTATCTTGAAACGACCGAAGAAGCCTAAGCTCCTCTGAATCAAGTCCAGGTGGGCTAACAACGACAAAGATTGCTGCAGCGACTCGATCAAGTTCCGCAAGTGTGAGGTCCTCGTAGGCATCAACGAGTGACGGGTCACTCAACCCTGGAGTATCAATCAATCGAATACCAGACGCCATCCAATCAACGTTGACGTACTGGACGACTCTGACGACGACGTCTTTCGGCTTCGCCTTCCGATATTTCTGCCCCATTCGTTCACGGGCCGCCGCAGGATCATCAACGATCTCAATTGTTCCGTCGGCTTTCCACACTTCCGAAGGGCCAGTTCCGGATTCGATCCACACTGGAACCGCAGTTTCGGGAGTCACTCGCATTGAGGTGACAACTTGTCCAACAAGTGCATTCATGAGTGTGCTTTTGCCGCGCTTCACCTGTCCGAAGACGCCAACCTCGACTACTGATGACCGGAGACGTTGCCGAATCTGAGTCAGCGTGTCCTCAACAAGATCGGGACCATTTGATTCGGAGGTCCCGACGAACCTCTCTGTATCGCCCGAAAATGTGTTGGCTTTTCGCCAACACATCTCGAGTTCGTCGCATCGTTGAAGAATGTCGCTTCGCAATTCTGCGAAATCACCAAAAGACTTCATCGTGTTCCCCATTCCGCCGCCGAGGATGAAAAGTAGCCGCTATTCCGCAGATGAGAATCTGCCTGATGACGAACTATTCATTGAGACTCGAAGTAAGTGCTACTACGTAAATTGCTCTTTTCATCATTCATGGTGCATTTCAACCCGAAATCACCGTTGCACAAGTTTCAAGTCATCCTCTACGTTCAGGCGACGGCTTCGTCGTGAAGTCGAAATCGCTATGGCGGCGACCTAAAGGAGCGGGCAGTGAATATCGATGACGTGAAGGCCAAGGTCCAGCGGATCCTGAGCGACAAATTGGGTTCAGTTCGAATCGACAACGACGGTGAATTTGTTCTGCAAAACGGAAGTTCGGTCGGATTTGTCAAAGTCCGGTCCTGGGGCGACGACGAGACCATCGTCAAGGTGTGGTCGCCGGTTCTGAGGAAAGTGAAGCCGAGTCCAGAGTTGTACAAATGGGTTGCAACCTCTGGACAAGAGCGTTTTTTCGCTCATGTCCGGATCATCGAAGGCGATTCAAACCAAGTGATGATCATCCTTGAACATGATTTGCTCGGCGATTACCTCGACCCCGATGAGTTGATGAATACCGTTCTGAGCGTCATGCTCGGCGCCGACGAATGGGATGACGAACTCCAGAAAATGTTCGGTGGTGAGAGAGCCTCCGACTGATGACGAGGTTCTCGGATTCGCTCAGGGATGACTCTGTCGCCATTGCCAAACGCAACAGCGACGAGCAAGTTGAATGTCGTCACATCGTCGCTGCACTTTTAGGAAGAAGCGAAATTCAAAACTTCGTTGATTCGGAGTCTCTGCCAGAGATTTCCGCAGTGCTTGGTAGCCCTGGATCTGCAGTTATTTCACCTACGATCTCAGATGAGGCCACTGAATTCCTCTTTCGCTGCACCTCTGCTGAGACAGCTACGGAGGCGCTGGCCGATTTTCTTGAAATCGAATTGGCGATAAGGGCCCAGTCAAACCCAGACAGTGACCTCGAGCGCGAAGACTCCTTGGATTCGAAGCCCGAGCGGACGTTGGATCAAGCTCTGGAAGATCTTGACAATCTCACCGGACTGGCTTCGGTTAAGCAGACCGTGGCGTCTCTCGTCGAAATCCATCGACTGAACGACGAGCGATCCAAGCGCAATCTTCCGGTCGTGCCGATAGGACTTCACCTCGCGTTCACCGGCAACCCTGGAACCGGCAAAACAACTGTGGCTCGAATACTCGCCGACATCTATCGAGGCCTCGGGCTCTTGCCGCGCGGCCATCTTGTGGAAGTCCAACGAGCCGACCTCGTCGCCGGCTACGTCGGTCAGACCGCGATCCAAGTCCAGGGCGTCGTTCGAAACGCACTAGGCGGCGTGCTCTTCATTGACGAGGCATACGCTCTCACAAGCGGCCATGGAAATGACTTTGGCTCTGAAGCGGTCGCGACCCTGGTCAAGGAGATGGAAGATCATCGTGAGGAGTTGGCCGTTATCGTTGCCGGCTACACCGACGAGATGTCGAATTTCATTGCGATGAACTCAGGACTGCGATCACGGTTCCAAAGATTTATTGAATTTCCTGACTATCCCGATGAGGATTTGATCGAAATCTTCAAAGGTTTAGCCGATCATCATGGAATCGGAGTCCCCGTTGTAGTGGAAGATGCTCTCCGATCATTCATTTCTAATTCGCCAGCGAATATCCGCATCGGGAATGGTCGCTTCGTGCGAAATCTCTTTGAGGAGATGTACGCCCGGATGGCGGTTCGGGTAGGCGCTGACGGAATCATTACTGATGACGAACTCGAAGAATTTCACGCGGACGATGTCCCGGTAGTGGAAGTGATGACTCAATACGCAGGATTCGGATTCGGTAGGTCAGCACAGGTGTGACGCAGTTAACCGAATCTTTGCTAAAGGCTCTGAGGTCTCAGACCTTCCGATGTAAATAAACGCAACCTGGATTAATTACCACACGACTCCGAGGTCAGCGACTCTTATTGACTGAGTTCTGAAAGAAACCGTCGTAGATGGACATGGGCTTCCAACACACCCGACGTCAACAGGGCGCAGCCGTAACTGCAAACTCACACGACGTCTTCAAAGCGAGCGAGAAAGGCATTGAGTTCCGCTCTCAGTCCTTCATCAAGGTCGTTGTTTTCCTTCACACGCTTGAGCGCGCGTATCGCAGACACAAGTTCTTCCATCTCTCCTGATCCAAGTCCGTCATAGGTCTTCTCAAGAAGAAAAGAAATCTTGCTCGCAGACTCAAATCCAACGTAATCAAGGAAAATTGAAAGTTTGCGCGATGCATCACGTACTGCTTCGGCCCCGTCTCCATAGTCTCCAAATGACCCGACGTAGAGATCATGCCAGAGCGACGTAAATGCTTCGTTCTCGAACAGATTCAAGACTGTTCCGAGTTTGTCTGGTTTCTTCGCCGAGTCAAAAGCAGACCGCACTTCATGCATGAGCGCATGGAAGTCATCGTCTCGAAGGCCATATCCAACAAACAGCATGTGTCTCGTCAGCAGCAACGCCTGGACCAACCCGAGTAACGCACCTTTTTCAAATCCCGCACCGATGTACTGCGACCGTGTGAGCACTACGTCAGATCCGAGATCACCATGGATCTTCACCAGCCAGCGGCGACCAGCTTCTACCGAATCTCTGGGTAGGACCCGAAGTGTTCGCCCACCAGTTTCAGCAGATTGCTCAAAAAGCGTGTCGAAATTTGTCGTCACGAATTCGTCGACCGGAAGCGACGAAATCAACCCGTGAAGCAAAGCATACGAATTTCCTTCAAGTGCCGTCGCTACTGCTTGATCAAACTTTTCGGGACTCGAAGCAAATTTCGCGAGCACAGTTGCCTGATCGCGTTCATCGAGTTGGTGCAGTTCCTCAATATTGCCACTCCATTCAAGATTTTTGGCGACTCCATCAAGGAGTAATTGCCAATTGGGCAATCCGGCTTGCGCGCTAACTCCGGCGCCGATGAACACCACAAGGTTTGCATTCTTCGCCTCATTAGCTAATCGTTTAGCTTCACTGAGGTGTCGTTGCTCCAGCGCGAAGAAGGGATCTGGTTGAGCAGATTCCATCAGATCTCGCCGAGCCTGTTGTGCAGCTGCGTAAGCAACTCGTCCCCATGCAACCAACACCACATCGCAATCGGTGGTCTCTAATGCCTCGTAAATTGCAGACAAGAGCCCCTTCAACAACTTTCCACGATGTTCGCTGAGACCACCGTCTCCAGATCCGATGATTGGAAGAGCAACGATCGGGCGAATGGCGCCGCGAGTGGTCGCCTCGGCCGCGGCCAGTCGCACGAACTCTCCAGCACGCCGGCCAAACCATTCCGACACTTCTTTATTCACCACGGATTCAGTTGACTTTGCATCGAAGGGCGCTACCCCTACGTCTGCAAGCCAAATTGCAGGCTCCCCGTCCATTGATTCTTTGCAGATACCAATAGCCGAGCCATTCCACGTGAAGTTCTCGACCTTGAAATCTCCATCGCCATACGGGGTAACTCGATCCTCGATCGCAGCAGCAAACGAGGGAGTCACAGTCAGGTTCTCATCAGTCGGCAAGAGCCACGCATCGCACGCCAGTTTCTGTACGTCGCCATTGATGATGAAGAGATGCCCGCCTGCTTTCGTCATGATCAAACGCTAATCAACGGGCCATCCTCTTCGCCTCTGTTCCTGCGACCCCTGTCCCAAGTGCCAAAGTGGTTTTGGCCGCCTATCGTGATCAGAGAAAATTGCTCCCGGCGGAGGCGGAACATGAATAACCCAGATAGTGATGAGCCGTTTGAGCGAGATCGCAAACCTTCAGGCTGGCGGCGAGGTCTCGCTAAGGCACTTCGGGCCACTGGACAAAAACTCTCGGGTGAAGCCTCGGTTACCGGCGGCGGCGAAACCATCCTCGTTCCCGGATTTCCGAACCTCTTCGGTTGCGCCTCTCACCGGCCCGCGTCGACTCATTTCTTGCGATGGAACCAGCCGCTCCATCCCGAATATGAGTTCAGGCGCACAATCGACCAAGGACGCACCTGGTCACTTTCGCTCGACACAAGTTATGACGATGTCACCTACGTCATCATTGATCTTTCATGGGCATCAAACACCCTGCGAGAATTAGGTGTCGCCATCAACGACGTTCCGCTTGTCGCTGTGCAGACCTGGCTGGACCTGAAGGCTCTAGCTGCTACCGACGACTGCACAAGATGCCACGCTCGACTCGATCAGCTTGATGAACTTGTCATCACTCACCTCACGGGCGATCAAAAGGATCTGAACGCCGATCTACCACCTGCGCCCAAGCTTCGCTGGTCTGATCCGCCTGCGGACATCGCGAAAGCTGTCCTCGCCGACCTCCACGCTCGTTCAATTCTGGGAGAGTCGATCACCGTTCTTGAAGGCACGGCCGAATGGGACTTGCTCTCGGGAGCTCCTACCTACTTGCAATTGCTGTTCACCAACGAGGGCTCGCTGAAAATCGAAGCCCGCAAAGACTTCAGTTATTGGAAAAAGGAAATCGATGAACCGAGAGTTGATCGTCTTCTCGCCGCCGGGTTCTCTGAAGCGTCCGGATTTGGGAACTTTGAAATCCTTCACGGTCCAGATCCACTCGGACTCTTTCATCAGGACCTTCTCACTGAAGCGATCTCGGCGTTCGTAGATGTCTACGAACCGAGGCCAAAGAAGATCAAAATTGAGCGAATTGAAGGTGCATCGCCGTTTGAATCGCAATTCGGTTCGCCGGACTACCCCTTCTTTCAACGCCTCATTGATCGAATGTCGCGCCCCGACTTACTTTCCGCTTCTACCGAGCGCCTGAACGAACTCGAATCGCCTGACGACACATCTCTTCTGGAGCTCATCGAAACCATCTCGCCATCCTTCGCCCGGATCATCAAACTTGCCCACCTCGATGAATTGGTGGACTACCTCGACGATTTGCTGATCCTTGCCCCCGTTGGCTTCGAAGAGTCCATGCGTGCGATGGCCGATGACCCACTCGCCAGTCTCGAAGATCTCAGTGACTTTGCCCTTCGGCACATCATTCGAACGAGCGACATGCGCGAACGATTCGTTCAAGATGAAGACCGTCCGGCAAATCAATTTCTGCTTGAGATCCAAAGTCTTGCTCATGAGCAACTCCTGCTCGGCACAGAAGACGATATTCCCTCATCGATCAACGGGATCCCGCTTGACGGTGACGCTGCGCTCGAAGCCGACAACGGCGTCGTCGTTCCTTATCGGGGATGGATTGATCCGCCGGCGTTGCCTGATTTCGTAGTGCCGGACCTCGACTAGATCTGATCAGACTTCGAGTTCTGGCCTCGTTGTATTGACGTCCCACCACTCGAGGTCGCTGCTCGACTCGAAGCAGTATCGAGCGCCATCCTCGATCGTCATCGCGTCCAAAATTTCCTCGAGTGATTTGTAGACACCAATCACACGCCTCCGCTGCCTATCGACAACCAGCAACGACTGGTTCTTGCGTCGTCCCGTTGAATACACCTTCATATGGGCAATTTCGCATTCGCCGTATTCCCACCAGCTAGAAATCTCACAGATCTTTTTTGACTTCGAAGGACGAAGAAACCAATCCTTTGCAGCCAGATTTTTCAAACCGATGTAGCGAGCAAACTTGGGCCACTCATCGCCCCAATATTCGTCATCATCGTCGTCCTTCGGCAACGAGAGTTCGACCGAGTAGGTATCGGGTTCCTCCGGTCGCCAGGTTCTAACGATGTAGAAATCTTCATACGCGTAATACGTGATTGCTTTCGTTGTCCGATCAAACGACGCGACAACTTCAAGGTGCTCGTCGATATCTCCGCCATATTCGTCAAAGAACTCGCGAGGAAGCCACATCCCATCTATACGCACGAAACCGCCATCAACGTCGGCTCCGAAAGTGTTGCAACCGTTGTCGCCAAGGAGGCTCAGCAGTTCAAAGCGGTCGGATAACCAGACGATCTCGGATTTCGGTTGACCACTCGTTCCAACACGATGATCAAATTCCAAGAGCGCCTCGATGAGCGATTCGAACGTCCCAACACCGTCCGACCCACGCACGGCCCAAGAATCGGCGTCAGCCTCTTCCACCATTAACTCGCCGTGCTGCACAAGGACTTTTGATTCCGCCATTTTTCTCTCCGCCTTCCAGTTCCTCCCTATCAAATATTTGGGCCACGTTCCTTCCTCAGGACTCGTCAAATAATCGTTTCCACTCAACTTCATCGATCGGCGATCCACTGAGAGACTTTGTGAGCAATTCCTCACTGCGACGAGCGCTTTCAAGTACGTGATCTAAGCGGGTCCGGATACCGCCCGATGAACTCGAAATCGTCGCTGAAGCTTTCTCAATCTTTGTCAGTTCATTCTCGATCTCAAGGACCAAGTTGAGATCGCGAATAAAGCGCTTAATGAGCAACATCATTCGATCAGGCTCATACTGCGAATCCGCCGAGAGAAACGCGATTGACCGCGCGACCCCATAGGCGACATTCATATTCGACCAATCATTCGCCTCACGATCCACAAGCGCGATGAACCCGGGAATCTCAGGTTGAAAGTGGATTCCTTCCGTTGCACCTGAAATAGATCCGTGAACATTGCGCTTGTCGAACACGATGATCGAGACTTCAGCTTCACGATTAATCAACGCTGTTAGATTCTGTCCAAATGCTGACTTCTCTGGATTCACGGTCTTCGTGAAGAGTGTCTTCATGGTGACAGGGTCACCGAGCTCAACGCTCTTATCCCACTTTGATTCCAAAACGATCTTCGTTGAAGAGCCATCAAGGCTAACGACGACATCTCCGACTTTGCGTCGCGGCAGCACCCCGACCTTTTCGCCAGTCAATACGATCGAATCATCCCAGCCTCGATCATCGACGAAGTTTTGGAGCACATCCGCTATGTCCTGTTCGGCAGCCACGCCTTTCGTGGTCGCCTTCTCTTTCAGGGTCCGAACTTTGTAGAGGATCTTCAGTTCCTCAAGTCGTCCATCGAGTTCTGATTCAGCCCGGCCGAGGAACGCGGCGATTCGCTCTTCTTTCAGTGCATACGCGCCGAGTGTCAACGCCTCAATAAATTTGACGTCATACAAATCGGCTGGATAGCTCTTGAAGAACTCGTAGAGGAACTCGTCTTCAACCGTTTTTGCTCCGCTGAATTCCACTCGCTTGGGATCGCTCCCAAGCGAGACAAACTTCGCCTCCGCCATCGCATTTCCTCCGCTCTTTGATTCCAGGGACACCGCTATGTATCGATTTCTGCAGATCATTACATTTCAGCACGCCACCTCGTCGTCCCTCGAAAGTCTTAGGTCTCCGGACGGCTGAAATGCCTTTCAAGGGCATCAAGGACGTTCTTCTTCGATGCTCGGCAATCCAGACGAGTCACGCCTTTTCGCTCGCACCGAATCTTTAGAGGGGTTGATACCGCGTGACCGATAAATTCGGTTATGACGATTACGAGGTCTCGATCAGCAGAGAGACCGTCAACCCAATCGTTATTGATTCCACCTCGCTTTACGGTGACATGCCACTTACATTCGGCTAGTCCCAGCTCTTCCATCAATTCAGCACGCCACGCAAGCTCTTGACCACCGACAAAGTGGATCGTTCGACCATTCAACTTGGGACGCAAACGATCTGTCGATTGCTTTGTGGACCACGAGATCCATGATTGGTACTCCGGCGTCTGCAATGCGCTTGCGAGTGATCGTTCAAAAAGCTCTTCGGCCATTTCTTTTCGAAAGTCATCGCTAGCCACGATTGAGAAACCGAGCAAGTGCTGCGAAAGGACAACCGCTACGTCAAAATTTCCCGCAGAAATCTCATCGTTGATCGATTGAACAAAGAGTTCGAAACCGCTATCGACGAATTGGGCAACGCCACTTTCAAGAAGAATTTCCGCGCCGCACCGAACGGCATTTGAACGTTCAGCACCTGCCAGTACCTCGCTAGATCGCAATGTAAGTCTCTTGACTTCTTCGAGCCGATTTGCTGCTTCCGCAGATTCAATTGCGATTCCGTAATACGGTGCGAGCTGATTACCACCGACGTCCCAATCAATAAGAGTCTCTCGAAATTGCGTTGGGCACTGAATCGGATTCCATTTACGAAAAATCAATCCGGCGCCCTCGGTTGGATTCGCAAATGCAACCGCTGTGGCTAAATCGAGAGCGAAATCTAGAGCGTCGATTTTGTTGAATAGTCGGGTGGCAAGTCGTATTTTGCGTTCATCACCCAGGACAGTAGTCGTAAGGATCCTCGAGACTTTTTCGATGGTCGACCGATCTGATCCCTCGAGAGCATCTAGCAGCTCCTCGAAATCGCCTTCTTTTTCTAGGTCAACGAATCGAAGTAGCTCATCGAAATCAGCATCGATCCCCGCATGGAGAACCGCGAGCAACAGAAGTGTGTCCTCGGCTGGACGCCGAAACTCAATTGCTCGCAACGCGCGTACACACTCTTCGAACCGTCTGGATTCGTAGGTCACTTTCGCCAGTTCCGAAAGTACAGCTGGATCGCCGGATGACACGTCGCGTAAAAGCAACTCACACAGTTCGATGCGGGCATTGTTGTCGAGAGTGGCTTCTCGCCGAAGGAATCTGACAAGAGCTGTGAGATCCGGTGCCTTTCCACTCGTGAAAGCTGTACTGCGTTCGCCCTGAACTTCCTCTGATTTGGCTTTTGATTCGACCGCCACATCGTCAATCGCTAGGAGACCAATCGACGTACGGCTTGATCGAAGCGGCTCAGGAAGTGTGCGGATCGTTGCGTGTATTTGACCCGCGTGCAACACCTTCAAAGGTATTCGCGCCACTCCGTTCGACGGAAGTTGTCCGAGATCATCATGCTCAATCGCACCATAAGGCTCGGATTCAACATAGACACCGACGGTTTCTATCGCATCTGACGGTGTACGAAATTCGACTTCGGCAGTAACGATGTTTCCCACCCGATGTGAGTCGTCGTTGTCAAGCGGAAAGCCAGATTCATTAAGTAGTCCTGCAATTCGAGTGAACGTTGATTTCTCAAAATACCCATTCGCACGAAGTCCATCGACGATCTCGCGCCACGCGATTTCAGTATCTGAAATTGATTGTGGTGATTCAAGTCCAGGATTTTCTGCCTCAAACAGAAACCGTTTACCCGGGCGGTTTGGGTCGCTCGGTGAGAACCCAGAAAAATGCGTGTTGATTTTAGGAATGCCACCAGCTCTCACTAAAGCGGTCAATCGCACAACGAGGTTTGCTCGCTTGTCGTCCCGATCAACACTTTCGATCACGCCATATCGAACCGGTACGAAATATTCATAGGGGCTGTCCGCAAAGACGATTACGCAGCCTTCACCTGCTTTGATTTCAAGCCCATCGGCGATCCACCTCTGGCTGTACGAAATCTCGAAACGATCGGACTCCGTTGCTCCGACAATGGCAACGTTTTGCTGGTGATATTCCTGGACTCGACTGCTTTTGAGTAGGTAAAGCATCCCGCCTTCTCCCATCGCCTGTTCTGAGACCGAGGATAGTGATCTTGGTCCTCGCACGTTCCACGTTGGCTGTAGCTCCGCTTCCGCCCGACCTATACATTTGGATGACTCCATACAAAGGCGGTGGAGTCAGCTCGGACCTCATAAGAACGGCGGATCTCATGTCTGATTCCAACGAAACTCTTTTCCCTCTGTCTGAGGACGAAATTCACCGGACTTTTCGGTCCAGTCATCCCATCGTGAAGACCCTCGAAGCTGACGATCATGGCGATTCCTTTCTCGCCTATATGCGTAGTTTGCTTGTACCGGGCGAGTGGGAAACTCCTACGAACAATGGTTTCGAGTGGTTTGCCTACCGGTTGCCTCATTCGATTGAAATCATCCAGCTGGAGGGCAGTAACGGACCACGGTTGATCTGCCGTTCGACTTTCCTGATCGCCGAAGGTCTAGGGGAATTGGAAGGCCCAACAGCCGCCAACTACCTCAACCAAAGGCCCTTTGGCGCTGGCGTCTTTTGCAACATTACGAATGGAAATCTCGTCGCGGTTTCAAGTGTCGAACTCAATCCGGCGAGTTGGTGGAACGCTTTCCTTTTCGGGAACTCAGTCATGCGCCAAGTTGGCATCTGGGAAAACCTTTCGCCTCGGATTATTGACGAGTTCGGCGGTCAACTTCCCACGCGTGCCCATCCAGTTCACGGACCACGACCGGATCCCGACCAGTTCCTGTTTGAGACTCTTCGAATGCCGATGGAACCTGAAGCTGCGACCGGACTTTGGTTCTCAAGCAACGAGATCACGCGGTATCGAAACAAGACCAAGGATCTGCTCGAAAGGTCAGGATTAACTGACCAATCATCCCGCATCTTTCCTTACGAATTCGACGAATCTAAAACGAGTGCAGATGAGCTCACTCAGTGGATCACCATTCCGATGGGTGCACACAAAATGAAGTTTCGATTGCGCCAGTCTGATCACCCCGACCTCGGACGCGGTCTCGAAATTCTTGGTGTCACAAATGTTCGGGTGAACGGTGGCGTTTCCGACACAGCGATGCCCGCGAACGCTGGCTACCTGGGCTGTCTTGCCACAAGTCTGTTGAACGTTTACCAATTAGACGAGTGCCCGGCACCGCTAAATCTTGGCGGTTGGACAAGCTGGCGCGGTCAACTCGCTTGGGCGTCGTTCATTGATGGTGAAAGCTTTCGTCAACTTCTTTCAATTGGAAATCAGGGCGCAGGCGTCATTCTTTCTCTTCTCCTCTCTGACCAAACTCTGACCAACAGCGCACTTGCGTGGCTCATGACCGAATCATTTCTCGCACATGACGCGGAGACTTGGGTCCACACCGATGAAATCGAGTGGCATGGCGTTGAACAGAATGCCGGCCTCATTCCATTGATCGTTCCAAATGGAATCATCGATCGCCTAGGACTAGATGACGTTCCCGTGAACCAGATGATCGAACCGATCGTGATTGATGGTCCCGACGCTTGGTACCAACACTCCCTTCTTCTCGCCACGTGGGGAATCTTTAATCCAGCGGGACCCTCGGTTGGTTCACTGGAGATCGCCGTCGATTTCGCCTCTCAGAAGGCGCTACTTCTTGAACGTCTCCGACACCCATTTGCAGCGCGCGTTCTTGTTCACGCCATTCTCGATCGTGAAGGATTCGAAAATCGTGCTGACTTCGTGACTGAAATCATCGCGAACCTGAATTGGTCGTTGCCTGATTGGCTCGAGGTCGTTGACTACGACCCTGCAGTCGAAGACAGCGTCCGAGTCGGACTGCGTCGATTTGCCGAACTTCAAGATGAAGATTTCCGCCACACCACACAACTTTTGATTGCGTCTCTGAATAACCCTTGGGCTCGGCTCACAAACCCAGATCTCGACCTTCCCGATGTCGAAGGCGATCCAATTGAAGGCTGGATCGACGCGATTACCCATCCGGCCAACATCGACTCACATGTCGCCTACCTTCGATCTGCTTGGGAAGGCGCCGTTCTATTCAGAGTGGGCGAAACAGAAAAAGCCCAGGAAATGAGCAATCGCCTAATCCGCGAGGTGGCGCAGCGAATGAGTCAGGTGTGACGTGAGGCTAGCTACATGGAACTTGAAACAAGCGGTCGCGCCAAAGCGCAAGATGCACGAACTTTGGGCCTGGATGGAGTCGAACATCAATCCTGATGTCGTCGTACTCACAGAGGCAAAGGAACCTGACACCGGCATCCCTGATGGATGGACTGCAGTTTGGCAAGCCGGTGGTATCGGTCCAAAGCGGCGTTGGGGAACAATCGTCGCGGCAAAGGATGCCGAGCTGAGAACAGTCGATTCCATTGGAGTAGGCCGCTCTACTAAATCGTTCGCGATGCCGTTTCCCGGGGCAGTCGAAGTCGTCGACGTCGTAGTCAATGGCTCGGTCTGGGCCACGGTCGTTGGAACGTACGCACTGACGATCGATTTGGACGGTAAATCATGTGGCCACGGAGGTCACTCGATCACGCAGATACTTTCTGCACTGAAGCCGCTTTGTGAGTCCGATCGAGGAGATCGACTCATTGTGGCTGGGGATATGAATCTCTGGCCACGCGATGTTTCCCACAGATTCAAGAGACTTGGCCTAGTTGACCTCATTGAAGACACTCGAGACCAACGAGACCCTCTGCCTGATTGTGCAAATTGCAAAGACGATCCCGTAGCAAATTGTGGACATCTCTGGACACACAAAAACGGCAACAGCCCCAATGCTGCGCGCCAGCAGATCGATTTCATCTTTGCGAGCGAGAAGATGGCGCAGAGACTTGAATCGATACATGGCGGGGTGCAGGATTTCCACGACGCGTGGGATGTCAGCGACCACGCTCCAGTTGTTGCGGAATTCCAAATCGTTTGACTTCCGCATCCGAGCAACAAACGGACGCTGAATTTGAGAACGCCGGGACTTCGCTTGCGTTTGCACTTGTACTGAAACCTCATGCGTAACTCCAGCAGTCTCGCTAGGGTTTGATCATGCGTCGGCGGCGTCGGATTCACTAATGACAAGTCCTGTTTTACTGGACCTCAATCCAGAACAGTCCATCGCCGTCTCAACGACCGAAGGGCCCGTTCTCCTCGTCGCTGGACCTGGCGCCGGAAAGACGCTCACCCTCGTTCGTCGAACACTTCACCTCATCGATGAGGGCCTTGCAAAGCCCGATCAGATCGTGTTGTGCACTTTCACCGAAAAGGCAGCGCTCGAGATCCGCGACCGACTCCGTTCGAACGCTATTGATCTTGGTCTTGCTTCAGATTTGTCAGGTCTCCGAACCGGGACAATTCACGGAATCTGCCACGAGTTCATCGACATTTACCGCCATCTGACGCCCCTGGGAAACGGCTTCGAGGTACTCGACGACCTGACGCAGAAACTCTTTCTGAACGACAACTTCGATGTCATCGTCGGGAATAAGGACGCCAACGGCAAGTACCTTGGCAAGTGGACGACAAGATGGACGGCTATAGAGGGTACTCTCAAGTACATCGACAAGATGACCGAGGAAATGGTTGACGTCGCCTCGATGTCCCATTCCGTCGATGATTTCCAACGTGAGATTGCCCGAGCTCACAGCTCGTACGAGGAGTTGCTGTTCGAAGAGAACAAGATTGATTTCTCGCACCTCCAGACGCTCTTTCTCTCGCTGCTCCAGGACCCGATCGCAGGTCCTTCCATTGCCGGCTCGATCCGATACGTGATGGTGGACGAATACCAAGACACCAACTACGTGCAAGAGCAGATTGTGGAGCGGTTAAGCGCCTCAACCCACAATCTCTGTGTCGTTGGAGACGAGGATCAGGCGCTGTACCGGTTCAGGGGCGCAACCGTTCGGAACATTTTGGAATTTCCCGAAAATCACCGTGATGCAACTGTGATCAGCCTGACAACTAACTACCGATCACATCGCGACATCATCACCGCATACGACTCGTGGATGAACAGTATTGATTGGGAGAACCACACTGGTGGTCCCTCTTTCCGATTCGACAAGCACATCTCTGCGCCGGACGGTGATGAATTCCCGGACTATCCAGCTGTCTTTGCGATCTGGGGAACGAATCAGAAAGACGAAGGAAAGCGATTCGCTGATCTCGTACGTTTCCTTTTAGACGAGGGGATCATCGAGGACCCGAGCCAAGTTGCGCTGCTGCTGAGGAGTGTTCAGTCGAAGCACAGCGGCGCCTACCTCGACGCTCTCGACAGAGCGGGGATCCCGTGGTTCTGTCCTCGGGCGCGGGGCTACTTCGAGAATGACGAGGTGATGACTGCACTCGCATGTCTCGCTCTCGTCCTCGACTGGATTGGCGACAACCGCGGTGACGTAACTGCAAGGGCGATCGGGAATCTTGCCCGAGCCATAGATGACGCGCTTGAAACACTCGCCCGAGACTTCCCCAACCCGAGTCCATTGACGTCGCTGCTCCAGTCCATCCACTCTCAGCTTGGTGGGCTCGGCGAGGAGGACGTCATCGACCTCCGGCCCGCTGACATCGTCTACCAGTTGCTCGCCGTCGATCCATTCCTCGGATGGATGAAAAATGAGAACCGTGCGCGAAATCTTGCGACACTCACCACTCTCCTCGACACTTTCCAGCGCTACTACCGCTTCCCCGTCATCTCGGGACGGAACATCGGTACGCTCAGGATGCGGCTATTTAACAGCTTCTTCCGACTACTCCACGACGGCGGGATCAACGAGTACGAGGATCCGGACAACCCGTTTCCGAAGGGCCATGTCCAAGTGATGACTATCCATCAAGCGAAGGGCCTCGAGTTCCCGGTGGTCGTCGTAGGTTCGCTGGCAGTGCAGGTGAACGCCGGCAAGGAGATCGACCGGGTGCTCGGTCCTTACGCCAATCGTCCTGTCTTCGAGCCGGAGAACCGGATCACTGAGTTCGATCGGATGCGACTCCACTACGTGGCGTTCTCGAGAGCGCAGAAGATCCTCGTCCTAACTTCGACGGACGAGCCAAAGAACCACTTTGATCCCATTTGGCAGGGTCTCCCGCAGTGGCCGCATGTCGAGAAGGATCTCCTCAGCGCCCAGGGGTTCCACCTTCATGACAGGTTGCCGCCCAAGAAGGGATACAGCTTCACCGGCGACCTAAAGGTTTACGAGACTTGTCCCCGCCAGTACGAAATGTTCCGCCACCTTGACTTCACACCCTCACGGGCGACCGTCATCTTCTTCGGCCTCCTAGTGCACCAGACTATCGAGGACGTACACCGTCTGGTGCTCGACGGTCGGATCGACGAGGTCACTAACGAGCGGATCCTCCAGATGTTTGAGTTCAACTACCGCCACCTTGCCAAGCAGGACGTCGGGCCGATCACTCCGCAGGCAAAGGACGCCGCTCTGCGGCACGTGAACGACTACGTGCGAAACAATCGTGAGGAGATGACGAGAGTCATCGAGACTGAGGTGGATGTCTCACTTGAGAAGGACGACTACATCCTTGTGGGTGCGGTCGACCTCGTGATGTCTGACCAGGGATCGCTCGACGTTTTGGACTTCAAGGCCTTGCGTCGCCCGAAGGATGGCGACCCGATCCTCGACACCTACTACCAACAGCTGTGTGTCTACGCACACATCCTCGAACAGCGTCACGGCCGTCGACCTGACCGACTGGTGCTCTATTGGACAGGTGAGCCCGATCGGGACAGAGCCGTCATGGAGTTCGACTACCGGGCAGAGGACGTCACTGCCGCCATCGACCATTTCGACGAGGTCGTCGAGAAGATCAGATCGCGGGATTTCGCCGTCGTCGACCCGCCCATCGACAGCGCCTGCAAGAACTGCGACTTCACTCCCTACTGCATCTCCACCGGAACCATCACCGCCCAGGAGGCGTCATGACTTTCGACATCAACCGCACCGAGCTCGTCTGGCCAGGGAAATACGACGAGGACGGCAAGCGTAAGGAGGTCGAACGCATCTCGCTGCCGTTCCAAGTCATCGAACGCGTGAATGAAGCCCGAGCGACTCGCGAGGCGAAGAAGGCTTCGGAGATGACCCTCTTCGACGTCTGGGAGGGCGACAAGGGCGAGACCTTCGAAGATGGCTGGCGGAACAAGTTAATCTGGGGCGACAACAAGCTCGTGATGTCGAGCCTCCTCGATCAGTTCGCCGGAAAGATCGACCTGATCTACATCGACCCGCCGTTTGCAACCGGGATGGACTTCCACATGGCGGTTCCAATCGGAGAGTCGACGGCCTCTGTGATCAAGGATCCATCACTTGTCGAGGAGAAGGCGTATTTCGATACGTGGGGTCGCGGCGCCGACTCATGGTTAGACATGATCAATGAGCGACTTTGGCTCGCACGCGACTTGCTTTCATCGACTGGAAGCATGT
>Ga0315903_10003576_pt1 | contig 21441 bp, 48 predicted proteins | sample LakEriMetagenome_7_FD_203524 | JGI IMG/M metagenome (GOLD analysis project Ga0315903, IMG submission 203524) | Freshwater fungal communities from buoy surface, Lake Erie, Ohio, United States - Buoy 2 MA119 | ecosystem: Environmental > Aquatic > Freshwater > Lake | place: USA: Lake Erie, Ohio... | reverse complement strand
AACCATAGTTCGCTTCTCTCTTATTTCTTCTACTACTACTTGTAGTACTCTATCCATCATTCACCCTTCTTTGGTTTGTTGGATTGTTGCGATTGCCTTAGTGATACTCTTTCTTGTTGCGCCATCTGAGCTGTGGTTCGTGCAACTTCTGCTCCTATACGCGCACCTTCCATTGCTTGCTTTGCTTCTAGTACTGCTTTGTCGTTGCCTACTTTGGCTCCGAGCTGCATACCTGCAATTTCTTTCTGTGCTGCAATGCGTTCTTCTTCGACCCGTATTTGGTCTTGCTTTGCTGCTGCATCGATCAAAAGTTTTTGTTTCTTTATCTCGACTTCCTGTGCCTTCAACTGCAACTCTTGCTGCTGCATCTGAACAACTGGATCTTGCGCTGCCTGTTCGGCTTGCTTTTGCGCCATCTCCGCTGTGTCTTTCTGCAACAGTTTTTGTGAAGCCATTGCCATCATTCTGGAAATCTCGACTTCCATTTCTGGCTCCATCTCCTTGTCCATCTCTGGCATAGGAATACCCATCATTTGCTCTATCTCTTTACGATATTGGAATGCAACGTGTTCATTAATATGAGCCATCGCAGCAGCCATAATTGTTTGAGCTTGTGGATTTTGTCCAATGATTTGCGCCATCTTTGGATCTCTCATAGCTGCTGTATGTACAGCTATATGTGCTTCATGATCTTGATACACGAATGCTTTAACAGGCTTCATATTTAATAGAGCCATGTTCTCTGATACAGGGTCTTTTGGTTTCTGATCTTCAGCACTCGGCACTAACTTGCCAATGTTCTTGACACCTAAGACTTCAAGCATCTGACGGTTCAACTCAACCATGTCGTATATCTGTGGAGTAGCTTGAGCCATCTGCATGACTGCTTGATACTGCACAACCTTCTGCGACATTGTTGCCGCATTAGGATCAGACACTGGCATTACTTCCACTAAATCATAATCAGACTTCTTAGCTTTACGTGGACCATCAACTGGATCGTAGCTATATTCTTCAGGCGTATAGTTAGCAATGATTTCTTTTAACAAGCGGAACTCTTGTTTCATTGCATAGTGAATACGTGCTTGTACTGCACTCATCACTTTTAACGTGCGCTCTAATATAGCTAGTGTTGTACCAACTGGTGAGTTGGCAGACATGTCCGATACTTTTAAATCAGCAGCAGAAGCAAAGCGACGACCTTCTTCTACAATCTGATTCATCAGAGTCAACAACACTTGACTTGGCTCTTTATATGGTAGAGGTAAAATGTTATCGCGTATGGTGCCTGACGCTACATCAACATCTCTAAATTCGCCGGGACTAATAGGTGTATCGTCACCCTTAACACGCATACCCTTAGTCTTTAAACCACCGGGTAAGTTAGATAACGTACCAGCATCAACTAACTGACGAATGATTGATGTACCTGATTTAGCAAACGCGCCAATCAAGTGAATCAAACCAAACGCATAGAAACCAAAGCCCGGTATATATGGATAGTGAACTAGATGAACACGCTTTTGTTTCATCTCATCATCAGGGTGCCAGTTACGACGAATAGCTAGAACTTCTGTCGTGCCTTTTTCAATCGTAACGATGTAAGGCAATGCTATACCTGTAGGATTACCATCTTCATCTTTATCTTCGTAGCCTTCAAGATCAAGGTCTACTTGCATTTCTAAAATCTTATAACGATCATCCGCAGTAGCACGGAATCCCATCTTCTCTGCAATCTTCTTCTCTACATCATCCAACGTATTAGTTGGCTCACCTAACTCGATGTCTCTATAGAAGCCTGCTACCTGTAACTTTCTTAATTCATTTTGTGTCTTACGCATCACATGTGTTACACGCGGTGCTGACTCCAAATCACTTGCACCATACGGCACAACGATATCTTCCGCTGGTACATATAAAGCTACTTGTCTATTCAACGATGGATCAAAGTAAACTTTCTTAAATGCGTTACCTGATAAACCCAAGCCCCACAATAAACGCTCTTGCTCTGGACGATACTCAGGCATCTTCTCTGTGAGCTGATAGTTCATATCATCTCTTACTCTTTCCGCGGCTTCCTTCTTCTTGCGGGTTTCCTTACCGATAATCTGCGTCTTGACAGGACCCGATGCAGGAAAAGTTTCCATGATCGTTTCGCTTTGGAACTTGACCAGAGCTTCAGATAAAAGGGGATGATATACACCACATGCTCCTTCCCAAGGTTCAGCACGTTCTTCAATCTTCATACCTAATAGCTCTAAGCCATCAACGTATGTTTGCATCCAATCTTTACGCGACGATACGTCATCATCGTAATCAGCTAACAAATCGCCAGCTATAGTAGTTAATTCATCTTCACTAATATACTCAGCTAAGTTTGCATCAAAGTCGTCAGTAGACTCAACATCTGGCTCAATCTGAATCTCTAATCCACCAAGTCCTATAGTTACTGACTCCGGGTCTTCAATCTCTATTTCAATATCAGGGTCCATTACCTCTTGGTCCATACCAAGTGGTGCTTGATACAATGCTTTGTCAAAATTAGTAGCCATGTTAATTCCTAGTAGTAAGACCGTTTGCGACGAAAGCCGAGATCCTCATCTGCTTCGTCTGAATCTAGTCGTAAAAATCCGCCCTGTCTGAATCTAATCAGTGCCTGTGTCGCGGAGTCAGTTAAGTCATCATGCTCGGCGTTTGGAAACCTTGCCATCTCTTCAATAAGTTCGTCAGCCCAACGGGTTTCTGGCGCCCATACTTTACCTGATCTAAATAAATCTGTAACTGAATTTAGACGTACAAACTTATCGTTGCCACGTACCGGCGTATAGTCTGAAACCATCACGCCCATCCGTCTTAATTCAAAAATCAGTGGCGCTCCAGCAGCTTTAGCCTCAATAATACAAGCATCTGGCTGCCATTCATCATACATTCTCTTGGCATTGTCCTTTAACTCAGGAAATTCCCACTTTTCCTTCAAAGCATCAAGCAATATGATGTTCACATCACCCTCATCCTCGTTTAAATGAAAAACTCCCCACGTTGTACACGCAGAATAGTCGGCGCGTTGTGATTTAGTGAACGCAGTGTCCCAGCTTTGAATAATAAACTCACATCTTGGTGGTCTATCACTCTCCCAACGACGCCACCAATCTCTTTTTACGATGGCACCCTCTTCTCCAGTGGGTTTTTGCTGGTACTGAGCGTTCCATTTGTACGGTGGAAGCTCTTCTTTTAGTGCAGATAGCTCTTCTAACGACCAAAACTCAGGCCAAAGCGGTCTGCCAGACGGCATTATTGCCGGTAATTCAATAACTTCCCACTCGGAAGCGTCATTCTTTAACACTTTTCCGGTCAAATCTTTGTCTGACCAGCGTGTCATCACGATAATAATTGCGCCGCCCGGCTGTAAACGTTGCCGTGGTCCTGATGTATACCATTCATACACAGAATCAAAGACGGTTGGGTCACCCTGCGCTAACCTAGCTTCTTGTTCGGAGTGCGGATCGTCAATAATAAGTAGATCGGCACCCTTACCAGTAACAGTACCGCCAACGCCGATAGCAAAGTAATCCCCGTTATGGCTAGTAGCCCATCGACCAGCGGCCTTTGAGTCTGCGCGTAACGAGACATTGGGAAAAATCTTCGAGTATTGTTCTGAGTCAACTAGGTTCCTCACTTTCCTACCAAAGCCAACAGACAAATCCGCCGTGTTGGAACATTGAATTACCTTCTTATCTGGGAACCTTCCCAAGAACCAAGCTGGCAACATATTCGATGCAAACTCAGACTTAGTATGACGAGGCGGCATATTAATAATTAGCCTTTTTAGTTTCCCTTCGGCGATCTCCTCGAACTTCTTAGCCATTAAAGCGTGGTGTCGCCCGTGAATAAATCCCGGCCACATTTCTTTTACGAAAGCCATAAAGTTCTTTTGCGCTTTTTCACGCACCAACGCATTACTGTGTTGGCTCGCCAACTCCAACAGCTTCTCCTGTTCAGGGAGTGGAAGCTGGGCGATCAAACGCTCAATAGTAGATTGCTCAATATTCATTAGTAACTAGCTTTATCATGCCAAGGGGTATTAGTTGCTCGCTTCATATCTGCGGGAGACAAAGTATCCGGCACTGGATTTGGCTTCATTGCTTGGTACTCCGCGTCCAACTCCCTCCACGCGTCCCACATTTCGTTCGTCCATACCACACCAGATTTATTAAAGACCCGAACAAATTTCTCCAGCGCATCCATGTCTCCCTCTCCTTCGCGTAGCGAAAAAATTTATTTTATATCCTGTCCCACTGAATCTTCATAACCCAAGCTATCCCGCCCAAAAAAATTAACGCCAACCTATCAGCCACATCCCAACTCGTTACATCCCAGTTCATCATCACAAACCCAAAGACACCCCAAAGCGCTAAGAAAACCGCCGAGCCTTCGCAGAACCCCTTCATGAATGAAGTCATATCTTCATCTCCTTCTTAGCTTCCTTCACCCGCTCCCGCCATTTCCAATTCTGCATTACACAGCACTTACACGGCAGAAGCTTCTCCAGCTTACCCTTTAACTTTAGGTTTGCCGCTGCATTCCCGTGATGTATGCTTTTCATAACTGATGGTCAGTACTCTCGTCTTTTCTCAACCCGCCCGGCCATGACGACACAGCATGAGAATCGCGTTCAATCTGCAACGAGCCAATCGCCATCTCCAAATTCGAGCAACCTCTAACTATTGCCAACGCCATAGTCAATGTATCCACGCGCAGCGCATTCTTATACAACCACAATTCCTTCTCGCCAAGAACCGGGTGCTTTTCAAATTTCAAAATATTGTCATCCATCATTCTATATTCCTAAAGTTTAAATACACCGGACGTACACTCCGTCCCGCGCCCTTCAATCTCTTTAACACTCCTAGTCTGACTAGTCTGTCTATAATTTCCTTAGTATTCCCCATCCCAGTCTTCTGCCTCACCGTACAGATATCCCGTATAGACGGACCATACCCAAACTTCTTCCACCACTCATCTACAACTATAAACACTTCCTTCTGCGCCGGTGTCATATCCATCTCCATACACTCTTCCCTCGTCATCCTAGACTTGGTCGCCATGTCCTTATTAATTAATATCGTTTTCATAATGTTGTCAAAAAATCCTATCTGGCAACGTTGCCAGATGCAAAGTTTTGATAACTGTTTTTTTGATAACTATAGTCGCCATTTTTTTTATATACCCCCCTCCCCATCCTCATTTGGAAAGACATGGGGGTGGGTTCCTATATCAGCACTTAAGTCGGATTGCAGGGAATTTATTTCACTTTCGACAATATTTGGTGAGACTTTGGGTGGAATAGTATGTATGGGAGCTGGCTCCGCGTCGTTTGCAGTTGGGTCGGTGGGGGTATAGTGGGGTTCGGACTCGGCCAAATCATTACCCGTACTGGCCAATTCTTCCAGTAATTCATTGGCGGTCACGTCGACCACATCACCAGACTGGCCTGCCGATAGCATGAGGCCTTTCAATTGACTCATGATCTGCGCTTTGATCTCATCACTGCCATTAACGTGAGTGATCTTTTTAACTTCGGTGAAGGCCGCAACCTCTGTCACTTGCCCCAGCACGCGCGCTGCCTGTATCTTTTGCGCTGGTTTAGTAGCTGGATCGATTAATACTTGAGTGAGTGAATGTAAAACAAGCGATCTCAAGCCAGCAGCAGAGCGATATGATTCTGCCTGTATTGCCAGCTTATACGCGTCGATCTCAGCTTGGATTCTGCTATCGGCCTTCAAGCGACTTGCATTATCTCCCTGAGTTTTCTTTTTACCTTTTGAATTGTAGGCTTTTCGGTAGCTCTCCGCTCCGGTCTCGCCCATTGCGACATTGCGTGCAAATTCCTTTTGCTTGGTGGTAAGTTCGGATTTACCTAAGAGCAAAACGGATTCTATCGGCACTTCCTTTAGTGTCTCCCTTATAGCTTGTCTTCCTATAGTCTTTACTGGCTTCGATGTCATGCTATCTCGCTTCGCTATTCCAACCCGCGCGATTCTACCAGTACAAAACCGGAAATGCAAAATCTATCAATAAACCAGTATTGATTAATAAATACAATCAACTTAATTAACATATGGTATTGCAAACCTCTTGACACAATACAATATTATTGACAGCATACAGTCTCAGTAACAAACCCCGTAAACAACAAGTGAGGAACCTATGAAAGATTTAGTAAAAGCAGTAAAGCAGCACGCAGACGAGAAATTCTCTAATGGCTGGGATTACATAGCGGAGTGCTGGAGCGATGAGGAAATCGCGGCCGAGATCAAAGGTTGTCGTACAGCAGCTGGTGCAATACGCAAGATGGAAAAGATCGCCACTCATTATGCAGAAATGCAATCAAACGCAAGATGGTAAGGGAGCAAACAATGACAACAATCAGATCAACGGATTATGTAGAGCGATATACCAATATTTATCAAGACTACGGTTACGCGAGCCGGAGAGATTATCTTGACTCGCTCGCGGAAGACTTCGGAATAGACAAGCAAACAGTCTATGCAATGGCATCAATACTCGGTAGCACTGAAGACTTCGACGGACTGGTTACAGCGCTGGAGGACGGAGAAGGATTCGGACTATGAATATTTCCCGACTTTTTTCGCTGGCTTGTTGGACTAGTCTTTTCGCGATATTGGCCGGTGTAATCATTGGCGCTGTATCGTCAACTGTAGGTATCGGTCTAGTCTTAATCGCACTACTCGCGCAGATTCTAGGCCTATTGATCGACGCAAGAAATAAACATAAGGATTAATCAAAATGAAATTATTTTATTTTAACTACCATGCAGAATATAAAAATCAAGCCGGTGAATTTTGGGCTTCATCCCGCGAGCGAGTGCAAGAAATGATCATGAGAGTGCATCCCACAGCAACAGGCATTCATATCTGGCTGGCTTAATTTGTTAAATAAAGGACTAATCAAAATGAAAATTGAAATCAGAATCGCTAACAACTATGGCATTGAGACCGCTTATCCAGTATGCGACAAGGCCGTTTTATTTTCCCGAATCGCTGGCACCAAAACACTCACCCGCGACACTTTGCGCCACATCGAGGCGCTCGGATACCAGATCGAGATCGCAGAGCAAACATTCAAGACTTTTAAACACTTACAAACCGCATAAGAGGAAATCATGCAACTTAATACAGAACTTATAAAGCGCTTACGGTGCGACCTATACGGCAACAAAGGAACCGACATCAAGGCCGCTTACGATTATTTGCTGGAATTAGCCGAGAGCAGCAACGGTGAGGGCGCTTTTGTTCTTACGGGCGCTCAGGTACTGGTAAACACTATTTGCAATGCATTACTTGAAAACAATGGAGGAATCTAATTATGGGAAATAGAGCTGTTATTACTTACGCACCATATAACGACAATAACGCTGGCATCTATGTTCACTGGAACGGTGGCCGCGCAAGTGTCGAGGCCTTTTTACAGGTATGCAAAGAACTAGGATACCGCGACCCAGAATGCGACCCTAGTTATGCAATGGCAAGACTTACACAAGTTATAAGCGCTTTTTTTACCGATGGATTATCGGTCGGAATCGGTGCAGTAAAGCAACTAGACCAGCACAACTACGATAACGGGGTTTATGTTATCGGCAAAGACTGGCAGATAGTAGATCGCTTATTCAACGAAGGCCGCGAAGAAATAAACGAGAGCAAAACGGCAGATATGCGCGCTGTAATTATCTCTGCTCTTAATGCAAGCAATCAATTAATGAATGAGGCCGAATAATGGAAAACCCGCACGACTGGACAAATGAAGAAATAAATGAATATTACGACCAGCACCCAGATTTAACGCTGGCCACACTTTCACGCATGACCGGCAAATCAGTGGCCGAATTAAAAAAAATTTTAATGGGAGAGTAAAAAATGATCGTACAAACAAACAACCAAGCCCCAAAGGATTTTCCTATTGCAGTCTATAACCACGAAGTCGAGGCATACTGGTATCTATATTCACTTGAAGAACTAATCGATTTTCTAAACGAGCATGACGAATTTTTTACCTACAAATACGAGGCCACAGAATGAAACGATTCGACTATATACAAGATGCCGGACATGGCTGGGTTAAGGTGCCAGTGTCATTACTGATCGCGCTGGATATTGCCGACAAGGTGTCGCACTATTCTTACTATCGCGCTGGGTTCGGATACCTTGAAGAAGATTGCGACCTATGCCTATTTTTTAATGCATACCATGACCGATTCGGACATGACCCAGTATTACGCGACCGTATCAGCGACCGCTCACGCGTGCGGAATTATGACCAATACAACAAAGCGCACCACAAAATAGAGCAGGCACTGGAAAAGGCCTTGTTAAAAATTCCAGCAGCAGCAGCACTACACGCAGCAGGCCGACTAGAAATAATAATCACATAAAAAAATTCGGGGAAAAAATGAAAGTACACTTCATTAAAAAATCAAATAATAAAAAGACCGGCACAATACCGACCACTTACAGCGAGCGCGATACCTGCCCGCCTTCCTGCCCGCAGTATCGCTCGACCTGCTATGCGGAAGACTTCCACACGCGATTAAATTGGAATCAGGTTCCACAACGCGGCCTATCACTGGCCGACCTATGCAAGGAAATCGCAGCACTGCCAGACGGCCAGATATGGCGCCACAATGTGGCCGGAGACTTGGCCGGAGTAGGTGAGGCCGTTGACGCGGCCGCACTGGGCGAACTAGTCAAGGCCAATATCGGCCGACGCGGTTTTACTTACACGCACAAGAAATCAGCCGACGCGATCAAGTGGGCGAGACACGCGACCGAGTGGGGTTTTACTGTAAACCTATCAGCCGACGACGCAGGAGAGGCCGACACGCTGGCCGCGACAGGCCTTCCAACTGTTTGCATAGTCCCGATGGATACACCAGAGCGCAGCATGACACCGGCCGGAAGGCCGATCACTATCTGCCCAGCACAAACCCGCGAGTATATGACCTGCTCGGTCTGCCAGCTCTGCCAGAAGGCCGACAGAAAAGCGATTATCGGATTCAGGGCGCATGGAAATAATGCCAAACAAACCGACGCGAAGGCCAGACGCGTTATACCTATCTTACAGGCCGCATGATGCAGACCGACCTATTTTCCGCACCACCACCGGCCACAAACCAGCGCGAAAAACCGCAGGCCGTAGAACTTAAACCGCGAGATCAGACGAGCAACTATTACACAATAATTTTAGACAATGGATATCGCATTACTTACAACAAGGAGATCAAGACATGACAAGACGCACCTACCTAAATAATTTATTGAGACTAATGACACCAGCCGAGATCAGACGCAGCGCAGCAAATCCAAACGCATACATGACACGCACGCACGTATTACTACACCACATCGCCCTAAAAAAATTGGGCATTAACTAGGAGATCAGACGCATGAGTTTACTTCAAGAAATGCAACAGTATGGACTAGCAGATTGTGAATTTAATCGGCAATTAATCGGAGATCAGACGATGAAACAAATTGAAGAATACACCAATGAAAAATTCGGGATTCAGGCACGAGTATTCCAAACAGATACCGGATACACAGTCGCATTACATGACCTTGACGCTAACGAGACGTTGAATCACTACTATAGATTTACTTCGCTCGCGCAGGCAATAGTCAAGGCCAAACATTTAGCTAACTTAAACTAGGAGATCAGACGATGAAAGCAGCAATAGAAATTGATGAAAACGTATTCGATAATCAAACAATGATTATTAATTTCAACCAATACAATCAAAAATCAAAACAACCTTCTCATGTTGGTGGTTATGTACGCATAACTAAGGATGATGATGCGCAGAATTTTAGTGTAATTGTTATTAGTGTAGATGGTGACTTATTGTCAGAGACTTTGGTGCCATACGATTTTATACCAGTAGAAGAACTATAGGAGATCAGACGATGGATAAATTAGAACAAGCTGCTTTCGTTGATGCTTTTGGTACACACGTTTCAGGTATTGACGACAAAATAGTTGCTGATTTTGTAGCGCGTTATGAAAGTGGGGAAGATGTTGATTACTCTTGGGAATATACCCCAATAATGGACGCACTAGGAATGTGGCACTCCGCAATTCGTTATCAATTAGAAAGAGCTAGAGATGGCAAAATTTAAAGCGACTGCAGTTTACTACACATATTGCACAGCGATTATTGAAGCTGATAATGCAGAGCAGGCCTACAAATTAGCGAAAGATATGGACGGTGGCGAATTCAAACCATCAAATGAAAATTTTGACTGGCACATTAACGAAGTTACGGAGATCGAATAATGAAAAAAATTACCATTGAAATAGAAGTGCCTGAGAATTTTAACGCTCTCAATATATCTAATCTTATATACGACGCTGAGAAACTAGCGAGTGGAGACTGGCTCGCATCTTGGTGGCACATATCAGACGTACAGGAACGCGCAGAAGAAAACGGTATAGAGCTATCCGACGAAGAGGCTCGCGAAGTGTTGGACTGCATGGAAAGGTATCACGACTGCGAAGTAGGCATCAATTGGTACAGCATGGATGTACACATTGATAACGTAGCTGATGAGCGCGACGAAGACGAGATAGAGGAGATCGAGGAATGACAGCACAATTACGCAATGAATACGTAGCAGTAATCATGTCGGCCGAGCTATTAAAGTTTTGCCGAGAGAACGACCTGCCATTTGAGAGTGCCGACGAACTAGCACTGCGGCCAGACCTTACAGACTTCCAGTTTGGGTTCCTAGTTGGGTACACCCGCCTCTGGGATTCGCTAATAGACTAACAAGGAGATCAGACGAATGAAAAAATACGAGTATGATGTGGACGTTACCATTACCTATGTCAAGACTGTTTCCGTCGAGGCAGTGGACGACGAGCAGGCCGAATACTTCGCGCACAGAGATATGCGGAAGGAATTTGGACTTGATTGTGACATCGAGATCAGAAGCACAATGGCAACAGGCGTAGTACAGGACGAGAGAAGAAGGAAAGAACGGGAGGACTAGTATGTCAGAAGAACTAAGCAATAGAAAAATGTTTACTATTCACCTGATTGAATCCGACTCCGGTTATGTCGAAGCAATAACAGACTATACCGGAGAAGGAGAGATTGTCTTGCGCTTGGGTACTGAGATTCTCAATACCCTTGCACTCATTCAACCATTCACCGAAGGCCGCTTGAGCGTGGCTCATCCGGTGAGATCAGACGCACAGCATTGAACGAGTCAGGCTCTGGGAAAACTTAAACAGGCCTACTCGTTTGTGATAATCATTAGCATCCTCTCCCACAGTATCACTCATCCAATATTTCCAACCAATCTTTTCAGCAGTTGATTGTCCGGTACCGCTGGCATCATTGTCAGCGATTACCAAACCCTCTACCAATCCCTCTGCCACCTTCAGCATATTGCCTGCACTGAAACATACATGGATAGAACATGGCCGCTTTAATTGTTTCATCGCCATGCGTACCGACAGTGCAGTTGCATATCCTTCGCACAAGATATTTAAATCACCACGACCAAACGTGAACGTGGCATTACTTGTACGCTGGCCATATAAAAACTTCTTCGTGCCATCTTCATCAATCATCTGACATCCGACGACCGAACCAGCAACACGCATAGGTATAAGCAGCACTGGCTTACCTGCTATATGAAGTACGTTACCCTGCTCGTCAGGGAATCCCTTTCGATCTAAGTATGCATGACTACACATACCAGAATTATTCAGCATGGTAACTGCTCTCATCGATGCGTCGTTCTGTTTATTACGCACATCATCTGCGGCCTTCTTGATTGATGCAGCCATACCTGTACGATCTACGACAGCATCGCGGTCTGGTTTCCAGATGGACACGACAGTATCCATCGCATGGTTCTGCACGAACCCATGTGTACCCATGTACTTCACTGCACCATTCTTTGAGCGCGGATGATCTTCAGTTGGATATCTTTTCCATACACCAATAGGTGGATAGTCATTGATGATGATGCCAAACGAGCGAGCAAAGTCTATGAAGTCCACGATTACTCATCCTCTCCATGTAACTGGCATGGCTTTAACTTTTCTTTTGGCTGCTCTTTTGGTTGTGGCTTTCCAAAGATCAGATCAAAGTTCTCTCGATACTTATCGGTGATCTCTTTTGTTTTTATCTCATCGCCTGTTATATCGTTGCGTGTTGTCATTTATTTTCCTCTGGAAGTATCTCAAAAAGATCAACTGATTCACTGTAGTATCCATTTGATTCGCCATACCAACGTATGTCTACATAACCTTTGATGGTTGCAAGTTTATAAAACGTCCACGTTGATGAGCCTTCGTAGTACCTATCACCGTCAGGACAATCTTTTTCAGTACCTTCCTTTGATGATTCTTCCGCAAGCAATATGGGATTGCCGATAAGGTCTACCCAATCACCAACAACTGATTCTATATATACTTGCTCACAACAATCTCGCTCGTGTAATAACTTAAACAGACGACCACACTCTGTTTGTATTTCAATTTCATTGTCGTGATCATTGACATGTATAACGCGTGGCGTAAGACCAAGCAGTGTGTTGAATGGTACTAATTTTTCTTTTCTCATTTACTTTCTCCCTGTCTTTTTTAAGAATGCATATAGTTTTTTCTGTACAAACTTTTCTACTTCTTTACTTGGCATTACTACTTGTGAGTCATCAAGTAATCTAGGCCACACACCAAACTTATCTTTATAAGTATTGGCAGCCCTACCTTTCGACCATCCTTTATATCGAATGTAATACTGCATCATCGACCAGAACTCTTGCTTACTAACGTGACCCATAGCACCAGATAATTCTTCCAACTCACCGGCTACATCAATCACCTTGTTAGTACGCTCTCTTACATAGCCACAGTTGTAACAAGTATCACCACCAGACCACAGCACACTGCATGACGGACACTTTGATTCTTTCTTCTCACGCTCCGTAGGTTCAGGCTTTACCTTCTCCTTACCTTCATCAAGTTCGTGTACACCATCGCTATATACGTTCTCCCAATCCTTACGGAAACGTAGATAGTTACCTGAATGATCCAACCACAACGCAAACTCTTTACCCTCATGACCACGCATGACGCGACCCATTTGCTGTATGTGTGATGACAATGATTTACTGAATGGTCTAGCTGATATGCCAATCATTACATCTGGTACGTCAAACCCTTTAGTCAGAATGTCAGTGGCAATTAATCCTGTTATCTCTGTGTCTGCTTTAGAGAAGTCCTCGATCACTTGCTTCTTCCACTCGTCATCATCTTTGTAGCTGATGCATATGAAGTTATGGCCATGCTCTTGGAATTTCTTAGCCAAGTCTGCGCCATGATCTACGCCTGCCGCAAACACAATAGTCTTACGTGGTTCACCGAATACTTCGTGCGTCTTCTTAATCCACTCATCAACTACATCACCTGTAATCTTCTTGCCTCTGCTTGTTGCTTCAGCATTCGACCACTCACCAGCTACCTTCTTCGCGCCAGTCATGTCTATTTCTTTGGCAATGAATACACGTAATGGCACCAGCACTTTGTCTTCAACCAACTCTTTGGTTGTGACTGTGCTGATCACGTTCTCATACACGCGGCCTAAACCTTTTGTGAATGGTGTGGCAGTAAGACCAATCACTCTGATGTCTGGATTGTTCTTGATGAAGTCCATAGTCTGTGCGCGAGTCTGGTGGCATTCATCTACAATCAGAAGATTGAGTCCGGGGAATGAACCACGACGCTCTAATGTTTGTGCTGAACAAACTTGTATCTCTTCGTATGGACGATAACGCCAGTGGCCTGCTTGCATCACACCATGATCGATGTTGTAACGCTCTAGCCTTCCAGATGTTTGATCGCATAGGACTACACGATCTAATAGCATCGCTGCCTTGTTACCTTTTGATTTGGTTGCTGCCATCAAAGCAATCGCCATCTCGGTCTTGCCTGCACCTGTAGGCGCGTAAAGGATTTGCACTCTCTTTCCAGAGAGGAAGCCCTTCCGTAATTCGTCAAGAGTCTTCTCTTGATACGGTCGTAGATTTAACATGTGGTCTCCACTGTTGGCACACATGCTGGCCAACCTCAGCGTTTCACTTCAGTCTTCTAATGATATCAGCTAAGTCATCTGCTGCGGAACTTTTTATTGGTTGATAGTTTTCTTTCCAACTATCACCAATCTTCTCGCACACTGTTGCGCATCGATCACGCTCTAATGATAGTAATGCTTGCACCTTGTTGAGTAACTCTTGCGGAGAGAACTCATAAACCACATGGCTGCCCCCTAAGTGCGGGACTTCCACCATGTGATCATGCAACGCTAGGTATATCTCCTCGCGTGTCATTTACCGCTTTCGTATTGCTTTAACTTCTTCTGGAGTGTGGCATTCTGTTTCATCAACTGTGCTTTCTCAGATTGATATGTGTCGCGTGACTGTCGTGCTGACTTCAATTCTATTTCCAACACACGAATCTTCGCACGCAACTCTGCGATCAATGACTGAGTCATCTCGCGCTCGGCCTGCTCTGGGCTAACCGACACCACTGCCAACTTATCTGTCAACGCTTCGTTCTCTGCTTTCAGCAATTCAACTGCATCGAATAGCTGTTCTTTCTCGTCGTCAACCTCCGGCTCATCTGGCAACGTTTCCAGATGGGAATTTTTGGCAACTTTTTCGTCCTTCTTTTTCATGACATGGGTCTTGCCGTCGCGCTCAAACTTACGCTCATCTGAGCCCAGAGCATCATCTTCACCCTGATTTAACTCTTTACGAATCTTGGCAACAAATGTGTGGCTAACCTCGCACTGTCTAGCAATCTCACGATCACTCCAGCCACCCCACTCAAAGTCATTTAACATACTTGTTACTATGTAAATCTTGTCAGCATTAGTTCTTGGTTTGCCATGCTTGGCATTAGCGCCATAGGAAAACAGGATGGCATCGCGCAATGATCCTTCAATAACATTGCAGTCCATGCTAGGTGCGCCAACCTTTTGGTTAGCATGAAACCTATGGAAACCATCGCCAAGATAGTAATAAGTACCATCATAGAACGCTGTGGCCTGTGGAAATACTTCCCCTGCCAACATCTTCTCTGCGTAGTCATCGACCACTACCCAGTCAATCTCCTTACGAGACTGTGTGCCGCAATCGATGCGGATTTTATCTAAACTTATATGCATTATTTATCCTCAACGAAATCGTGTTAAACCTAAATAAACAATGGCAGCCAATCCTCCTAGTGCCAATCCAATTCCTACTAGTACGCCTGCCAAAAACAAAAGCAGGCTTGCTACTTCGTGTGCCTCCATCTTGCCCCCCTACATATATCTTTTTGAGTTTGTGTTGCGTCAGGATTAAACTCGTAGGTCGTGCAGTCTACCCTATACCCCCGCTGATGCTTCATAACGTACACAAAGAATGCTGTACACACACATGCCACCAATACAAAGACAACATAAATTAAAAAATCAAAAAGGTTCTCGTTTTTCATTTTCATTTACCGCATGAATGCTGCTATTGCCTACTAAAAACTTCTCATGCCCTGCTGTCTCTAAACGTCTAGTCAATGCATCTAATAATGTTTCTAAGCCCAGCTTCTCGCCTTTAGGTATGGCTACTGTGGCACTAAACACTATTGTGTATTCATCAAAGCTACTCATGCTCTTGCCTCCTTGCGCTTGCCTTTAGTTTTACGGACAACAATCTCATCCAACATGTCAATGATTGCTGCTGTTTCTTTGTCCATTAATGACAATTGTGTCTTCCACTTAGATATGGTGTAAACCATTTCTTGGAATAATTGATTTCTTAAATCATCATCAGATAAAACATCTGCTGTCATACGGTAACCACCACCGGAGTACTGATCAGAAGACAGGCTGACAAATGCGCGAATAGGAATGTCTGGCGCCTTCTCAATTGTGACTGTGCATTTCTGAATGAGCTGTCGTGCCTGCATCCGACGGAATGCTTCGGCTGCTTTCGTGTCATCCCACTGGAAATGTTTGTGCAAGATACAACGAGGGTCTCTCGCTACACCAAGTACATCCTCCACCATTAGCATACCGCCATGCTGCTTGGCTAGTTGCTCTAAGAACTTTCTTTCTGCTTTCATGTTTTCCATATCAATCCCCATAAAGTTTGCCTGCCTCACCCCGCCCGACCGTACCACTCTGTGCCACTCCTCGCCTGCCGATCCAAAACCAGTCTAACCAGTCCGTTCCCGTCCCCGACATGCCTGCCTCGCCTATCACAACCTCGCCCCACCTTGTCACGCCTGCCTTACCTAACCGATACCAACCATTCCTCGACCAGCCGTACCTGCCCTGCCCTGCGACTCCATAACTAATCGAGCCATGCCTGCCTTGCCAGACCAGAACCTGCCGAACCGCGCCGAGCCGTGCCTTTCGCCACCTGCCGGAACAAACCCCGCCTTACCTCGCCGATACATTCAGCGCCCTGCCTGCCTTGCCACTCCCCTCCATGCCTGTCGTAACCACTCCAAACCACGACGAACCACGCTGCGCCTCACCTGCTATACCGCAAAGCACCGCACCATTCCCCAACAAACCTCGCCTGACCTGCCGTGACCAACCGTAACGCACCGCAACATTCCTAGCTCCGCCTGCCATGCTTCACCTAACCGCGCCTGAACCGGACTTGCCCAACCTGCCATACCCCGCCGGTCCTGAACCAGCCGCAACGTAACGGGCCTGCTGCGATTACTTAATGCCGAATTTCTTGATCAATGCTTTCTGCTGATCATTCGGTACAACTTCAAACAAACCAAAGCCACAACCTGCTGATGCTTTGGAGTCTGGTCTACCTGCACCAATACCAACCTGTAAACCTACACGCGACACCAAGTTGTAAACGTCCTGTGCAGTGAACTGATCCATGTCATAACGAACACGTAGCATTGCTGCCCACTCTCGATACATAGGGCGTGAACGAACGTCAACAACTCCAGTTGCATTACGTGTATGTGCTGTGTAGGTTTCGCTCTCACCGTAGATACGAACCAGTGGTATGCCATCCTTTGCGTCATAGCCATCAGCTTCAACGAACGTGGATAACTTAGCCAACGTCATCTTGAATCCAACCAGACGGCAAGCGCTGATCATGCCTGCGCGGAAAGCTGCTGCGTTCATACCTTCCCAACCATCCTTGTGGCGGTAACGTGCTTCCTCTGATTCTTTGTCATAGTCACGGGCGCTACGTTCTTTCTTGCTGCCTGCTGATTTACCTTCTGCCATCTTTGCCATCAGTTCTGCTTTCTTACTGAATCGTTCCACGACCAGAGGTGCGCGACCATTCAATAATATTTCCAGTGTTGCGAACTTAGGTGCAGAGATAGCTACTGCGATTTCTTGTTTTGTATTTGGTTTTACTTTCATGTCCATGATTTTCCCCTTGATTAAAAAAGTTTATTCTCCCTTTACCAGTACATTTGTTCCGTACTGAGGCGAATAATATATCTACATGTAGTGGCATGTCAACAGTTATATTCGTACCAGAACAATGTGTTGCTAGTCACAATAAAAAAAAGCATAGGTCTCCCAAGGGTGATAGCCCAGCCTTTAACCCTACCGCAGGTTACGACTAGAGATATCTACCAACCCATTTGGCCTAAGATTCCTGACCAAACTAGTTTCCCCATAAGGCAGCGATTCACTCGATGGAAGGTTGTCTATCACCCATTGTCCTATCCGTCTTGTGTAGTCCCTCACTGACAGGCTACGCGGCTCGCACCGGAGTGTTCGGCGGCCAATGTTTTCTCTACGGCAGCCCATCTAGGCTCTCTGCTATCGTGGTAGGTACGGACAGAGACCTAACTGCTTGAGGGTGGCGGCGGGTACCGTGATTCCCGCTTACAGGTTTCGGCTACTGGGTGAGAACAGTGCCGTACACCACCATCAAACAGTCAGCACCAAAAGAAAAACCCCAGAATACTTAGGTGGGGCATGGCCCTTGGCATGGGCAACTCAGTCATATCCCAGCGATAGGATTTTCCCTTTATAAGGGAAGATAAGACTGAACTACACATGCCCCACCTAAACAAACTGGGGTTATTTACTACCGCTGGTATGACAGAGTGCCAACTCTGACAGTCCAATCTTAGCACAGGAATAAAAAAAAAGGGAGACCTTTGCGATCTCCCTAAGATTCATGGGGAAAGTTCATGAATCGTTGCAGTATTGGTTCCGGTTACGATTATCCGGAGCGTATGTCGATGCTACATTGGCCTACGCCGACTGGGTTGTTGGTGGTGGGGTGGGTTCAGGCTTACAAATCCAGTCCATCCCTACGGTTCCCTGTTACATCAGGTGGCCTCGCTTCACCAACACGGCTGAGGACTAAGATTACAACTGCTTGTGCAAGCTTTCAGGACTTGCCAGTACTCAATCCTCATGCGTCTTGGTTGTTGGTGGCCGGTGCTGATCTCCGGCTTGTTGTGGCTACCGTTACAGGCTTTCCCTGTAATACCCTAAACGATGTTCTAGTTCACGATTCCACAACGGGGACTAGCCCTGCCGCGCATCAGCCTGCACATTCACCAACACGACTGAAGACTGCACCACTCTATGATGGCTGACTTACTGCCGTAGTCCAATGACACCACTTATAAAACCCGTTCGGCAGAACAGGCAGGGCATCACCAATCTTCATGCGTTTTGGAGCTTGGTGTGCAGACCGTCCAAGCATCGGTGTGGTTCGAGCTATTACGCCCCAAATGCTGCACTCATTGCCAACACGGCTGAGGACTGATCGGTTTTTCCCTTGCTCAGGTAAATCTCCCCCACCAAAAGGACTAGCTTGCAATCTAGTTCAATCCTCATACGTCTTGGTGCTAGTACGCGAACGGCTCTAGCTGCCGGTTGATTTCTCGACTCGCGCTGTGAATCAACAGACCCTAGCTGTTTGCCTTGCGGCTGATTCATATCAACATTGGTACTCGCTGCGTCTGTAGCTAAGCCGTCCGTGTGTGCGGAGGGGTGGGCATCAACAGCATCCGCTCTTCCCAACAGGAACAATATTAACAAATAACTGGCGGTCTTCCAACAGATATTCTAAATTTGTTTATTGCATTTATCGCTTCTTCTTCAGATGCATGCATTCCTAAATAAATGTTTTTGTAGTTAACAGTAACTTCTGCTTTCCATTTGTTATAAATCTTGTATACCCCCGGACATTTCTTGCCAACGCTAGACCGCTGTCTATTCTTTACATTCTCAGACGAAGAAATAATTCGTAAATTTTGTTTCCTGTTATCTAATCCATTTCCGTTTATGTGATCAACAACCAATTTAGAATCAGAAACATTTAATATAAGTCTATGCATGCGTGTATTTTTTCCAGTCTTTGCATACAAAGCGCCCTTTGATTTAACTGAATACCATGAATATTTAGACAACATTTCATAGACATCCTCATCAACAATAACAACTTCTCCATGCTTCAAAATAATTTTTTTGGTTTCCATGTTGTATCTCCGTTTCCCAACAGGAACAGAATATCACAGCTCTCTTAAAACTTGCAAGGCAGATTCAACACTATTCACAATTACACATGTGCCGCCAGTCCACTCGCGATGAAACTTCTCTTCGGCAGGCGTGAGCTTTTGTTTGCTCGGTACTTTCTCTCCGTCCTTTACTTCCATCAGCACCGTATGTTTGTTGTACCCTACAAGCAGATCAGGGATGCCATCGCCTTGCGTAATGATCCGAACTGTCGCACCGGCTGCGCGTAATGCAAGCACGATCTCTCCTTGATTGTCATCGACCCGCCTTGCAAACTTACTCATTCTTTCTCCTAATGCAACAGTTGGTTCCTGTGCTAATATAATAGTTGACGTATACTACATGTAGATATATCATACATGGATGGAGGAACATCACATGATGATAAACCTGTTTGATTTTTTGTTGGGTATTGCTACTGGACTTGCGTTACCGTTTATTTGGGGTTTTTATAAAGCATGGTGGGAGGATAGGCATGACTGACGTTGCTGGATTCTGGTTAGGGCTAGGAATATTTTTAGGGCTTGCTTGTATTTCTACTGGGCTTACAAATATCGCGAGAGCAATTGTTGTTAAAGAACATGGAAAGGAGATTCTTAATGACGAGAGATATTGATTTAACTATGGCTCGCCACAGAATTGAGAATGAGCAGAAATGGCGTGAAGAAATAAAGCACATACCATTCATTCAGTTTCCGTCTGACTGGAAGGTACAGATCATCCCGCCATTTGCTGATGCAATAGTAAGGTTTCGTGTCCAGATAGCAGATGGTGAGACTCGTTCAATTTATCTCGATGGTAGGAATTCATTGGGTTACTGGGGTGATGGCTATTACTGGGAAGTGTATCCGTATCGTGGTGATGTTGGTCGGTGTGACATGGAAGAAATACCTGAGTTGCTACGCATGATTGGGGATACACAGGAGGATGATGATGACTAAAGAAGAGTACTACCAGATCAGAGACTCCGTATATGAAAACGCTGGTATGGATAAGTTTGATTTTGATTTGATGATGTGTCGCGTTGTTATGAAGGCAGTAGAAGTAGAGCGTAAAAAATGGGAACCCGTAATTGCTGGCGTGATGCGTGAAGTTCCATGGCAATTAAAAAGCTCCAAAAAAGGTAATGCTCCCGGCCATGCTCATGAGGTTGTTGGTATTTGGGATTCTGATAATGGTGAATTGGCTGGTACTCAATGCGCATGGTGCAAGGCGTGGAATACGGCGCTAAACATCATTGAGGAGAGGAAACAATCATGACTAGAGATGACATTATACGTATGGCGAAGGAAGCTGGGCTATACACAAAGTGTGAAGTACATAGCGCAGTGCCATTCGATCAGCTTCTCACAAGTTTTGCAGCACTAATAGCAGCAGCAGAGCGTGAGGAGTGTGCATATATTGCAGATCAAGGGTTTAGACGAGCAGCGGAAGGTGATGAGATAGCTGATCTTATCCGAGCAAGGGGGCAGGAATGATCTACAAAACTTTTAAAGAATGGGCTGCTGGTCTGTGGCTTGAGGACGGTGAGCCAAGGAAACAAGCGTACACCCGTGACGAATTACTCCTCATAGAGATGGGGTGGAACTACGGCAAAGACGCTGGTGCAGCAGCAGAGCGTGAAAAATATTATGAATTGCTTGAGGAGATAAAAGTTTGGCGAGAAGCGTATCCACTAAGCATATTCCCAGAGCCAGACTGGGAGAAAGTTCGTGATGCTTTGACGATGAATGGCTTGACTCTTGATGCTATTAGCGCGTCAAATTTACGACACGCTGCCAACAGATTTTATGAAATGCTTGATGAAACTATCCGAGCAAGGGGGCAGGAATGAAAATACGTAAACG
>Ga0315903_10003573_pt1 | contig 21451 bp, 21 predicted proteins | sample LakEriMetagenome_7_FD_203524 | JGI IMG/M metagenome (GOLD analysis project Ga0315903, IMG submission 203524) | Freshwater fungal communities from buoy surface, Lake Erie, Ohio, United States - Buoy 2 MA119 | ecosystem: Environmental > Aquatic > Freshwater > Lake | place: USA: Lake Erie, Ohio... | reverse complement strand
TCCTGTCCCGCGCCTCCTTGATGAACGCGGACTTCCGGGGGGCGCGGCTCCGCACCGCGACCATGACGAACCTGCTGGGCAGCGACAGTCGCTTCGATCAAGGTGTGACCATCCGGTTCGACAACGCGGATCTCATGGGAGCCGACCTCGAAGGTAGCCGGTTCAACAACGCGAACTTCATGAACGCGGACCTCTCGAAGGCAGACCTCACGGGTGTCCTGTTCAACGAGTGCAACCTCAGCGACGCCGACCTCACGAAGGCGAACCTGTACAATACGCGCTTCAACGCCTGCGTGATGCGCGGGGCCGTGGGGACGCCCGCGGAGCGCCTGCGCGACCCGAAAGCGAGTCTCACGGCCCTCGACTTTGGTGGGCTTGACCTGTCCGGCATGGACTTCTCCCGTCGCAACCTCGCCAATCGCGACATGAACGAAGCGAATTTCAGAGGGGCGAACCTCACTGGGACGTCGTTCGTCGGCTGCGAGATGGTTCGTTGCGACTTCGAGCGCGCACGGGCGGACGGCGCGGATTTCACGGGCGCCATTCTGAGAGAGGCGTCGTTTGCCGCGGCGAAAGCAAGGCAGGCGAACTTCACGAAAGCCCAGATGGACGCGGTCAACCTCAACGACGCCGACGTGTCGGGCGCGAACTTCTCGGAGGCGTACCTCGCGTACGCGCAGATGCTCATGGCCGTCGCTACCGACGCGAACTTCGAGTACACCATCCTGAGCGGCGCGAAGGCGGTTCGGGGCGTCTTCACCCGCGCCCGCTTCGAGAGCGCGCACATGGTGAAGGTGGACTTCTCTGCGGCACGGCTCGTCGGGGCCGACTTCTCCGGCGCAGAACTGCGCGAGGTGAAGTTCAACGACGCCGACATCACGGGCGCGCGGCTGGAGGACGCTGCGGTCCGCGAAGATGTCTCTGTTGGGGGAGCGAAGATGGACGCGGCGACGCGTGCGCTGTTCTTTGTACCGCGCTCGGCCTACGGGAGGATGTCGGGACCGATCCTGAAGATGGATAAGCCCGATGCCCCGGCGAAGGCGGCGGAGTTCAAGAAGAAGTACCCGCGGGAGTTCGAGCGGCTAAAGGCCGAGACGGGCGGGCGCGACCTGCTCCCTGCGGTCAAGGAGGCCATCCGCGCGAAGTACCGGAGCGCGCGGCCGTGGATCATCACGAGAGGGCAGTACACGGGAAGCACGCAGCGGTACTGCGGCAGCCCCAACGACGTCCTGAAGTTCAACATCGCGCTCGACGACGCGTCGTTTACGCCCGCCCAGCAGGACAGCCTCCAGAAGTTGGCAGAGACGTCCCGCCGCAGCGGTCACCCGCACGAGTTGGGCGACCTCTTCACCGTCGGCTGGGTCCGGTACTGCCCGGACAACGCGGAGCGCACGTGGCTCGTGGAGGAAGTCCAGAGCGACGTGAGCGTGGTCCGTCAGCAGTTGAAGGACGAGAAGGAGTTCCCGCAGCAGTTCCGCGAGGTCGCGGACATTCTCGCGCCCATCGCCGAGCGGTTCTACTACGACGCCCTCGGGGTCATCTTCGAGTTGGCCGCCGAGAAGGGCTACGAGGTCGAGATGCTCGACTACCCGGCGAAGCAGAAGATGGGATCGCCGCGGAGCGTGTACACCGACCTTCCCCGCGAGATGGGGATGCAGAAGAAGCCGAAGTCCGCGCTCGAAGAGGGCGCGGTCGAGGGTGTCGGATCGGTCTGGGCGTACCGGCCGAACCCGAAGCGCCGTCGCGGCAACAAGGGTCGCGGAGGTCGGAAGTGAGCCGTCGCGCGCCCCTGCGCTGGTATATCCGGTTTGGAGACCCGCGAAAGGTGGAGGGCGGCGTGTCGGTGGTTCACGACCCCGAGGCGTACGCGTACGCAGAGGAGCCTGCCCTCCGTGCCTTCGAGCCGGGGGATACGCCCCCGAGCCTGCGATCCGAGGCGGGCATCTCCGCGTACGACGTGCTCGCCCGAGGCAGGGAACGGATCGTCTTTCACGTCCCGGTCGGCCTGTGGACATTCAGCGGGCAGATGGAGAACTTCCTTGAGAAGCGGGTAATGGACGACGACGTCTGGCTCTTCCGTGGTCGCGCGAAGGCCGCTTGGGGGACGGACGGGGAGCCGCTCGTAGACGCAAGCACGGTCCGAGACGTCCGGCGCGTCGGCACGAAACACCTCTGGGTGACCGAGCGCAAAGAGCATACGACCCCCTCCCCTTCGTGGAAGCGGATGCTCGATCTCTTCACTGCGTGGGAGTTGGAGCGGTTCCACGACATGGGCTACAACGAGTTCTTCCGCAAGAAGCCGAAGGACGTGTCACGGAAGGAGATCACCGACTACATCGGCGCGCTCCGCGCTCGGTTCATCACGCCGGAGCAGGTGCGCGCGCTCGACAACGTCGAGACGCTGTGGCTCCAGCAGTGGGACGAGGTTCACCGGGCGACGGCGCGAGCGAACCCCCGTCGCCGGAACCCCCGCAACCCGCAGACCGATACCCCCACGGGTAGCGCAGCCTTCCGGCGGTGGTTCGGAGACAGCAAGGTCGTGGACGCACGCGGCGAGCCGCTCGTCGTGTACCACGGCTCCCCCAAGAGGTTCGATACCTTCGTTCGCCCGGACATCGCCGCCATCCTCAAGGACGGGTACGCCGACGAGGACGAGCAGAACCAAGGCATGGGCATCTACTTCACGGACAGCGCGGAGAACGCCGCCACCTACGGCAGGGAGGTCTACCCCGTCTACCTCCGCATGCTGAACCCGCTCATCGTGGACGCGCAGGGGGAGAACTGGTCTTACGTCCCGTTCAAGGGATCGTTCTACTACGCCGACGACATTGTCAGCGTTGCGGAGGGCAAGGGTCACGACGGCGTCGTCTTCCTGAACATCTACGACTCCAAGAGCGCGAACGGCATCCTCTCGAACACCTACATCGTCTTCGACCCCAAGCAGATCAAGTCCGCCACAGGGAACCGCGGGACGTTCGACCCCGCCGACCCCGACATCCGCCACAACCCCCGCCGCGCCTACACCTCCGCCATGCGCACCCACCCGGAACTCTGGGAGGAGGTCAAGGCCGAGGTGACCCGCGGGTCGAAGGGCGGCCTCCCCGGTCAATGGAGCGCGCGGAAGGCGCAACTCGCCGTCGCGCTCTACAAGGCGCGCGGAGGGGACTACTACGGCCCGAAGTCGCCGTACAACGCCCTCGCCAAGTGGACGCGCGAGGACTGGCGCACGAAGTCCGGCCGCCCGTCCTTGGAGACGGGGGAACGCTACCTGCCCGCGGCGGCCATCGCGGCCCTGACGCCTGCGGAGTACGCTGCGACCACGAAGGCGAAGCGCGCCGGGATGAAGAAGGGCCAGCAGTTCGTCCCGCAGCCGGAGACCGTCGCCAAGAAGGTCCGACGCTACCGTCGGAACCCCGCACAGGGGTACGTCTTCTACCACGGCGCGCAGCGGTGGGAGGGGCCGCCGCAGATCGTGGCCCATCGGAAGGGACACGCGGAGCACGGTCCGGGCATCTACCTGACGACGGCGTGGCAGACCGCGGTCAAGTACGCGAAGGGCGGGGGTGCGGTGTACCGCATCGAACTGTCGCCCGAGACGCGGTGGCTGGAGGGCGCACGGCTCCCGTTGGCGGAGACAGTCGCGTGGGTGCGCGGACTTCCGCGGCTGCGCGGAAAGTCGGACATCGTGGACACCCTCTCGCGCACGGCGGATCGAACCGGGAGGGACACCCTCCCCGCCTTCGTTCTTGTCAACGCGTTCGTCAACCGGGACGTTGCCAGCGGCCAGCACGGGCCGAGCCTCGCCGCGTACCTCGTTGCTTACGGGATCGACGCGAGCCTCGTGCAGCAAGGGGCAGAGGACTGGGTCGTCGTGTTCAACCCCGGCATCGTTCGCTCCGTTCGGCGCGTCTCCGCCGCGGAAGTGTCTGCGGAGGGCTTCGCCTTCGACCTGCCGAAGGTCCGCGCGTAGCACCCGAAGTCGGGCCACCTCGCGCCTTTGCGGGGTGTAGGCGCGGTCCCGCCGCGCGTCCCGCGGTAGGGTGGCACGATGCGTCGCTCCCCCGCCCGTTCTCGCTCCACGCGCCGCAATCCCATACGAGCGGCGAAGCGCACGCCCTGCGTCCGCCGTTCGTACTGGGGCCGCGGCGGCGCGGGCATGATGTTCGTCTGCTCCGAGGACCGGACCGTCCTCCTTCTCCTGCGCGCCGAGTGGGTCGAGCAGGGCGGGACGTGGGGTGTCCCCGGCGGCGGGATCGGCGAGGGCTTCTTCTCCACGCCGATGGAGCCCATCGACGACCCGGAGGTCTTCCTGCGGAAGGCCGTGCAGGAGGTCGAGGAGGAGTGCGGGTCGCTGCCCCCCGGCTTCTCGGAGGCGCAGATCCTCGGCACGACGCAGTACGAGGACTGCGGCTTCCGCTACCGCACGTTCATCGTGGACGTCACGGTGAAGCAGAAGGCCGCGTGGCGTCTGGTGTCCGAGGACGACGAGACGGACGCGTTCGTCTGGTTCCCGTGGGACGACGTACTGTCGGGACAGCCGCTGGACGACGCGGACCAGCACTTCGGCGTGGTCTTCACGATGAAGAACCTCCCCGCCCCCGTGTCCGCTCGGTTCGGTCGCGCGAACCCCATGCGCTTCGACCTCCGGTACACGCCCGAGGAGGCGGATCGCTACCGAGACTCGCGCGCGGTGCGGAGCATCCTGTCCCCGGTGCTTCGGCAGAAGAACATCACTCGCATGGCGAACACGCCCCACAACTTCGTGGTGGTAGTGCAGGAGGACGGAGAGGGCTCCGCGCTCCCTCTTTTCGAGGACGCTGTCACTCTCAGCCTTTCTCTGCGGGGTGTACACAACAACGACTTCGACTACGCCGCGGACGAAGACAAGCGCGTGCGCGAGAGCCTCTACACGGCGTTCACGCTCCTCCACCGACTGGGGGACGTTCTATACGAAGACATGATCTTCGGAGGTAGCCTTTACGCCCCGGAAAAGCGCCCGGCGAACCCCGTATATGCGGAGTTCTACAAGATGGCCGACGCGCACCTCGAAATCTTGGAGGAGGCGGGGTGGGCTCCCTCGCGGCAGAAGGCCTACGCCATCTACACGCGTCTGCTCGGGGAGAGCGTGAACTCGAAGATGGTCCGAGAGGGGTACTCCGGTCAATGGGATCAGGCGTTCGCGGACCTGTTCCCGCTCTGCGAGTTGACGCCCCCGAGCCGCCCGCTGCTACTTCCCCTCTCTGCGCAGGCCGATAGTCGCTTGGCGGAGCGCACGTTCAACGAGCAGATCGTCCCCGACTTCAACGTGCGGTTCCGCGCGTTCTACAACCGCCTCATCCCGTCCCTGTACGGGACGGCGAAGAGGATCTGACATGCGCACCCGCCGTATCCGCCGTCTCCGTCGCAACCCCGAGGATCAGGGCTACGTCCTCGACCTGCTCGACCGTCTGGAGGAGTTCAAGTCCTCCGTGATGGAGGCCGCCGGGGACGACCCGTACGAGACGACGTTCGACCCGATGGAGTACCCCATCGACAGCGACACGCTGCGCTCCTACCTCGACGCGCGCATCCTCGGCTGGGGCGCGAGCCGCGTCGTCGTGCTCCTCCCGACGGGGAACGTCGCCAAGTTGCCGTGGTCCGACATGGTCGAAGGCAACGCGCGGGAGTGGGATCGGTGGCAGGAAGCATCCGAGGAGGTCCGCGAGATGCTCCTCCCGCCGCTGGAGATGATCTCCGGCGTCATCGTGTTCCCCCGCGCCCAGACCGTGAGCGACCGCGACTACGACGACCCGGAACTCGCGGCGGCGCGGAAGCGGTGGAAGGCGCTCTGGCTCGCGGGCGCTCCGGGCGCGGACGTCGAGGACATGCAGAACACGCAGAACTGGGGCATCTACGAGGGCCGTGTGGTTCTCATTGACTACGCGGAGTGACCATGCGCCGACACACCACGCCCGCCCTCGCACTCCGCGGCGCCCGCCTCACGGTGGAGTTGCGTCGCCGTCCCGGTCGCGTCATGCCCGCTCTGCGGCGCCGCAACCCCGACGGTTCGTCGGCCGACCCCGCCGCGGGCCTCTCGGACGAGATGCGGTGGCTCTGGGCTTCGCTGAACATCACAACCGAGCAGCGACGCGCCGAGGAACTTGCGCACCAAGCGCGCTGGTACTTGCAGTTGGGGCTCGAATACGACGGGGACTTCGACGACCTCGTCGAGCGCATGGAGGACGACGAAGAGACGGACAAGATCATTGAGGCCATCAACGAGCGCGATCCGGAGTGGCTCACCCGATGGGCCTCGGAGGCCGCAAGCAAGATGGTCGCTAAGTACCCCACCGAGGCGCCGTCGTTCCTGTTCTTTGACAACGCGGAGGTCGTGAAGAACGGGTGGTGGGTCCACTTCACGAACGACGCGCGCGACATCGAGCGCAGGGGGTTCGAGTACGGAGAGAGCGACCCAATGCAACTCGGCCTCACGACGTGGAAGGAGAAGGGGGCCAAGCGCGGGCCGGGGTACGTCTTCTCATTCAGCCCGCGCGACGCCGTACACAAGAACTTCGGCGGGCGGTACGGACACGGAAAGTACGGGAACGAGGCCGTCCTCTTCCGCGCGGACGCGGTAGTCGCCTACCACCACGGGGACGAAGAAGAGCAGGCGATCTCGTGGGGACCGGAGGCCGAGGCCATTCATGTCCTGCGCTTCGAGAACGGGAGGCCGGGCTTGGACGGCGAGCAGCCTGCGCGCGAAGGCATCGCCGGGGAGTACGACGACTACAACGACGTCACCTACTTCGATGACATCCCGACCCTCATCGCCTACGTCGAGGTGGGGAAGAAGACGAACCCCCGCGCGCACCGGAGTCGCCGATGAAGCCCCGCCGTACCTCCCGCCGACGGAACCCGTCTTACGACGACATGCGCTTCGCCCGTGGCGTCCTCCAGACGCCGGAGGGGCCGATCAAACTCAAGAAGATCGGGAAGGGCGCCTTCTCGACCGCGTACGTCGAGGTCCGTGAGGACACCCGCGCAGAAGGACGGGCGGGGCCTTCGCCCCGCGTCTTCGTCTTCTCCGGCTCCGAGGTCGTAGACAAGGAACTGCTCGCGATGGCCCGCGACGCGGCCCCGAACAACCCCCACCTGCCGAAGGTCGAGCGGTTCGGGAACGTCGGGGACATGAACGTCTACGTCATGCCGTTGTACAACTCGCCGTTCCGCAAGGCGGACAGCCCGCAGGGGTGGCGAGACTTCTCCGCGATCAAGAAGTGCCGCGAGCAGGCGTGGAAGGACATCTCACAGAAGGGCGCCACCTACCGCGAAGAGTACGCACCCCCGATAGGTGGGATATTTGCCGGGGGGACCCGGAGGGTCGGTCGTCCTCCCGACATGACACATCGCGGCTACGACGTGAACTTCGCCACGGTCGAGTGCGCGAAGGCGTCCGGTGTGCGCCCCGCCGTGGTCGAGGCGCTCGAAGTCCTCACCGACACCGCGTCGAACTACGGAGCCAGTCAGGTCTTCGAGTTCGCACCGCGGAACCTCGCGACGGACGACGAGGGGAACCTCGTCTTCCTCGACCCGCTCTTCGACATGGAGCGGTTGGAGCGCCAGCGCGCCGAGGCGCGTCGCCGCGCCGGGGTGCGCTGGAACCCGCGGCACGCCGCGACCAAGCGTCCCCCGAACTTCCGCCTTGTGCGGAACCCGGACCCGGACTGCGAAGAGATCGACCTTCGCCCGCTGGAGCGCATCTCCGCCGAAGACGTTCCCACCGTGGTGCGCGGTTACCGCCCCGCGGACGAGACCGAGCACGCGCGCCGCATCCGAAAGGCGCGAGGCATCCTCGCGCGCAACGCCTACGCGACCGGCAAGGCGCTGGGCTCTGGCACGATGGGGACCGTGTTCGAGTTGCGCGAGTACCCGGATTACGTGGTCAAGTTGACCTATGACCCCACGGACGTTGCCGTGATGGTCGCCATGAAGCGCCCCCGCGTGAAGAACCCCCCGCCCCTGCCCGCAGGCGTTCCCGACGTCGTGACGGCGGCGGCGCTTCCGGACGGCCTGTTCGCGGTCGTGCTCGAACGTCTCCAGCCCCTCCGCGCAGACCAGCGCAAGCGAGTGACCCGCGTCGCGCGGGACACCGGCTACGGGTCGGACCTCAAGGCCGTGAACCGGCTTTGGGCGCGCTGGAAGGAGGAGCCGGAAGAACCGGAGCACGCCTTCCTCAACGCCGCGCGCATCCTGCACGGCAAGGGCTTCACGCCCTACGACATCGACGCGCCGAACATGATGCGCCGGGAGGACGACTCCGTGGTCGTGTCCGACTTCGGGTACTCCATCCCCGCGCGGCGCATCCGCGGGCCGGAGATCGCTCGGCTGGAGAACCCCGCCGGGGGCGTGTACGACCGCTACGATTTCGTGGTGACGCCGAGCGAGAGCAGCCAGCAGTTGTGGGAGCCGACCGGCGAGGGTGCGGGCGTCCGTCCCGTCCGGTACACCTACACCCGCCTTCAAGTGCTCGCCTTCGAGCGCGGTACGCAGAACCGGCTCGGTGCTGTCAGCGGGTCTTCCGAGGAGCGAGCAGGAGCGCGCGTACGGCTCCGCGATACCTCGTGCGAGCGGGACTTCGCGGCGCTCGCCGCGCGCCACCCCGGCCTGCGCGGAGAGGTCGTGGTGACGGGGTCGTTCCTTGAGGAGGCCGTCCGCGGGAAGGGCGTGGGGCTCGCCATGTACCGGCTCTTCGCGCAGGAAGCCGGGAAGCGGGGCCTCGCCGTCGTACCGGAGGAGTGCTGGAGCGGCACGGCGCTCACGAGCGCGGACGCGAAGCGCGTCTGGGCGAAGTTGGCGCGTGAGCCGGGCATGGACGCCGAGGGCCGCGTGGTCTACGCGCCGCCGCAGGGCGCCTGATGTACAAGGCCGCCATCGCACCCGCCTCCGGTCTCGCGTTCGTCCCGTCGGGGAGCACGACGCCCGTCGTCCTGCATCCGCCGCAGGCCGCCCCGTCGGGCGGCTGGGCGGTCCAACACGGGAACCTCCGGGTCGTGACCCTTCCCGGCGCGCAGGACTGGGTGCCGGATCCGTCGTGGCTCTCGTGGGTCGGCGGCTGGATCCCTCCGCGCACGACCGTCACGTTCGTCCGCCGCGCCGAGACGGCCCCGAAGGACTACCGCGCCGTAGCGAACCGGCCACAGTCGGACGGAAGTGTAGCGGTTCGTATCCTCGTGGACGAGACGGAGACGCGCGACAGCGTTCGCTGGCTCGTGCTGCACGAGATGGGGCACGTCCTCATCAGCGCCAACCCGACCTTGGCGGAGACGCTGCGCGCGGAACGCTACCCCGCGGGCTACCCGCACGACGACGATGCGCACGAGGCGGTGCTCGAAGAGCAGATCGCCAATGCGTTCGCGGACCGGCTCGCCCCTGTGAAGGGGCTCGACCGACGCTGGTGGCGGAAGCGAACGAAGGGCTACGTCCAGCCGAGCCTCGGCTTCGGGGCGCCCACCTACGGCGAGATGCCCTCCGAGACCGCGGCGGAGGCGCTGTGGGCGGGGAAGGAAGGCGCGTGGAAGGAGGTCCTCTGGACCGCCACGCAGCGGGCGGGCATCCTCGCCGCGGGCCTGTGGCTCGCCGGGGAGCGGGAGCGTCTACTCCGGTACGCCGTTGCAGGCAGCCTCGCCATCGAGGCGGTCGTGCTCGCCTACCACCGCCCGAAGGAGTAGGAAGCCCCATGCCCACACGCGTCTTCGCTCTCCACACCTCCACCCACAAGCCCACGGAGTCGTCCTCCGCGGCCCTCACCCGCGCGGGCGTGGACGCTCTCGGCCGCATCGACCCCATGATCGAGGTGCGGTGGGTCGATGCCAACGACCTCCACATCGTGGAGAACCTGTCCTGCTATGCCAACGGCAAGAAGGACTGCGCGAACCCGGAGGCGGGCCCGTACCGCTGCTGGGCGCACTACGCCTCGCACAAGGAGCCGGGCAAGTACGGCGGGCAGGACCAGATGGGCACCATCTACGACAACCTGAAGTGGTGCAACGTCTTCATCCTCTCGACCTCCACGCGCTGGGGCTCCCAGTCCGCGCTCTGCCAGAAGATCATCGAGCGGATGAACACCTTGGAGAACCGCGCGGTGTCCTACGGGGAGCCCTACCCCCTCAAGGGGAAGAAGTTGGGCATCGTCGTCACGGGCCTGCATTGGCACACCGGAAAGGTCGCTGACCACCTCTTGGAGACGATGCGCTGGTTCGGCTTCGCCACGCACTCCGACAAGAGCAACATCCTCGCGTGGCAGCGATCCCGCGACCCGTTCTTCGAGCACCCGGACAACGACAGGCCCTACGTCGAGCGATGGGAAGACACTCCGCAAGGCATGGTAGCGGTCGAGGACTGGGCGCGCGCCGTCCTCACCTCGCGCACCGTGTTCGTGTAGCCTGCCCCGTGAGAAAACCGGGCCGATGCGACCGCCGCGTGCGTCGGTCGCGCGGGCCCGCGTGTAGCACTCCGCCTTAGCCTTGAGCGCACCCCTCACCGCGGGGCCGTGCTACCTTCGGTCCCATGCGTACCTTCGCCGCACCCACCTTCATGTCGTCCAGCGAGCCCAAGGGCGGAACGTCGAGCAACGCGTCCGTCGGCACGGACACGGCTCTCCGGATCCAGCCGTACCTCTGCGTGTCCTACGACCGCGAGGAGGCGTTCTACCAGCCCATGCGGTTGGTGAACACGGTCTTCGTTGGTCCCGTGCTCATCGCTGCCTCCACGAAGTTGGAGAACCCGCTCCTGAAGGTCGTGACGGGCGTATCGGGCATGTTCCTGATGGTCGGAAGCGGCATCCGCTTCTATGAGGCCTACGAAGAGATGGCCCGCTACACCGCCGAAGTCGGCGCGGAGGACTAAGCATGTCGGCCCCCTCCAACGTCGTGAACGCCCTCATCGCAGTTCATGTTGCCCTGCGCGTGGAGGAGATGCTCTTCCACGTCTACCACTGGCGCAGCAAGGGCGCGGACTACTACGGCGACCACCTCCTCTACCAGCGCCTGTACCAAGACCGCGCGCTGGAGATCGACCGCATCGGTGAGGTGCTCGTCGCGCTCGGTGGCGTGTCGAGCGTCGCTCCCGGCGCGACCATCGTCGGGATGCAGGACCTCGCGGCGCGGGTCGAGGCCACGCAGGGGACCGATGCGGTCAAGGGGCTCGCGCTCGTGAACGAGACCCTCCGCCGCGTCAATGACGCGAACGCCCTCCTCGGGAAGGGGCCCTACACCCTCTCGGTCAACAACGTGCTCGCGGGCTTCGCCGACAAGCACCTCGAAGCCCTCTACCTGCTCAAGCAGCGCGCGGAGCGTGAGTGATGTCCTACGGCCGCAACTTCGACTACCCCATGCCCATAGAGGGCCGCATGGCGCGTCAGCAACTCGCCCGCATCGCGATGGACGCGGCGAAGTTGCACAACGCGTTGCAGGACAATGACGACCTCCCGGCGTGGGTGCTGCTCAAGATCAACACTGCGGAGGACCGTCTCCACATGGCCTCCGACTATATGCGGTACAAGATCAAGCCCGGCCTCGACGCCTACTACGCAGGGGCAGGCTACGGCGCCCCGCCCACGCAGGAGCAGAAGGACCGGAGTTTCCGGAACACCTTCATCATCCTCGGCGTGATCGTCGGGACCGTCGCGCTCTTCGAGGCGCAGGCGAGCATCGAGAAGGCGTTCCGGTGAGGTACGGTTACCCCGGCGTGCTCGGAACGGCCCTGCCTGACGGCGGGACCGTGACCAAGACGGTCCGCACGGAGGACCGTCCGTACCTCTGCGTGTCCTACGACACCGAGCAGCAGACCGTCCAGCCCCTGCGCCTCGCGGCAGGGCTCGTCGGCGGTCCGCTCGTGATGTACGCCTCCCGCCAACTCCCGGCGGACCGGCCGGTGCTCCGCGCTGCAACGCTCGCCGTCGGCGCGGGTGTGTCCATCTGGTCCCTCTGGATCTGGAGCAAGGCCTCCGGCGCGATGGCCTCGTTCCCCGGCGAAGAGGACATCGCCGGATGAGCAACTCCGCCACCGGGTACTCGCTGCTTGGGGTACAGGTGCAGGACGAGGGGAGCAACCTCGGCCTTGCCACCTTCCTCGACTTTACGGGTGCCGGTGTCACGGCGTCTGCCTCCGGCTCTGTCATCACGGTCAACATTCCCGGTGGCGGGGGCGGTGCGCCGACGAACGCGCAGTACCTGACGCTCGCGGTGGACGCGACGCTCTCGGATGAGCGCGTGTTCGTCCCCGCGGCGCGACTCGCTGCGACCGACGGCGGCGCGGGCGGCAACTACACCCTCGACCTCGCCATCATCGGCGGCCTTACCCCCGGTTCCTACACGAACTCGAACGTGACGGTGGACGCCTACGGGCGCGTCACCTCCGCATCGAGCGGGGCGGCAGGGGCAGCCGTCACAGGCATCTACGGCAACGGCGGGGACGGAAACTTCACGGTCGTCGGCACCCTCACGCAGACGACGGAGCGACAGTACGCCAACCTCACTGTCCCAGTGGGAACGGTTTACAAGCCGAACGGCTGGCGCACCTTTGTGAGCGGTACGCTCACCAATGCCGGGTCGATGAACGACGACGGGAACGCCGCGGCCGGGGCAACGCAGGGCGCGGCGCTCACGCTGCGCAACTACCTCGGCATGGCAGCGGGCGCGGGCGGCGCCGGACGCGTCAACACGACGGGGACGGGCAACGCAGGTGCGGGGAGCGGCGGGAACTCCTCGCCCAACGACACCAACGTCGCCCCGACGGGTGGCACGGGCGGACAGGGCACGGGGGCATATCCGGGCGGAGGCGGCGGGGGCGCAGCGGCGCCCGCGGTGTACCAGCGCGCCGCGGGCGCGTGGTTCCAAGGCCGACCGAACGGTCTCACGGTTCCGTGGGGCGGCGGTAGTGGCGGCGGCGGCGGAGGTCTCTCCGTCGCTCTACCTGATGTTCCCTCGTCGGGCGGCGGGGGCTCAGGCGGCGGTGGCATCTGGATCGCCGCAGCCAGCCTCGCCAACGCAGGCGGCGTCATCAGCGCCAACGGCGGCGCAGGCGGGAACGCGGCGGGTGTCACCGTCTCCGGCGCAGGCGGCGGCGCGGGCGGCGGCGGCGGGCTGGTGTGGGTCATCACGAACACCCAGCGTGGCAGCATCGGCGGGACCATCTCTGCGAACGGCGGCGCCGGAGGACTCGGCGCAGGCGCAAATGCGACCAACGGCGCGGTCGGAACAGCCGGGGTGGCCTGCGTCGTCTCGTTCGGAGGCCCGTGATGCAGAAGTACCTCGTCGTCTCGGTCGGAACCGATCCCGCGGACGCGACGGCGCTCGCGGTGGCGAACGACTGCTGCGGCTTCTACACCGGCTTGCCGGAGAACATGGCGGCGCAGGCGGCTTCCGAAGGGTGGACCCTTCCTTGCGTTCTCACGGATGACGGGACAGGTTTCATCTCTGCGTGGACCCCGGCGGTGGTTCCGTGAGCGGATCATCGACCGGCTACAGCGTCGGTGGGGTGATTGCGCAGGACGAGGGTGTGACCATCGGGGCCGCGCCCATCCTCAACTTCACGGGCGCCGGGGTGACCGCTACCGATGTCGGAGGCGTCGTCACGGTCAACATTCCCGGCGGGGGCGGGGGTGCTCCCACCACGGCTGAGTATCTTGTCCTCTCCGTGGATGCCGCCCTTCCGAACGAGCGGCGGTTCGTCCCCTCTACAAACCTCTCCGCAACGGACGGGGGGCCGGGAGGCGACTACACGCTCGACCTGTCGAACACCTCCGTTGTAGCAGGGAACTACACCAACACCAGCCTGACGGTGGACGGCAAGGGGCGCATCACGTCGGCGGCCAACGGCCCCACGCCGGTAACAGCCGTCTCGGTGGACGTCGGGGAACTCACGAACAGCGGAACGGCCACCGCGCCCGTCCTCGGCCTTGCAAACACGGCGGTGACTCCGGGTTCCTACACGAACGCGAACATCACTGTGGACGCGCAGGGGCGCCTGACCGCCGCCGCGAACGGCGCAGCGGGCACCGTTACGGTGGAGGACGAGGGCGTCCTCGTGGGCACCGCGCCTGTCCTGAACTTCACCGGTCTGGGTGTCACGGCCACGGCGGGCAGCGGCACCGTGGTTGTCAACATCCCCGGCGGAGGTGCCCCGAGCGCCGCTCAGTATCTTGTGCTCACGGCCGACGCGGGGCTCAGTGGAGAGCGCATCTTCGCCCCCTCGCTCGACTTCTCGGCGACCGACGGCGGGGCAGGGGCCAACTACACGTTCGCCCTGTCGAACACCGCGGTTGCCGCAGGCTCCTACACCAACGCGAACATCACGGTGGACGCGAAGGGTCGCCTCACGGCGGCATCCAGCGGCTCGGCGGGAGGCGTAACCAGCGTCAGCGTGGACGCAGGCGAACTTACCGACACTGGTACGGCTTCCGCTCCGGTTCTTGGCCTTGCAGACACGGCCGTGGGAGCAGGGACGTACACGAACCCCACCATCACGGTGGACGCAAAGGGTCGGCTCACGTCCGCCGCCAACGGTACGTCTTCCGTCGCCGTTCAGGATGAGGGAACACCGCTCGCCACGGTCGGAACGCTGAACTTCGCCGGGGCGGGCGTCACCGCGACGCAGGCAGGCGGAGTGGTCACGGTGACTGTTCCGGGAGGGGGCGCACCGGCAACGGCGCAGTACCTCGTGCTGTCGGTGGACGCGGCGCTCCCGAACGAGCGAGCCTTCGTTCCCTCGGCCAACTTCACGGCAACAGACGGCGGGGCAGGTGGGAACTACGCACTGGACCTCTCGAACACCGCGGTCACTCCCGGTAGTTACGCCAACCCGACCCTGACCATCGACGCGAAGGGCCGCGTCACGGCAGCGAGCGCGGGCGGGGCAGTGACCTCCGTAAGCGTGACGGCGGGCGAACTGACCTCGACGGGTCCGTCGGGCAGCCCCACCCTCGGGCTTGCAGACACCGCGGTCACGCCGGGGTCCTACACCAACGCCAACATCACGGTGGACGCCAAGGGGAGGATCACCCTCGCGGCCAGCGGTTCCACCAGCGGTGTCGCCAGCCTGACGGTGGACGCGGGAGAACTGACCAACACCGGGACGGCTACCGACCCCGTGATCGGGCTTGCCAGCACCGCGGTCACCCCCGGCACCTACGCCTCCGCCAACATCACCGTGGACGGCTTCGGGCGCATCACGGCGGCTGCCGCAGGCGGGGGCGGCGTCGCATCCGTGAGCGGGGCGGCAGGCCGCACCACGTCAACGGGTGGCACCAACCCGATCATCGACCTCGACACCACAGGTGTCGTCGCGGGAAACTACGACTTCGCGTCCATCACCGTGGACATCTACGGGCGCATCACCGCCGCCACGGACAACGGGACACCGGTCACCAACATCCTCGTGGACGCCGGGGAACTGACCACGACGGGCGGCTCCCTCCCCACGCTCGGTCTGGCGACCGTGGCCGTCACTCCGGGCACCTATCAGGGCGCCGACATCACGGTGGACGCCTTTGGTCGCGTCACCTTCGCCGCCAGCGGCGCGGGGACGCTGTCCGTCGTCACCACGAGCGCGAGCCCCTACGTCATGGCGACGAGCGTGACGACGGTCTTCGCCGCTCCGGCGGCCGCGCAGACGGTCCGCCTGCCCGCAGCGAACGCCGTGGGCGTGGTGCCGGGCAAGAACATCACCATCAAGCGCGTGAACACCTCGGCGAGCGTCGTTACGGTTACCTCCGCAGGCGGGAACATTGACGGCGTGGCTGCGGCAACGGGCATCGCCCTGTCCGCGGGCACGCTCGACAGCATCACGGTACAGAGCGACGGCACGAACTGGTGGATCGTATGACCGGGAGGAAGCGATGACCGGGAGGATGCGATGACCGGGAGGAAGCGATGACCGGGAGGAAGCGATGAGTTTCAAGTTGCCCCCGCAGGCCACGAAGGCCGGTGCTCCTGTCGTCACTGACGACGCCAGCAAGGGCTACGTGGTCGGCTCCGCCATCATCGACACGAGCACGACACCTCGGCAGGTCTTCATCTGCACGGATCCGACCGTTGGCGCGGCCACGTGGGCGAACGCAGGCGGCGTCTCGGCGCACCCTTCCCTCTCCACGCTCGGGTGGTCCGCTTCCGGACACACCGGCACGACAAATTCTGTGGCCTGCTTCAACAGTTCCGGTGTCGCGCAGACGGCACAGGCCACCGTGGACGGAACGGTCCTGACCTACTCCGGAGGCACGCTCCAGTTCCTCGCTATGGCCGCAGCAGTCGCGTTCACCAGCGCACGTGCGGTCGAGATTGAGTACATCGCGACAGCAATCACCCCCACCGCGGACGCTCAGGTGTACACCGGGAGTTTCGTCTAATGGCACTCCCGACGCAGAACTGGCGCATGCTCCAGCCCGTGTACGTGGGCGCGACGGGCAGCACCGTGACCGGCGGTATCGCGGGCATCCTCGACGCGATCTACACGATGGGAACCGCGACCACCTACGCCGACGGAACGGCGCGTACACCCGGCTCCGGAAGCGCGTGGACGTGGAATCGTGACCAGACGACGTTCGGCACGGGCGCTACCACCGCCTGCTACGCGAGCCCGCCCACGACCACAGCAATCAACCAGCAAATCATCATCGCGGGCTCCACGAGCGTGGCCGGTGCAGTTTGGAAGCAGTTGTACGATGCGCGAGCCGCTAATCAAATCTATGCCGGAACCGCAAAGAACTCCGGTGCCTACACTTCGTGGAACAACGCCACGACCCCGTTCACGGCGGGGGACTTCACGGGTTTCGTCACCGGGATGGGGACGAGCAACTTTGCCGCAACCAACACGTACATCGTGTACATGCTGGAGTCTCAGGAAGCCGTCGTTGTGTGGTTGCAGTCGTTGAACAACGTCAACCTCAACTGCGGCGTGTTCGTAATGGGTGCGTATTGCGACCCGTTGTCGGCTGCTGCTCTAAACGCGGAGAGTGACGGTCGGCTGTACGGTGTCACTACTTCCGGCTTTCAAGGCAGGCTTGCCTCAAACTGGCTGAGTTTGACCCTCCAGCAGACATTCTTTTGGAACGATACAACAAACCAGTATGCACACTCCGTGGTGTTCACGCCGGGCGCGGGAACCGTTCTGCCCGCCACCCGTTTCGTGAGCGTGTCGCCCACGACTGACTTTGTGTCGAGGAATGGCGACCTGCCGCAAATCCCGCTCCAACTGGTGTCGGGCAACAACTTCATCGGCCAACTCCGGCAAATGTTCATCACTCGCGACTCGTCCAGCATGGTCGCATGGGAGAGCGGTGGCGTGGTGCGGGGATACCTTCTCGGGGGGCCCCTCGGCACCTCCGACGTGCTGCTCCTGACGTACTGACATGCCCCTTCCCCCTCTCAACTGGCGGCGTCTTTCTCCGGTGGCTGTGGCCGCGACGAACGTCAACGCCATGATGGACGCCCTGTACACGGCGGGAACGGCCGTCACGTACGCGGACGGGTCCGCCCGCACGCCCGGAACGGGGAGCGCGTGGACGTGGTCGAGGGACACCACAAACGCGCTTCAGGCGGGGGCAACCACGGCTGCGTACGCATCGCCTCCGCTTGCCACGGCCCTGAACCAGCGCATCATCTGGGCAGGGTCCATCAATGCTCCGACCGCACTCCCCGTGCTGAACGCGGGAGGCGTGAGTGACACTTCGGCCGCGAACGTCGTCTACTGCTCGGTCGCGAAGAACACAGGTGCATACAACAACTGGAACTCCGCTACGCCGTTCACCAGCGGTCAGTTCCTCGGCTTCGCTCGCTCGTCTGTGGCGGTAGCGACAGCGGCGTGGACGAGCATGTCCATGTGGGAATGTCAGGAAGCCGTTGCCGTGCAGTGGTCCCGCGTCGCGCCGAACATCACGACGAGCATCAACATCTGCGGCGCGTTTCTCGACCCCGGAGCGACAGCGAACGGTGAGTCGGACGGCCGCCTCTATGGGATCACGACCACGGGGAGCAACAACTACACGGCGGCGTCCGGCATCTGGTCTTCGGCGGCGGACGCGGTGTTCGTTGACAGCGGTCTTGCAGACCGTTCTCGCTTCGCTACCTTCGTTCCGGGGGCAGCCACCTCCGTTCGCATGGCCCGGTACGCGGACGTGGCAATCAACAACCTCTTCCTGAGCCGCAACGGGGACATTCCTCTCCTGCCGTGGTGGTGTGTCCTCACCCCTGCGAACAACTACCCGGCGCTTCTCCGTGAAATCATGCTCACCCGCGACACCCTCTCGAACCTCACCTTGCAGAACGGCGGTGTCGTGAAGGGCTACACGCTTGGCGTGTACAACATCACCACGAACGCCGACGCCTGTGTCCTTCTCGCGTAGAGGCCCGCCATGTCGTTTCCAGATCAGGTTCAGCGCGCCTTCGACAACTGCCCCGGCACCGTCCGCATGGAGGTCTACGCGACCGAGGCGGGGACGCTCACGCCCGACGTGCCGTGTGCGTGGACGACGCTCCCCGACGCAGTCATCTGCTGCTACGACGCGGCGGACGTGAACCTCGGTTCGTACGCCGTCGAGGGGTAAGCGGAGAAGAAAGCGCCCCTCGCGCGGGGCCGCAAGCAGCCGAACAGGAGGACGGTACAGGAGAGAAGATGCGGCTTCGCTGCGGCGAGGGGCGTTTCAGAGGCTAACGTCTCCTCCGGTCTGCGCCGCATGTAGGGGCGCGACCGAGTGCTACGGACACCCGTCCACTCTCGAACTTGTCGGGGCGTATTGACAGGCTTCGCAGCGGTGTGTACGTTCGTGGGTAGCGGACATCTGTCCGTGTACCCCCGTTCCGGAGACCGAATGTCAGCCCCTCGCATCAACTTCAACCCGCGCCCCGGCGACAGCAACTACGCCGCGCACGTGGTCCTCTCGCACATGATGGTCCCCACGCTCGTCGTGGGCGGAGAACCTTCGTTCGTCGTACGGAAGATCGCCCCGCGGCTCTTCCGCCACGGCCTGCATATGGTGGCCCATTGGCCCTACAAGAAGGCGAAGGGCGCCTTCCCCGACAACATCGGCGCGCTTCTCGTGCTCACGGACATGGTCGGCCATTCCATGAGTGGGTGCGCCGTCGCCGAGGCCGAGAAGCGCGGCATCCCTGTGGTCATGGGGGTGCGGAAGTACGCCTTCCTTGAGCAGCGGCTCAAGGACGCAGGTTTTCCGGAGATCCCGAAGTTGGCCCCGAAGCCTGCCACGTCCACGAAGCGCCCGCTTGCACCTGACATCATCACACCGTCCATCCGTCCCCTTCTTGTGCCTGCGGCAGACGCTGTCGAGGCCTACCTCCCTGAACCCTCCCCCAGCAACGACACCGAGAACACCGACATGCCTGTCCCGACCACCACCGAGCACCTCTCCAACAAGACCCTCCGCTACGACGCGCGAACGCTCCGCGAACTCTACACGGAGGCGATCATGGAGAACCCGAACATCACCAACCGCGAGGTGTACCAGACGGTCCTGCTTCGCGCCGCGGCAAAGGGCATCGAGGCGGGTGGGGAGCGCCCCGACCTCTTGGCGGCCATCCGCAAGGAGTTGCGCATCATCCGCCCGAAGAACGCCTACGTCGTCAAGCCCGTCGCGTTCGCGGCCCCTGCCGAGCCCCTGACCATCACTCCCGCGAAGGACACCTCGACTCCGGCGTCGTCTGATACGGAACGTCAGCACTCGGCCTCCGGTGACGACGGTCCGTACCCCTCCCTCGCCGAGACCCTCGGGCAGAACATCGTTCGCATCCACAAGCCCGAGGTCCCGCCTGTCACGCGTCCCGCTCCTTCGCAGGACGTCCGCGAACTCGTTCAGATGCTCCGCACCGCGATGGCTGCCGAGGGCATCGAGCGCCTGACGGTCACCAAGGGCGCCGTGAACTTCCGGCGCGTCGTGGTCGAGGAAGGCGAGTACGACGTGTAGGACTGCGCGGCTACGCGCGGCCCCGGTCGATCAGGAACTGACCCACCCCGACGGCGTGCATCACGTCATTGAGGTGGGTCTTCCGTTTTGGCACTTCCACGCGGTCCCAGAGCCCTCGCTCCCGCAGGCGCTTCTCCATGCGGTGCCCGAACACGTCGCGCGGCACCTGCCCCTTCCACTCCGAGGGCAGGAGGCCCACGGGGCGGGCCGACCAGAACGCGCGAACGAGGCCTCCACCGATGGCGGCGAGCGCGAGCAGGTCGCGGGGGTCTCCGGGTCCGCGCGTGTAGACCTTCATCTGCTCGACCGCGAGGACGTCCGGCTCTCTGTCGGGGAACCGGGCCGCGTGCGCCAGTTCGACCGCGCCCACCGTCGCGTTCCACGCGACAGGACCATCGTCGTCTCGCCCCCCGGTAGCGTGCGGGAGGGAGGGGACGTAGGCCGCGAAGCGGAGGTGCCAGCCCTCGTCCTGCGTCTCCCACCATGCGCAGCCGCAGCCGCGCAGGCCGGGGTCGATGGACAGCAACAAGCGGCTCATGCGGGGCCCTAACCGGCTTCGCGGAGGTTCGCGCGCCGTTTTTCACGGTTCCGCCGACGGGATCAACTTTATAATTTTGAGTTATTGACCGCTCAATAACCTAAAGTTATAAAGTCGAGGCCGTCGGCGGAAAAAGTTTTCGCGGACCCCTTCCGGTCCGGAACGGCTTCCGATAGGCTCGCACCACCTCCTCCCCAGAGGCTCCATGTCCAGCACCATCCCGATCAAGGTAGCCCTCGGCGACCTGACCTCTCTCGAAGTGTCCGCCCCCACCGCGTCCCGCAGCAGCATCATCCGAGCCCTCATCGTGGGAACGGTGGCGAAGGGCGCCCCGCTCGACGTTCCCGGCTTCGATCCCCCGCGCGCATCGTCGTGGACCTCGGTGGCCGTGGACACGGCGACTGAGGTGCTCATCGCCAAGGCCTTCCAGACCAACAGCGTCAAGAACATCTCGGCTCTCGTCTACAACGCCGCGCGGGACCCCGTGGTCACGGCGACCGCGCGCGACTTCCTCGCCCTGTCTGCCGCGGCCAAGCGCAAGCGGGTAGACGAGGTACTGGTGGCGGCGACGGGGAGCACGGTCTCCTCCGAGACCAGCGCCGAGGAAGAGGCCGAGCAGGTGCAGCGTTCGCATCTCGTCCGCTTCGTCGTGGACGAACTGGAGCAGGCCTCGAAGGCGTTGGAAGTCGCGACCGCGCGTCACACCGCGGCGAAGATGGCGTTCGAGGCGCTTCAGAGCGTCCTCGGGGACGAGACCGCCAAGTCCACTCCCGCCTGAGCGGAGAACACAGCAGGAGCGGCGCACGGGCGGACCGCTCCTGCTTGCACGACGGCCGAATGTGTCCTATGACACCTGTCAGGCTCCCCGCCCTGCTCCCCTCCCCCCTCCCCGTCCGTGTCCGCTGCCCACCGCCTCCCTGCGGTGGGCCGCAGGCCCGTTACCGTCACGGTGCGCCTTGCCC
>Ga0315903_10003572_pt1 | contig 21457 bp, 16 predicted proteins | sample LakEriMetagenome_7_FD_203524 | JGI IMG/M metagenome (GOLD analysis project Ga0315903, IMG submission 203524) | Freshwater fungal communities from buoy surface, Lake Erie, Ohio, United States - Buoy 2 MA119 | ecosystem: Environmental > Aquatic > Freshwater > Lake | place: USA: Lake Erie, Ohio... | reverse complement strand
ATAGGATTTTTGCCAATCCTCGATTATGAAAGGCAGAGCTAAAATTTACATCTAGTTGAATGGCTTTGTCAAAATCACGAACAGCAGAGTTATAGTCCCCAAACATAACACGGATATTACCCAAGGCATTATGCATTTTGGGGTTTTCAGGATTCAACATAACGGCAGTTTTAAAATCACTTAATGCTAAACCATACTCCCCCAACATTTTATTCGTAACACCTCGGTTGAGAAATGCATCAGCAAAGTCGTCTTGTAAAAAAAGTATTTTATCATAATCTGTCTTTGAGCCATTCAAATCACCCAACTGCTTTTTTGCGATAGCCCGATTAAAGTAAGCCATTGTATAGCTCTGATCAATAGCAATAGCTTGGTCGAGATCTTTTAATGCTCCTTCCAAATCCTCTGCTGCTTTTTTAGCCATACTGCGATTAAAATAAGCCACAGCAAAGTTAGGTTTCAAACTAATCGCTTTTGTAAAAAAATTAATGGCTTGCTCATAATTTGACTCTTGATATTGAATCAAACCCCAAACATCATAGCCAATAGCCGAGTTAGGATCAAGTAATATTGCTTTTTGAATATCGGCTGTGGCAAGTGCATAGTTTTTAAGCTGTAGATGCAATTTGCCTCGTTTTATGTAAACTAAAGTGTCATTGGGATGTTGGGCAATTATAGAGTCATAATCACGCATTGCATTACCAAAATCACTTTTTAACTCCTTCACATAGGCTCGTTCTTCCAATAAATCTTGGTTGGTTGGTTCGATTTTTAATGCTTCATCAATGTCTTTCACCGCCCCTTCATAATCGGTCTGAAGCACACGTGCTTTAGCTCGAGCATCATAGATGATCACCGACTGAGGATTTAGCTGAATAGCTTTGTTATAATCTTCCAAAGCTTCTGTGCTGCGCATTATTCGGCTGTATACATTAGCGCGTTTCATATACGCTTCTGCAAATGATGGATCAACTAAAATCGCATTTGTATACTTTTTGATAGCCCCCTCCACATCGCTTCTGCGCAAATCATTGTCACCTTGCGACAACAAAACGAGAGCAGATTGGCGAGCTGCGGATGTACGTTGGGAAAAGCAGTTTGACGAAAACAACAACAGTAACATTAAGGGCAAGACTATCTTTTTCATATCTCTAGATTTATGAATAATAATAGATAAAAACATGGATATGTTCTTGATTTGTAATTTTTTAGGTAGCGTTACAACACTACTCATTTGGCAAACTTGCCTGAAAGTGTTGAACCAAAAGAGCAGCTTTTGCCGGCCCAATAATCTCTGCTAAATCTGCTTCCGACACTTCTTTAATTTTTTTTACACTGCGATATTTTTTAAGCAAAAGTTCAAATGTTTTTTCCCCAATGCCATTGATATCGGTCAGCTCAGATACTAAGGTATTCTTGCTGCGCTTTGCACGGTGATGGGTGATGCCAAATCGGTGCGCTTCATCACGCATTCGTTGAATAAGCTTTAGCGACTCGGATTTTTTATTGATGTATAGCGGCACACTATCTTCAGGAAAATAAATTTCTTCCAAGCGTTTAGCAATGCCCACAATGGGAATTTTGCCATATAAATCCAATTGTTTCAAGCTCTCCACTGCCGAGCTCAATTGCCCTTTACCACCATCTACAATAATGAGTTGAGGCAACTCCTGATTTTCGTCTTGTAAGCGTTTGTATCGTCTATACACCACTTCTTGCATAGTAGCAAAATCATCGGGGCCTTCTACCGTTTTCACATTAAAAATTCGGTAATCCTTTTTGCTAGGCTTGGCTTGCTTAAACACCACACAAGCGCTCACGGCATTTGTACCTTGAAAATTTGAATTATCGAAGCATTCAATATGCACCGGCAACTCTTGTAGCTTCAAATCATCTTTCAACGTTTTCATAATACGGAACGAAGGGTTGCGCTCTTCGGCTGAGAGGCCTGCTTTTATTTTTTCTTCACGTGCGTACATGGCGTTTTTAGTACTGAGGTCGAGTAATTTTTTCTTATCCCCGGCTAACGGCACTGTGATTTGAACATCGTCAAATGGCAAAGAAATAGGAAATGGGAAAAGCAGTTCTTCTACAAAAATATTGTCGGCAAAAGAGTTGTCAATAACCACACGTTGCAAAATATCTTCTTTCTCCTCATTCAAAATTTTCTTGATTTCATAAGAGCGTGTACGCACCACCGTGCCATTCGCAATTTTCAAGAAATTGATAAACGCAAACTCATGCGTTTCGGTGTAGCCATACACATCAATATTATTCAGTTTAGGATTAACGATGATTGATTTGCTGCGATACGCCTCAAGAATTTCAATTTTCTCTTTAAACTCATTGGCGCGCTCAAAATCCATCTGCTCGGCAAACTCATTCATCCGCTTTTTTAGAAAATTTTGCACGATGCCAAAATTGCTCTTTAACAATTCTCGCACTTGTTGAATGTTTTCCATGTATTCTTGTTCACTCTGCAGGGCTTGGCAAGGCCCCAAACAATTTTTGATGTGATATTCCAAACACACTTTAAACTTCCCGGCTTCAATATTTTTTTTGATCAACTGAAGTGTGCAGTTGCGTAAAGGGAAAATATTGATGAGCATACTCAATATCGCTTTCACAGTCAAAATAGAGGTGTAAGGCCCCAAATATTCAGACCCATCTTTGATGACTTGGCGCGTGAGAAACACTCTTGGGAAAGGTTCTTTCTTAATGCAGATAAAGGGATACGTTTTATCATCGCGCAAAAGAATATTATAGCGTGGTTGATGGTTTTTGATAAGCGCATTTTCGAGTAAAAACGCTTCTTGCTCGGTGTCTACAATCGTAAATTCTAAGCGATGAATGGTTTTAATCATTCGTTGAATGCGATAAGTATGGTCGTTTTTCGTGAAGTAAGAAGACACTCTTTTGCGTAAATCTTTCGCTTTCCCAATGTAGATAATTTCATCTTCTATACTAAAATAGCGATAAACCCCCGGCTCGTTCGGGATAGTAGATTGAATGATTTTAAACTCTTCGTAGGTCATTGGTCAAGCTAATGTAACAACGATTTAGCTAATCCTGTTTACTCATATTCACTGCCTTGAGTCTGCGAGGCACTGCCACCACTGAAACGACTGCAATCTAGCTCTATGGTTAGTTTGTCATCTGAAGGTGGCTGAAAACGATTGTTGTAATTGATTTGGTCTTTGAATGATGTACTATCCGCATAAACTTTTTGAAAATACTTGCCCCAAATTGGCAATGCTGTGCTTGCGCCTTGTCCATTTTGCATACTACTAAAACGAATGTAGCGATCATCACAACCCACCCACGAGCCGGCAATCAAATCGGGCGTGCAACCAATGAACCAACCATCTGAATAGTTTTGAGTAGTTCCTGTTTTTCCAAAAATATCATTCATCAACTTGAACCGATAACGCAAACGAGTCGCAGTGCCGCCCATGACCACATTGCGAAGAATTTCAACCATAGCGTAGTTGGTGCCTTCGTCTAACACTTCATTGCTTTTTGCTACTTGGTCGAGCAACACATTGCCATTTCTGTCTTCGATTCTCGAAACAAAAATGGGGTCTACATGCACCCCTTTATTAGCGTAAGTTGTATAAGCTCCTACCATTTCAAACAGAGAAATATCTGCTGCGCCCAAGCAGATTGAAGGTTGAGCCGGAATGTCACTTTTCACACCCATAGATTGCACCAATTGTATAACCGCTCCAGGTGTCATTTCGTGCATTAAATAGGCAGTGACAGAATTGATAGAATTAGCCAAGGCTTGTTTTAAACTAAGTGTGCCGCCATATTTTCCATCACTGTTTTTAGGTGTCCAGTCTTGTAGCAATCCAAAACGAGGATCGTCAGCTTCGAAAGTAACAGGCTGATTTGGCACTCTAAAGCAAGGAGAATAACCTTTATCGCGAATAGCTACAGTGTATACAAAGGGCTTAAACGTAGAACCTATTTGTCGCTTAGTATTGATATTGACATGGTCAAACTGAAAGTATTTATAGTTTACTCCGCCTACCCATGCGCGCACAAAACCAGACTCTGGATCAACCGCCAAAAATCCGTTTTGTAAAATCATGCGGTGATAGCGAATAGAATCAAACACTGACATGATTGTGTCTTTCTCACCACCTTCATAGCTAAATATACGCATTGGTTTAGGCTGCTTCAGCAATGCATCAATTTGCTCGGCTGTTTTGCCTGCTTTTTTCAAGTCAACATACTCAGGACAGCGCTTATAGATATTATTCCATTCGGTGGGAAATGTTTTCCAAGGGTCTTTCCCTTTCCAAAAGTTGAAGAATGTTTTTTGCATTTCAGTCAGATGCTCGCGCTGCGCCTCTTCTGCATAGCGTTGCAAACGCGAATCAAGCGTGACGTAAATTTTTAATCCATCGGTGTAAATATTGTATTTTGAGCCATCGGGTTTACGATTTTTATCGCACCAATCTTTTAACCAAAGGCGGAGATATTCTCGAAAGTAAGGTGCTGCACCATCAGCATGCGTGTCGGCATGAAAATCTAAAACTATAGGCAACGTAAAGAGTGAATCACGTTCTTGCTTAGTAATAAATTTGTAGTTATACATTTGATCAACCACTACATTTCTTCTCTTCTTAGAGGCTTCCGGGCGAGAGCGAGGATTGTAAGTAGAAGGCGCTTTGAGCATACCCACCAAAATGGCGGCTTCTTCAACTTTCAAAGAATCAACCGGCTTACCAAAATAAACGTAAGCAGCCGACTTTATACCAAAGGCATTATCGCTGAAAGGCACTGTATTAAAATACATCGCCATGATTTCCTCTTTGGTGTAAGCCCGCTCGAGTTTTACAGCAATAATCCATTCTTTCAACTTACGAAAAACTAACTCTATCTTGTTTAGTCGTTCACGTGGAAAAAGATTTTTTGCCAATTGTTGTGTCACCGTTGAGCCACCACCACCCGAGCTGCCGACAAAACCTTTGAGCACACGCATCAAAGCTCTAAAATCTACACCGGTATGTTCCCAATAACGAATATCTTCTGTAGCTAAAAGCGCATTACGTAAGGCAGGATTAATATTATCGTAAGTAATGTTGCTTCTGTTCTGAAGGTAATAACGACCAATCACCACATTGTCTGTGGTGATGACCTCAGTGGCCAAGCTACTGCTTGGATTTTCTAACTGTTGAAATGAGGGCATCTCGCCAAACAGACCAACAGAAAGTAAGAAAAACAATAAAATAACGCTAGCTAATCCGGCAAAAAACAAACCCCAAAACGTAAATAGAAATCCCTTCTTCATGGCTTCGTAAAACTAAAAATTAATTAAAGCGAAAGAAGCGATTATTTGTAAACACGCTCAAAATACTTTTGATAAGCAGCAATATCTTTCTGAGAAAGAAGCGTGCTGAAATTTGTTGCTGAAATGCAGGTAACAACGAATTGACCGGATTGCATTTCTTCAAAAAGTTGCTTTTGTGTTATCAGCGATTTATAATAAGCCAAAGCATCTGCACCATTCTTAAATTGACGAATATTGAGCAATTTGTTTTTGCTATCAATCATCACTTGCTTGGTTTGTAATTTTAGCAATTCGTGTACCGATGAATTGAACGCATTAATTTTTGCCATGGTACTCATTGTGGTGCTTTGCGCCAAGGCCGGATCTTTGATGTAAACTATACAATAATGAACTGCTCCTTCGCTACGCACATAAGGCGAAGTGGTGTCCTCCATCACCACAACCGGTGCTGCGGTTGTTTCTGTTTTAACTGTGGGATTTTCAGTTGTAGTTACAGCCACATCTTTATCCTTTTCGGTGGCAACCACTTCTTCTTTAGTTGGTTGATTTGAAGGTGCATTTAGTGTCACTTTCACGCCTTTATCTATGGCTTGTTGCTTGGCTTCGTTGAGTTGTTTCAGCTCATCAATAGGCGTTTTTTCAGCCGGGAAAAGTGCATTCAAAGAATCTAAACGAGCTTTGTCTTTACTCAAATCTACTTGCGGCAAGGATGATTTATTGAGCAAGTTCAATAAATCGCTAGCCGATTTTTTTACTTCTATATCTGTAGATTTATTACTCAACTTTTGCAACGCTTGTACATAATCTTCCAAGCGATTTTGCTTGGCGTAAATCAATGCCAAAAGCAATTCAAATTTTTGACTTAGCGGATTTGGCTTAAACACATTATCGCTCATTTTCGCCTTGTACCAAGCTGTGTCAAGGCGGTTGTTTTGATAATCTTCATATGTACTTTGGTAGTAAGACTGCACCGCCAACTGCTGCTTGTTCGTTTCGTTGATGTAATTGGGGTCGCGGAGAATTTTTGCAATCACACTTTCCGGAAACTCGTTTAAAATCTTTTGCTTGTAGGTTTCAGCTTTTGTTCTTTGATCACGTTTCTGTGCAATCAAGTAAAGATTATAATAACTCTCTAAAAGCAATTTGTGTTTCGGGAAACGACTGTTTGCTGTTTCAAACATATTTTCCGCTTTAGGATAATTTTCCAAGCCATCTTTATAAATCACTCCGGCATTATAATAAGCATCTACCAACAAATCATTGCTCTTCGCCAGTTTCTCAGGAGTAGTTGGTATGCTAGCTAAAAGTTTTTCCTCTAGGGTTTTTGCTTCAGCTTCCTCCGGCTTTTTCGTATCAGTAGCTGCGATATCAGCTGCTGCATTAGCATCTAAAATTTCATCCGCGGAGATAGAATTTTTATTCTTTCTACGCCAGTTTTCTTCTAGTTTTCTGCGGCCCCATTTTTTGACAAACTCATTGTAGCCATTCGTCTTTGTGCCTATGTTGTAGAAATACCAAGTGGAGCCCGGAGCCTGTTGCGTTTGGGTTTGCGACTGGGGATTGCGCGGGTCATTATTCAGGTTGTTGCCCGATTGTTGGTTCACATTCTCTGCTTCCTTTTTTAACTCTGCTTCCTTCTCAATTTTAGCTGCCGCTTCTTTGATGGCCTTGTTCAATTGTTCCTTGGATAGCGAAGCGAGTTTTTGCAAACTGTCTTCGTTAGCAATCACCATCAATTGTTTCACTAAATTGTCTAACAATTTGTTTCGCTCATCAACCGCTGGGTAAGCCGCATCATTCTTAGCTAAAAAAGCAAGCGTGGAGTCATAGTAATACTTGCTGCTTACATAAAATTCTTCCTCGTAATCCAACTCCGCTAACTTCAAAAATGATAACGCTTTTTGGTCATCGTTGGTCGTAGATTTGTCGACTGATTGATGTAAAAATTTGCGGGCTTCAATAGTATTTTTTTCTTCAATAGAAATCAATGCCAACTCATAATAGATTTGGTCGAAATAATCGCTGTACTTGTTGTCTTTGGCCATTTTTGCCAATAACGAACGAACCGATGCATTGCCTCCACCCGATTTTCTGCCAAGCTTTGCCATTTTCAATTTGGCATAAAATTCCATATCATAATTCGGTCGACTTTTCAATACACTTTTGTAGTTGGCTGTAGCTTTGGGATAATTACCAATGGCTTCGTAGCATTGCGCCAAAACAAAGTGCGGACGAGTTTTAAGTTTTTTCTTTTTCTTGATTTTTTTGGCTTTCAAGTAATTCTCTAACGGCTCGATGGCTCCGCTATAATTGCCTCTCGCTACCATCAAATCTGCATCCGTAAGATTGAGCTGAGGGTCATAATTTTTATAAAAAGCATCATCGCTGCGGACATAGGTAACTACAGAAGCAGCTTGATCATACTTTTTTTGGCGCGTATATGTTTTAATCAACCAAAGCAGAGCCTCACTACGAGCCGGAGTGTGTACCCAAATTGACTTTTCTGGGCGATTGTCTTCTTTCTCCAATGTTTTAGTGCCGTCTTTGTTGTCAATAACTTTAACTACCGGCTTTTTCTTTTTGGCTTTCTTTTTCTTTACGTATTTGCCTACTTTTTTACCTAATGATTTTTGCACTTTCACATAATCTACGCCTTCTTTATACTCGGTAGTAATGTATTTGAAACTGCCGGCAGCCTTATCATAATCGCCTTTCAAAAAACTCGACTTTCCAATGAGCAACATATTATCATCGCTCCAATTGGCGGTGGGATGCAGTTGAATAGACTGCGTAGAACGTTTGATAGCATCATCCAAATCAGCTGTGTAAGCACCAAACTCTTTGGGGTCGGTGTAGAAAAACACAGGTATTACGGTATCAAAACGGTCTTTATGGGCATCTTCGGCTACTTTCAACGTGTTTTTCAGCTTTTCGTTGGCGTTGAAATAGGCGTTGTAGTGAGCAGTTATGTCATTATAGGCTTGCTTCGGCAAAGTGCCATGATTGGTAGTAGAACAGCCATACACGAAGAACAAGAGCGCGTAAAAAGAAAATATTAATAGTTTTGTTGGCTTCAAAATGACTTTGTTTGGTCGGGTAATTTATAACTCACACCGAACAAAATTATTTTGTTTGACTGAAAATAAAAGCATGATAGTTAACGGAATGATGGATTGACTGATTTCCAAGCAAAACTAAAGGGCTGACAAATGGCTAAAAAAATTAAAACTACACCTAATAACAAGCTAAAAACCAAGTTTCGGTTTGTTATTCTAAACGATGAAACCTTTGAGGAAAAATTCTCATTGATTTTGACGCGCACGAACGTGTGGGTGTTTTTCAGCATATCCATTTTCACACTAATTTTTTTGACCGCTTCGGCTATCATTTACACTCCACTCAAATATTACATCCCCGGCTTTGGTGATTATAACTATCGCGGTGAAATTTTGCGTTTGCAAATCAGAACAGACTCGTTGGCTTATCAACTGCAATCCCGCGAAGCTTGGTTGAGCAACCTGATGGATATTGCCTCGGGGCGAGTAGATACCTCTAAGCCCGAACCTAGCGGAAAAACCGTGACCGACAAATCGGCTATTAACCTCAATGAAGTGACTAATCTAGATAAAGAGTTACGTAAAGAAGTAGAAGAGGAGGAAAACTTCTCGTTAAGTGCCGCAGCTGGCGATGCAGATGGTTTTGTGGATGAAGTAAAATCTATGCACTTGATTACTCCGGTGGCAGGTTATGTAACCGACCAATTTAAACCAAGCGAAAATCATTTTGGGATTGACATTGCTGCTAAGCGAGAACAACCGGTTATGGCTGTGTTAGATGGAAAAATTATTTCAGCCAATTATTCTATTTTAGATGGGAATGTGATTACAGTACAGCACTCCAACAATTTAATCTCCATCTACAAACACAATCAACGCCTAGCCAAAAGAGCCGGTGATCAAGTAAAATCTGGCGAGGTCATTGCTTTTGTGGGCGATAAAGGCGAAAACTCCACCGGCCCGCATTTGCACTTTGAGCTGTGGTTCAATGGAAAAGCTTTGAACCCTCGCGATTATATCTTATTTTAGATTTTCAGTTTCACCCAAAACACAGATCATGTTTGGAAAAAAAGAAGATAAACCCGTTGGCCCAAACGCCATGAATCAATTTGGCCAAGGCACCTTCATAAACGGTGATATTAGCACCGAAGGTGATGTGCGCATTGATGGTAAAGTGACCGGATTAGTGACTTCCAAATCAAAAGTGGTTTTAGGTGCCACCGGTCTTATTGAAGGCGATGTTTTTTGCCAAAATGCCTACATAGATGGTCGTGTGACCGGCAATATTGAAGTGGCTGAATTGCTTATTTTGAGCGCTACAGCTCACGTGACCGGTGATATAAAAATCAAGAAACTAGTGGTGCAAGAAGGGGCAAAATTCTTTGGCAAATGCTCCATGGGCATGAGCGTTTCGCGCAATGAACAAACTACCACCACTGTCGCTGCCAAAGCAAGCGCAGCGGGTTAATTTCACTTTACTTATTTCTTTATATATGGCCAATCCACCACCGTCAAATAATGCTTTGCGCTATTCCGGTGTTGGTTTTCAAATTATGGCTACCGTTGGTGTTGGCTTCTTTATTGGTTATAAACTCGATGAATACTTAGGTAACAAGAAGCCCTACTTCGCAGCCGGCATCTCTGTGCTCTTTGTTTTCCTCGCACTTTACGTGGCACTTAAAGACTTGGCTAAACCGAAGGATAAATAGTGCAAATTTATTGCGCTTTGTTCTGTGGACTATTAAGTTTACTTCATGATTAATTTTCGAAAATATTTTGCGCTCCTTTCTTTTTTAATCTTACTTATAGTGCAGTCTGCTTTTGCACAAAACCAGTTTTCTATTGCACAAACAGACACTCAAATCAACATCACCCATTCATCCGGCATACCATTATTGTCGGTCAATAAAAATAACTTTATCGAAGCCATCAGCTATAAGGAGAAAGTAAAAAACCGCTACGGTAGTTTTTCATTTACACAAAAAAACAGAAATACTTTTAGTGAAATCAGTCAGCTGCAAGTGTTGGACTACGGCAATAGTGTTTTCATTGTTGGGCAAGTGGGTAATAGTGAACAAAGTTTCTCTTTTGAGGTTGGTTTGTTAGCAGAGGCCGACAAGCCTGAAGAAGTGATGCTCACCGTCAAACTGACCGACACCACAGAAAAAATTAAAGCCGTGTCTTTTACTTTCAACAACAAAGCCCGACACATTTACGGCTTTGGCGAACAGTTTTCTTACACCGATTTTATAGGCAAAAAAATTACCGCGTTTACTGAAGAAAACGGCATTGGACGAGGTGACCAACCAGTGAGTAAATTAACTAAACTCGTGGGTGTGGCGGGCCACCCTACGGTTAGTTATTTTCCACTGCCGATGTTTTTTACTGAAGATGGTACGACCTACACCGCCACGCCCTCTTTCATGACTTTTGATTTTACTTCATCAGGAAAAATTCGCCTAGAATCAAACACCATTCAAGCCGGAGGTAAACATCTTTTTAACTTAAATATAGATTGGCGAGAAAATGCACTCGAGCCAGAGCAACACACCCTTCCCGATTGGGCTTACGGCACCGTGTTGGGCATTCAAGGCGGTAAAGAAAAAGCGGAAAAGATAGTTAACGAGGCCGTTGCAGCAGGCAATCCGGTCAAGGCAGTTTGGCTACAAGACTGGGTAGGCAGACGCAAATTGAGTTTCGGCTCGCGCCTGTGGTGGAAATGGGAAGTGGACACCACGCGCTATCCTGATATGAAAAATTGGATAGCTGCAATGAACAGAAAAGACGTCAATGTATTGGGTTACATCAATTCGTTTATCATTAAAGAAAGCAAATGGTTTGAAGAAGCCGTTTCAAAAAATTATCTGGTCAAAAACGCTAAAGGCAAAGACTATAAATTGAATGTTGGTGGATTTAATGCTTACATGGTAGACCTCGCCAACGAGGAAGCCTGCGCATGGTTTAAGCAGATTATCAAAACTCAACTCATTGACCTTGGCTTTAGCGGGTGGATGGCCGACTTTGCCGAATACTTGCCTTTAGACGCGAAGTTGAGCAACGGATTTTCGGGGCGAGAGTTTCACAATTTCTACCCGGTGGCGTGGGCGCGCATCAACCGCGAAGTGGCACAAGAAGCCGGTGTGGACGACTCGCTGGTTATCTTTCACCGCAGCGGAAATGCGGGGTCAAACAAGTACGTAAAACTATTTTGGACAGGCGACCAAACACCCGATTTTGGCGAGCATGACGGTTTGCCTTCTACTATCAAAGCGGTGCTCACCTCCGCAGCCAGCGGTACGCTTTATAACCACTCGGACATTGGCGGCTACACCAATGTTGACTTTGGTCGTGTGCATAGCAGGCGCACGCGCGAGGCGCTTTATCGGTGGATAGAATTTGCTGCCTTTACTCCTTTCTTTAGAACCCACGAAGGATTGAAGCCCGATAAAAATGTTCAGGTTTACTCAGACAGCAACGCAATGCAGTTTTTTGCTCGCATGGGGCGACTACATTATGCCCTCAAAGATTATAGTGAAGAAAACGTAGCACAATATGACCAACTAATTTATCCTTTATACTTACTGCCCGACTTTGCACAACATGAGTTTCAATATTTATTCGGCTCCGATTTATTGATTGCTCCGGCCACACAAAGCGGCCAAACCACGGTGAATGTCAAGTTTCCGGACGGAGAATGGCTTTATGCTTGGGACATGGAGAAGGTTTACAGTGCCGGCTCTTCGGCAGACATTATTATTCCTTTTGGCAAACCGGCTGTGTTTATCCGCCAAGGCGGAAAATGGGAAAAGGAATTGAAGACAATTTTTGAGGAATAGTGATTTAAGTTAACGGCTAACCACAATAGGCACACAGTAACTCTTTTTACTCCGGATTTCCTTCTTTAATCGCCTTTACAAAATCGAAGCGTTCGAGCAAACCGGTGTCGTATTTGCCGGAGCGGAATTCTTCGTTTTCGAGCAAGGCTAAGTGGAATGGAATGGTGGTTTTTACGCCTTCAATGATGAACTCTTGCAAAGCACGTTGCATTTTTACAATACACTCCTCTCGGCTCTTGGCACGGCATATAACTTTGGCTAAAAGTGAATCGTAAAATGGCGGCACTGTGTAGCCGGCATAGATGTGTGTGTCTACACGCACACCATAACCTTTTGGGGTGTGCAGGGCAGTAATCTTTCCGGGGCTGGGTGCGAAGTTATTCAATGGGTCTTCGGCATTTACGCGGCACTCGATAGCGTGCATTTTCTCAGGGAAATAAAGCATTCCAGAAATCGGAATGCCGGCTGCTATAGTGATTTGCTCTTTGATTAAGTCAAAGTCCATCACTTCTTCGGTGACCGGATGTTCTACTTGGATACGCGTGTTCATTTCCATGAAGTAGAAGTTTTTGTGTTTGTCCACCAAAAACTCTACCGTACCTACGCTTTCGTAGCGAATGGCTTGCACGGCTTTCACCGCTGCAGCACCCATTTTCTTGCGTAAGGCTTCGTCAACAAAAGGAGATGGCGCTTCTTCCACCAGCTTTTGATGTCTGCGCTGCACGGAGCAGTCGCGCTCACTAAGGTGACAGGCTTCGCCATATTGATCGCCCGCTACTTGTATTTCGATGTGGTGCGGCTCTTCGATAAATTTTTCCATGTACACACCATCGTTACCAAAGCTGGCTCCGGCTTCGGTGCGTGCCATGTTGTAGGCTTTTTCTAATCCGTCTTTATCGCGCACAATGCGCATCCCTTTTCCGCCTCCGCCTGCCGTAGCCTTGAGAATAACGGGGTAACCTATTTTCTCCACTGCTATCGTGGCAGTAGCTAAGTCTTCAATCAAACCATCGCTGCCCGGTATGCACGGCACTCCGGCCTTAATCATCGTTTCTTTAGCGGTAATTTTATCCCCCATCGAACGAATCATTTCGGGGCGAGGGCCGATAAACTTGATGTTATATTGCTGACACAAAGCGCTGAATTCTGCATTTTCAGCCAAGAAACCATAGCCGGGATGAATGGCATCGGCATTGGTCAACTCCGCAACGGCCATAATGTTTTGCATGTTCAAATAGCTGTCTTTGCTCTTGGGCGGACCGATGCAAACAGCTTCGTCTGCAAAGCGAACGTGAAGACTATCGCGGTCGGCTGTGGAGTAGACGGCCACGGTTTTGATGCCCATTTCTTTGCAAGTACGAATAATGCGGAGGGCTATTTCGCCACGGTTGGCAATTAAGATTTTCTTAAACATAGTTTTAGTTGACATGTAGGTTGCGCTTACAGTTTAAGCCGCGAACCCGAAACAGTAAATTATGCTTTTTCGATAAGGAACAAAGGTTGGTCGTATTCGATAGGCGAAGAGTCTTCGGCCAATATCTTTACGATTTTTCCGCTGCCGCCATCAAACTCGATTTCGTTAAACAGCTTCATGGCTTCGATGATGCAAAGCACGGTGCCGTTTTCAATGTTGTCGCCCACTTTTACATAAGGGTCTTTGTCTGCACTAGGTTTGCGGTAGAAAGTGCCCACCATTGGTGAGCGGAACGTGATGAGATTATCGGCTTTAGGTTCGGCTGCGGGAGCGGCTTTGGTTTCTGCCACCGCAGGAGCTGCGCTCACCGTTTGTTGCACAGGCGGGGCATAGTTTACCGGATTGGCCACCACGTTTACGGCAGGTTCAGCGCCTTTGTTTTTGATGGTCACCGTCAATTCGCCTTCTTGAATTTTGAGTTCGCTGATGTCTGATTTTTTTACCAGTTTAATCAACTCTTGTATTTCTTTTAAATCCATATAGCTGTTTTTACGTTTTGCAAAAAAATCCCGAACCTGTGATTCGGGATGTCTAAAGTATAAAGTTTTTGATATTGGGGTAATGTTATCTCGCTTCTTTAACGCGCTCTACGTAAGCACGAGTGCGGGTGTCGACTTTGATTTTTTCGCCTTGGTTAACAAACAAAGGCACGCTTACCGTTGCTCCGGTTTCCACAGTGGCCGGTTTGGTGGCGTTGGTGGCGGTGTTGCCGGCTACGGCAGGTTCGCTGTAAGTGATTTCAAGCACTACGTGTTGTGGCAACTCGCAAGCTAGTATTTGGTCGGTTTCTTCGTGGAGCACCACATCGCACACATCGCCATCGCGGAGGAAGTCGTTGTTTTCGATAATGTCGCCATTAATCACGATTTGGTCGAAGGTTTCTTGGTCCATGAAGTTGAAGCCCATGTCGTCTTTATAAAGGAATTGGTAAGGTTTGCGCACAACACGGGCAGTGATGATTTCGTGGCCTGCCGGGAAGGTGTGCTCGAGGACACGACCGGTGCGGAAGCTTTTCATTTTGCAGCGAACGAAAGCATTGCCTTTGCCGGGTTTTACGTGTTGGAACTCTACGAATTGGAAGATATCGTGGTTGTATTCGATACAAAGTCCGTTTCTGATGTCTGCTGTAGTAGCCATAGGGGTTGGTTTGATTTTGAAGGGGCGAATATAAACTCAAATGGCCAAAAGACAAGGTTTGGGAGAAAGAAGTGAGGGGTTGTTATTTTTTGTGTGTAGCAGATTGGTAAAAACCTGAAGGGAGAAGCTGTTTGTAGGGAGGTATAAACAGTTGGAAGAGCGGGGGGGGACAATAAAATATTGGTGATGATAATGGCAAAAACCTTTCTGCGTCTCTGTTTTAGAAGACTTAGAGGTACGGGATTAGGAAGAATATTTTTAGATTTTGTTTTTAAACCCCTCTTGTTGGAAGGTCTATTTATTTATATTTGATTAGAAACTGAGGTCATTAAATGAATAATAACTTAGACCGAAGTTTAACGGCTACTATTATCGGATAAATTTATTTACCGATAAATTGCAAACTAATAGCTGAGTTAAATTTTACACAAACAAAACAATCAACGATAATGAAAAACAGCTTTCTCCTTTCCATCGCAATTTTTGGCGTTCTATATCTTCAGGCTCATGAAGTAGATATTAAAAAAACAAGTGTTTTAATTAATAATGTTGAAGAATTAGTAAGGGACAAATGTCAAATTTCAGTTGAGAATACGACTTGTGTGTACTCTTCAAAAAGAAGCAACTTGCCATTCTTTTCAGCTCACATTATCCGATACGAAGAAGTAGGCAAGCCCCTTATGGATATTAACTTCATTGATTTTGACCTTGTGTGTAGAGTAACTATGACATTCAAAAATCTATTCCAAAACCTCTACAAATTGAATGTGATAGACTCAACTGGAAAAGCCGACCCCGAAAAAGCAAAAGCTTTTGCGAGATTGTTTAATGAAAAGAAAGACAACGATAAATAAATACTCACTTTTCGGAAGGATAAAACAATCGTTACGATTAGCATTTTTGTTTTGAGTAGTAAGGCCGAAATTTAAAATATACTCAACTAGGTCTAACTCATAGTTTTTCTGTGGAGCACGAAGTTTTGGCCGAGGTACACTCTGCGCACTTGTTCGTCATTGGCGAGGTCTTCGGCAGAGCCGGCTTTGAGGATTTTGCCTTCGAAAAGGAGGTAGGCGCGGTCGGTGATGGAGAGGGTTTCTTGTACATTGTGGTCGGTGATGAGCACGCCAATGTTTTTTTGTTTGAGTTTGATGACAATGCGCTGAATGTCTTCTACGGCTATGGGGTCGATGCCCGCAAAGGGTTCATCGAGGAGGATAAACTTGGGGTCGGTGGCGAGGGCGCGAGCGATTTCGGTGCGTCTGCGTTCGCCTCCGCTGAGCACGTTGCCCATGCTTTTGCGGACACGGTTGAGACCAAACTCTTCGAGAAGAGTTTCGAGGCGGGTTTTCTGTTCGGCTTTGCTGAGGGTAGTCATTTCGAGCACAGCTGCTACGTTATCTTCTACCGACAGTTGACGAAAGATGGAGGCCTCTTGCGGCAAGTAGCCCACGCCCAGTTGCGCACGTTTGTACATGGGCAGGTCGGTGATTTCTTGGTCGGTGAGAAAAATCTTGCCGCTGTCGGGTGGAATGAGCCCCACTATTTGATAGAACGAAGTGGTTTTGCCGGCACCGTTTGGCCCGAGAAGCCCCACGATTTCGCCTTGGTTTACTTCTACAGACACATCGTTGACCACGGCTCTGCCTTTATAGGACTTAAAAAGATGTTCGGCTCGGAGTTGTAACATAGTGCTGTGGGGTTATTTGAGTTCGGGATAAGCGTCTTCACCCAATTGGGGTTTGATAGTCGGCTGGTAGAAAAAGTCGGCATACTGACGCAAGATTTTGCCAAATACATAATACTGCACGACTAAGAAATCTTTATCGTTTTGCGAAGCGTAATAGCGGTCGAGGTCATAGGTGAGCGGCTTGCCATTTTGGTCCACCACAGACTTGGTGCGCTTGGTAATGGGCATGTAATAAATGTTCACCTTATTGGTTTCGCCTTTGGTGTTTTTGACTTCGATGGTGCAGTAAGGCGTGGTGCGCATAATAGAGTCTTTCTGCGAATTGGCCGTTTCGAAAGCTTCGGAAGCGATGGATTGATAGAAGGCTAAGTATTGTTTGAGGTAGCGAAGTTCGTTAGGTTGGTTAATCAAATACTTGTCGTTGAGCGGACGTACAATGAACGAATCGGCACTGAGGCGGTTGATTTGAAAAGAGGCTTTTTCGTTGTCGTAGTACTTAAGAGAGAGTTGCTCGATGTCTTTTTCGGCATAGTTAAACACTAAGCGGCTGCGCCAAGTTTCTTCGTCAATGTTGGCGTAGATAGGCGTAAGAAAACCATTGTAGCCGGGCACATAAGTGATGTGTGGACGCTTCTCATTTTCGTGTTCGCTTTCGAGCAGCATATAAGTGCCGCGGCTGTTCACCGTTTCACCACCCACGAAATAAGTTTTGATGATTTCATCTCCGGCATAAATATCAACTTTGACGTTTTCGGTCATCATCTGGCGCATCACGTTGTCGTGTGCCCGTTTAGGCACGGGCGAAAGGGACGTGACGCGGCTAATGGTGTTCAACAAGATAGAAGTTAAATCTTCGCGAGCAGGATATTTATCATTTACGAACCACTTGTCGCCTTGGCGAGAAAGCACTATTTGCTGCTGCTTAGTGTTCTTCATCACTATCTTGGTAACTCTGCCGATTTCTTTCACCGCAAATCCCTGCTCTTTGGGCACAAAGCGAAAATAGTAAAGCGCAGCGGCAGCAATCAGCAAGCTCAGCGTAACAACAATGTATATGACGTATTTTTTCATTCTCGAATTGGGTTTAGCACAGCTAAGAAAATAGGATAAACAACAAACGCCTGATTTGTTATATCATTTTTTTGTCATAAAAAATCAATGCGCGTATTTGCGCTTGCGGTAAAAACCAAAAGCAGCACCAAATACAATCACCAACAATATTGGCACGGCTACGTTGATTAACTGCCAATTCAATTTTTCTTCTTCCACTTTGATACTGTTCAACATACGCAACTTCACCTCTTTGTTTCGGGTTTCCAAAATGCCGTTGTTGTCAATCAAATACTCAATACAATTCAACACAAACGCTTTGTTGGCAAATTGCTGTTTGGTGTACATATAGTATCCCAAAGGATAAGCAGAACTATCGCCCCTCACTTCGCTGCGAATGATGTCACCATCGGCAATCACAATCATACGGTTGGCCGCGCTTTGCTCTTTGAACTTTAGTTTTTCGACTGTATCGCTAGCGGCAAGAAAAGCGGGATCGAGGCGATTTTTAAACACACTTTCGAAAGGCCCTTCGAGCAATACTGCCACGGGGATGTTGGGCTGATTGTAGTAAGCCATGTTAGGCTTGCTTTGCAAAATGCCAAAGTGAACGCGGGTGGGCGTAAGCTGCGCTTTAGCGTTTTCGGTCGTGTGCAACAAAATCGTTTTACGAATTTCGGGGTTTTTAATCGTGTCAATTGAACTGGTGAAGTAAGACGCTACCGGGTCGAGGTTGCGGTTGATGGCGTGATTGTTTTGGCTCACTAAAAGTGGGAAATAATACCACGGGAACATTTCGGTCTGAGGGGCGTTGCCCATTTTGCCGACCACCAACGGAATTGGGTTGTTCAAATTGATGTCTTGCAACACATCATTGTTAACACGCACTCCGTATTTAAATAATTGGTCTTCGAGATTTAATTCGTTGGCCAGCACCGTTTGCCCCACAGGGCTAAACCGCAAGCTATCCATCGCTGCGTTGGTGCCATCGAGCAACCACAACACGCGGCCACCATTCATGATGTATTGGTCAATCTTGTATTTATCTTTTTCGTCAAAGGCTAAACGCGGTTTGGCGATAACGACCACATCAAACCTATCGGGGATGTAAAAATTATCTTGCAGGCGAATGTCTTTCACTTCATACTTCAAGCCTTGCAGCGTGGTTTGAATGTCGGCTACTTCCACTTCGTTCAGCTCGCCATGTCCTTTCAAGAACCCAATGCGTGGAGGGCGATATTGTGTCAACTTTTGAATGGCATTGGCAAATTTATACTCCAACAAAATAACCGAGTTGTTCAAAATCTGTTGAGGTGAAAAACCCATTTGATTTTCGAGCAACTGCACCGGAAACTCTCTGCCGCCAAAGGCCACAATCGCTCCGGGGAAAATCAATTGCTGCTTGGTGTCGGTTTTGCTTTTGGTGGTCAGGTTGGTGGGCGCTAGACCGCGCTCAATCAAGTCTTGCATCAAAGCTTTGCGCTCGTCTAAGTTTTCAATCGCCATCGGGTCGATGAACTGAAACTCCACATTGCTGCCGCCATACGCCCGGAACTCGTTCATGGTGTTTCGAGTGGATTCTTTAAGTCGCGTGAAGCCGGCATTCAAATCGCCATCGAGGTAAATTTTGATAGTAACTTGGTCGTTAAGGTTTTTGAGCAACAGTCTTGTAGAAGGCGCTAAAGAATAGCGCTTTTCGCTGGTCAAATCTAGCCGCACATACAGAAAATAAGCCACCACATTTAATAAGCCAATGATAACCAAAATGAAAAGCAAACGAGCAATACTGTCTGCGCGATTGTGTTCTTTATTTTGCCCTAATTGTTTTAACCAGTTTACCATTTTCTGCTCGACAAGGCCGTTTTAGTGAAGGCAATAAAAAGCGCAATAACGCTCAAAAAATAAACTACATCACGACTATCAACCACGCCTTTGCCCATAGCGTTGTAGTGCGCACTCAAACCTAAGTTTTCGACCAAGTAATCGTTCTTACCAATGAACACCCCAAACTGCGCTACGTAATCAAACGCTACATAAAGAAAAAAACATAAAAACACTCCGGCTATGAAGGCTACAATCTGATTGGCGGTGATACTCGAACAAAAAATACCGATGGCCACAAACACAGCGCCCAAGAAAAGCAAACCAAAGTAAGAACCAATCATGCCACCAAGGTCAATATTACCAACCGGAGAGGCTAAAAAATAAACCGTGATGAGGTAAACAATCGTAGGCACGATGGCGATCACCACGAGCAGCAAAGCCGCAAAATATTTACCTAATATAATTTGCAAATCAGTAACGGGACGCGTGGCGAGCAACTCGATAGTGCCGGAGTTTATCTCTTCGGCAAACGAGCGCATGGTGATGGCCGGTATAAGGAAAATCAAAATATATGGCGCCATATCGAAAAAACTATCGAGCGTGGCATAGCCAAAGTCCAACACATTGGTGTCGGGAAAAACCCACACAAACAAACCCAGCACCAACAGAAACACAATGATGGCCATATAGCCAATCAAGGTGCTGAAAAACTGTTGAACTTCTTTTAAAAATATAGCGTACATCTGTAGATCGGTCGGTTATCTTTTGGTCAATTGTTTGAATACATCTTCGAGCGAGTACTCTTCTTTGTTCAAATGCAGCAAAGTAAAATTTCGATCTTTGGCAAAGTGAAACAGATCTTCGCGCACATCGCGTTTGCCATCCGTCACAAAACTCCACTTGCCGTCTTTCAACTGCTCAATAGATTTGATGCCTTGAATATGACCAAACAATGATTTATCAATTTTCTGTTTAAACTCTGCAGTCACCACCACTTCGTTGCCCACCCGGCCTTGCAGATTTTCTGTAGAATCATCTGCTACGATTTTGCCTTTGTTGATGATGATTACTCTGTCGGCCACCGCCTGCACTTCTTGCATGATGTGCGAAGAAAAAATTACCGTTTTGTCTTTACCCAGTTGTTTGATTAAAGCGCGGATTTCGACCAACTGATTCGGGTCGAGACCTGAAGTAGGCTCGTCTAAAATCAACACCTCGGGATTGTGCAACATAGCTTGCGCCAAACCCACGCGCTGGCGATAACCTTTTGAAAGTTGTCCCACTTTTTTGCTGCGCTCAGCTGTGAGCCCCGTGATGCCAATCATTTCATCAATGCGCTTAGGAGCTATTTTTCCTACATGATGAATGCGCGCTACAAACTCGAGATACTCGCGCACATACATGTCTAAATACAAAGGATTGTTCTCGGGCAAATAACCAATCTTCTCCGCCACTTTCAGCGGCTCATTGGCTACATCAAAACCCGCCACTGTAGCTTGACCGGACGAAGCCGGAATAAAACAAGTCAGCATTTTCATGGTGGTGCTTTTGCCCGCACCGTTTGGCCCTAAGAAACCTAACACCTGTCCGGGCTGCACTTCGAAAGAAATACCATCCACCGCGCGTTGGGTGCCATATAATTTGGTAAGTCCGTTTACTTTTACTGACATTGTTTTTATTGCAAGGGCGAAACTTCGTGAAATAGTTTCAGACTGCCAATTTTTTAGGAAGCATTTGCAGTAATAGTGACAAAACAGTGACTATTCCCCGAAGAAATCTTTCACTTTATCAAAAAATCCACGCTCTTGTTTGACGCCTGGTTTAGGCTTGAAGTTCGGGCTTTCGCGCAGTTTTTCAAGTAGTTTTTTCTCGTCAGCGGTAAGTTCGGTTGGTGTGTATACATTGAGCAAAATCAACTGATCGCCTCGGCCGTAAGCATTGACCGAAGGCAAGCCTTTGCCGGTGAGACGGAATATTTTGCCGGGTTGTGTGCCCGCAGGAATTTTGAATTTAGCTTTGCCGTCAATAGTTGGCACTTCTACACTGGTGCCTAACACCGCGTCCACAAAACTTATATGCAAATCGTAAATCACG
>Ga0315903_10003571_pt1 | contig 21464 bp, 17 predicted proteins | sample LakEriMetagenome_7_FD_203524 | JGI IMG/M metagenome (GOLD analysis project Ga0315903, IMG submission 203524) | Freshwater fungal communities from buoy surface, Lake Erie, Ohio, United States - Buoy 2 MA119 | ecosystem: Environmental > Aquatic > Freshwater > Lake | place: USA: Lake Erie, Ohio... | reverse complement strand
GGGCTTGTACGGGGGCAGGGGAAGCCGACCGGCCGTGAGGCCGCGGGCGCGTTACTTTGGACGCGGTGTCTGGTGGCGGTTCGCCCCACGCCTTACGGCGTTGGGCTTGTACGGGGGCCGCACAAAAATGGATCCGTCTGAGCTCTGTCAGACCCGGCCTACACGGCTGCCAGGCAGGCGGCGGAGGAGCCGCCGCATCTCCAACACGCCGATCGTGGAGAGCACTTGGGATGCGGAAAAGCCGCTCGCCGCGACGACTTCGTCGATCTCGATGGATGACGGGCTACCGGAGGCATCGACCGCAGCCAGCACCCGCTGCTCGATGTCGCCCAGTTGCAGCTCGGCGGGCGATCGCACGGCTCGGCCGTCGGCCGAGGTCGTCGTCTCGAACAGGGGGCCGAGTTCCTCGAGAATGTCGTCCACGCTCTCGACGAGCTTCGCCCCGTCGCGGATGAGTCGGTGGCAGCCCCGGGCCGTCCGGCAGTCAACCTGCCCCGGCACCGCAAACACCTCGCGGCCCTGCTCACCGGCGAGCCGCGCGGTGATCAGGGCGCCCGATCGCTCGGCGGCCTCGACCACCAGCGTGCCGAGGGTGAGCCCCGAGACGATCCTGTTTCGTTGCGGGAAGGCACCGGCATGTCCCTCCGCCAGCGGCGGCGCCTCGCTGACCACCGCTCCGCGGCCGATCACCTCGGCGGCCAGGTCGGCGTGTTCGGGGGGATAGATGTTGAGCACGCCGGTGCCGAGCACCGCGATCGTGCGTCCGCCGGCGTCGAGCGCGCCGCGATGTGCCGCGGCGTCGATGCCGCGGGCCAGTCCGCTCACCACCGTGTAGCCCGCCCTGGCCAAGCCCCCGGCGAGCTGCCAGGCGACCCGCTTGCCGTAGGGCGAAGGGTGCCGGGAGCCGACCACGGCCACGGCGAGGGCGTCGCATGGCTCGATCGAACCGCGGACGAACAGCACTCCGGGAGGATCGTCGATGCGGGACAGCAGGGCCGGGTAACGATCCCCACCCTCGATCACCACCTCGATCCGGCCGCGACGGCAGGTGTCGAGCACCTCCTCGGCGACGCCGCTCGTGGCGAGCGTCGGGATCAGCGCCGCGAGCCGCGGGCCGATCCTCCCCACCGAGGCGATCTCCTTCGGCGTGGCGGTGAAGACGGCCTGTGGTGAACCGAATCGATCGAGCAGCAGGCGGCGGAGCCGGCCGCCGATGCCAGGCACGCACGCGAGTCGGACGTGGGCGAGGAACGAGTCGTCGAGGACGGCGGGAGCAGGTGCCATCGCGGCCTCCGCGGGTGGTGTACGCGTGTACCGTTATAGGCTGTGCCGTGCGGCCGCGTCAACCACGTCAACGAGGCGAATCGTCAGGGGGCACGGGCCGTCAGCCGGCCGCGACCTTCAGCTCCGCCAGATGCTGGGCCGTGTTCACGAGCCGGTCCCAGTTCTGCTCGACGTATTCCGGCGGCCCGCCGATCTGGGCCACCACCTGGGCCACCTGCTCGGTCGGCACCATCTCGATCGCATCCCACGGGCAGACCTTGAGGTCGTAGGGGTTCGATTTCTTGCCCGGAATGTGCACGCAGACCTCGCAGCCCACGCACCGCTCGATGTCGATCTCGCACCAACTTTGGAGGTTGTGGAACTGATCGAACTGCTGCACCTTCACGATGCAGTCAACCGGGCAGACCTCGAGGCACGACTCGCACCCCGTGCAGTTGTCGGCGTTGATGACCGCCAGTTCCTTGGGGAGTTTCTTGCGGGGTCCGGCTTTGGCCATGATGGGAGCAATCGGTGGGGCGGAAGGGTGTTCTGCAGTCAGATCATCGTAGCCGGCACGCCCGGCCCGTCAAAACCGGCACGCCCTGTCCGATCAGGCGGCCTCACGGTACGGCCGAGCGGCGGCCACGTCCGGGGCGGCAAACTCGTAGCCAAACCGCTCGATGTCCTCTGCAAAGTGGTCGCGAACGAGGGCGGCGAGGCGGTCGGTGTAGTAGTCGCGGTAATCGCTCCGGGTGCTCGCGTTGGCCTGCCCGAGGGAGGCGTCGATGCCGATGCAGCGGCAGACGTGGGCGAAGTCGGTGTGGAGCGACTCGTAGCGGCCGAGGAAGTTGACGATCACGCGGCCGCGGCGGTCGGCCACCATCCGCGTCTGCGAAATCTTGCCACGGCCGATCTCGTAGCGAACGTAGGCCTCGAAGTCGGGCAGTTGGGCCGTTCGGCGACGGCGATGGCTGACGTGTCTGGAATGCCCTTCGGCGTCGCGGAGAAAGTGATAGTAGGAGACCAGCAGGTCCCACGGGTTGCGGACGAAGGCGAAGGTGAACAGCGACTCGAACACTCCGGCCGGCAGGTTTCGCCGGAGGTCGTCGGCCGGGGTGTGCGGACGAAACTTCCGCTGTCGATACGGGGCATAGTGATTGACGTGGATGCCGATCTTCGTGAGCCAACGGTTGGCCCAGTAGCCGCCCGTGTGGTCGGCGAACTTCCAGAGCGAATAGGCGACGCTCGAGCCGCCTGTCTTGGGCACGTGAACGAACGCGAACATGTGGCGGTGTGAGATCAGCATGCGGCAGCCTCGGTGGGCCGCGGAGAATGGCGAAGCGGGGGCGTCGCCGCAAGGCCGGTTCAGGAGCGCGGGTTTCCAACCTGTGTTCGCCCCGCGTGCCTCGGGGTTGCCCATGCCCCGTCGCCGGACGTTCGCTCCATCAGAAAGCCCAATCGTGTAAGCGATGGGGGCATGCCAGGTGCGCGGCTCGTGCAACCAAAAAGCCCCGAGCGGCAGCGAGGGGATAAAGGCATGAGGGCGCTCGGGCCGTGAGGCCGCGAACGCATCACGTTGAATACGGCGTCAAGCGGCGGTTCGCCCCACGCCTCACGGCGTTGGGCTTGTACAGGTGCCGTACAAGCCGACCGGCCGTAAGGCCGCGGGCCCCCGTACGCAGGAGCCCGTGTACAAGCCGACCGGCCGTAAGGCCGCGGGCGTCCCGTACGCAGGAGCCCGTGTACAAGCCGACCGGCCGTAAGGCCGCGGGCGTCCCCCCACGCCGAAAGCGGCCGCCCATTGGAACGGGACCACGCAGGGCTTGTGGCAGCTGAAACTAGACGCACTCGCCGCGGACCAGATCTTCGGGAGTCTGGCGGGCGCGGACGAGGCGGTGCTTGCCGCCGTCGACGAGCACCTCGGCCGGCAGCGGCTTGGAGTTGTAGTTGCTTGCCATCACGAAGCCGTAGGCACCGGCGATCTCGATCACCAGCAGATCGCCGACGCCCGCGGTGGGCAGGCTCCGCGTGGCCACGAAGCCGCCGTCGGTCTGCGTGAAGATGTCGCCCGACTCGCACAACGGTCCGCCCACCGCCACGTCCTCGGCTCCATGCGACGGCTCCTCGCCCCGCGGGCAGACACTCATCGGGTGATAGGCGCCGTAGAGCACCGGCCGCGCGAGCGTGTTGAAACCCGCGTCCACAAGCAGGTATTTTCGGCCGCCCTGCTTCTTCACCGCCCGCACCTCGGTGATCACGAAGCCGCTCTCCGCAGTGAGATACCGGCCTGGCTCGATCTCGAGGCGGATGCGGTGGCCGAAGCGATCCTCGAGCCGCTTTCGCGTGGCATCCCAGAGCGTGAAGTAGCCGGAGAGGTCGGCATGCACCTCGCCCGGTTTGTAGGGCACCGGCAGGCCGCCGCCGGCGCTCACCGTGGTGAGCGATCGGCCCACCTCGATCGCCACCCGCTCCAGCGCCCCGGCCACCTCGGCGAGGTGTGCCAGGTCCGTGCCGCTGCCGATGTGCATGTGGAGGCCGCTCACCTGCAGGCCGGCCCACTCGGCGCGGCGGAGCACGTCGGGAATCTCCTCGTGCCAGATGCCGTGCTTTGAGCCCTCGCCGCCGGTGTTGGTCTTCTGGCTGTGGCCGTGCCCAAAACCGGGGTTCACGCGGAGCGTGATCGACGCACCCGGCATCCGCTCCGCCAGCTGCTCGATCATGTCGGCCGACCCGCAGTTGACATGGATGCCGTGCGTGACGACCGCGTCGAGGCTGTCGCGGTCAAAGATGTCGGCCGTGTAGACGATCGGATCGGCTGGCGGCAGGGCATCGGCGCCGGTCGCCTTCGCGGCGTGTGGCGCATAGCCCGCAGCGAGCGCCCGGTGGATCTCGCCGGTGCTCACGGCATCCACGAGCACGCCCTCGCGGCGCACGAGGTCGAGCACCGCGATATTCGAGCAGGCCTTCTGCGCAAACCGAACCGTGTCCCAGGCCGCGAGGTCGCGGCAGCGGAGGCGAATCACCTCGGCGTCATACACGTAGAGCGGTGTGCCGTAGGTCTCGGCAAGTTCGGCGACATTCGCGCCGGCGATCTCGCGGCGGAGCCCGGAGGCGGACGATGCGATCATGGCAGGGGTAGGCGACAAGAAGAAAAGGTTAGGGAGCGATGGCGGGGGTGTCGTCTTTCTCGTTCACCCGTGGCTGGGCGGGCCGCAGCGGCACTGCCGGGCGAACCCGTGCCGCCGGCTGCTGCTGCATCGACGTGCTGGCGGCGACGGTCTGCAGCGCACCGGCGTCGGCCTTGAGCCGGAGCGTCACGCCGCGTTCGATCGGCTTCGCCGAGAACTGCACCTGCGACGACTTCATCGCGGCTGCCTGATCGGCGACGTCCTGGAGCGCCTCGCCCTGCGGGTCGTCGGGGCTAAGGGCCTTCATCATCCTCGCGGCGTAGCCGACCATGGCCGCGAGCGACACATCGATGCCGGCGAAGGGCACCGCTTCGGCCACCGGCTTGCCACCGCTCGCCAACGCTGCGGCGAGCCGCTTCCGCTGGTCGCCGCCGGCGAGCAGGAATGCATGGTCGGGGGTGACGGCGAGTGTGAGCTTCACGGTCTCGCCGAGCTGCTCGGCGGCGGGCGTGCCCGACACGTCGACCGTGATTTCGTGGAGCGTGGCGGCTCCCTCCTTGCCGGTGTCGAAAGCCACCTTCACCTGCGGCGGCAGCGCATCGGCCCGGCCAAGCCGCTCCTTCACCTGCTTCTGCAGGGCCGCGCCGTCCTTCACCTTCATGCCGACCGTGACGGATGGCAGCGGGCTCGTGCCGTCGGCGGCGCTCGTATCGACCGTGAAGCCGGCGTCGATCGTGCCGGTGTCGAGCATCGCAGCCACCAGATCGCGGACGAGGTTGGCGACCACGCGGGCGGTCGCATCGTCGTCGGCCTGTTCGAGAGCCTGGTCGAGGCCGGCCCTCACCGCCGCGCGGCCTTCGGCCGGCACCTTGACGGCGTAGTGCCCGCGGAGGGCGGCCTGCTTGCCGTCGGCCGTGGCCGGTGACGCGATCGTCGAGGTGGCGTTGCCGGCATCCTTGAACGACGCCACGGCGGCGGCATCGGCCTCGAGCACCGAGGTGATGTCGAGGTGGATGTCGTCGTTCTCGGTGTCGACCGCCAGTCCGAAGAGCAGTTTTTCCACGTCTTCGAGCCTCTCGATGCCGGCGCGGAGGGGCCTGTCGTCCATCGCCTGACCCTGCGCCGCCGCGTTGCGGGCCGCCTCGTCGAGCAGTGCCTTGAGCCGCTCTCGCATGTCGCCCGGCATCCGGCTCGGAAAGAGTTCGATGGCGATCGAATAGTCCTTGGAGAGCGGTCCGATGAGCGTGAGCGGGTCGGCCACGTCGGCCGGTGAGCCCGGCTGCGAGAGGATCGCCCAGCCGTCCTTCTCCTCGATCTCGAGCGGCGGCGCGCCGGGAGGGCTGATCCGCCGCTTGCCGTCTGCGTCATCGACGGGGCCGGTCATGCCCTGGATTGCGACGAGCAGCTTGTCGAGGTCCTTCACCGGCACGAACGCGTGGGCCGTGGGCAGCGGGCCACCCTCGGTCGTGATCACGATCCCGACCGGCCGTTTCACGTCGAGGCCGGCGAGGCCCTTGCCCTGCGTGGCCAGCAGGATGAACGACTCCGCGAAGCCGGCGAGGGTGGGATTGCCCACGTGCTCCCCAACCCAGGTGAGCTGGCTGCGGAGGTCGGAGTAGGGATCGATGGCCACGACGGCGATCACCTCCGGCTTGTCGGCGGCACGGACGGTGGCCGAGCAGGCGAGGGCGAGCAGGCCGGCGAGGGCGGCATGGCGGCGGAGGGACGAGGGCAGGCGGAGGGGCATGAAAAACCTCGGGCGGTGCCGGGAGTGAAACCGGACGTGAAAATGGACCCGGCAGTTTATCAGAAGGCTTCGAAAACCTGTATTCTTGGGATCATCACCAACGATGCAGCCCCCGCACTCGCCCCCCGGACCCGACCTCGAGACACTCCTGCGGTCTCGGCCGTCGCCGCGGCTGCGGCTGCAGGCGCTGCTCTATCTCCTGACGTGCATGACCACGTTCGCGGCCGGTGCGGCCGGCTGGCAGCCGCTGCTGCTGGGACTCGACGAGATCGGGCCCGACCTCATGACGCACTGGCCCCGCGGTCTGGCCTATGCCGCCGCGGTGATGGCGGTGCTCACGGCGCACGAGGCGGGCCACTTCATCGCCGCCTGGATCCACCGCATCCCCGCGACGCTCCCCTTCTTCATCCCGGTGCCGGTGCTGCTCACGGGCACGCTCGGCGCCGTGATCGGCATGGAGGGGGCGCGTGCCAATCGTCGCCAGCTCTTCGACATCGCGGCGGCTGGTCCGCTCGCCGGGCTCGTGGTGGCGGTGCCACTGCTGGCGCTCGGCCTCCTGACGGGCGGCGGCCCGGATGCCGACACGCCCTTTGCCATGCCGCCGCTGGCCCGCTGGGTGCAGTCGCTCGTGCGGCCCGACCTGCCCGCCGATGCCGCCGTCGCGCCGAACGCCCTGTTCATGGCCGGCTGGGTGGGCCTGCTCGTGACCGGACTCAACATGATGCCGATGAGCCAACTCGACGGCGGTCACATCTGCCGGGCCGTCTTCGGCATGGCCGGCAACTGGGTGGCCCGCTGTGTGTTGCTCGCATCGATGGCGGCCGTGATCCTGACGGGGCAGTTCAACTGGGTGGTGATGCTGGTGCTGGTGACGATGATGGGGGTCGATCATCCGCCGATCGCCGACGACGGCCGGCCCCTGGGGACGCTGCGGACGGTCCTCGGCCTGGCGGTGCTCGTGATCCCGGTGCTGACGTTCATGCCCGAGCCGATGCGGCTGGAATGACCCTCGTTTGCCGGATAATTGCCCCGAGCCGAACCGCAGGCTATTCCTGAGCGTACTGGCGGGTGTTGCCGGCATGGCCGGCGATCCGCCGGCACACCTCCATTTTGACGCCTCCATTCCATCGGGGTTTCCATGGCCGCCCGTCGCCCGTCTCGTTCGTCGTCTGCCCGCCGCCGCACCGCGGACGCGAGCCGCCTGAGGCTCGAGGCCCTCGAACCCCGGCAGGTGTTCGCTCATTCGATGGTGGCGATCGGCAGCGACATCGGCCCGGGGAGCCGGCCGCTGATCCAGTTGGTGGAGGCTGAGACCGGCACGGTCGTCGCCGAGACGCTCGCCTTCGAGGAGGCGTTTCGTGGGGGCACGCGGCTGGCGATGGCCAACGTCAATGGTCTGCCGGGCAACGAGATCATCGTCGGGTCGGGGCCGGGGCGGGTCGCTGAGATCCGCGTGTTCACGAGCATCGTCACGGGAGCGGTGACCTCGCTCCGCGAGCTGCCGGAGTTTCGGCTGCGGCCGTTTGGCGACTCCTACTTCAGCGGCGTGGCCGTGTCGGCTGGCGAGGTCAACGGCGACGGCTGGCAGGACATCGCCGCGGCGAAGTCGCGAGGCTCGGAGGTGAGCGTGTTTCTCTCGCCGTCGTTCGGCGGCACCATCTCGCCGACGCCGTACCGCACGTTCGTTCCCTTCGGCGAGGATTTCCTGGGCGGGGCCGCGATCGCGTTTGCCGACGTTGGCACGTTCGTGGGCGGTTCGCTGGTTGACGGTACAAGGAGCGATGGCCGGACCGAACTGGCAGTCGCCAGCGGCACGGGCATGACGCCGTTGGTCAAGATCTACGACCTCTCCGGGGCGACGGCCCGCAAGGTTGACAGGTTCACGCCGTTCACTCCGTTGCTGCGCAGCGGCATGGCGGTGGCCGCGGGCCGCTACGACGCCAACCCGATCGACGACGTGATCGTGACCAGCGGCAACGGCGGCCCGGGCACGGAGATCTACGACGGCAGCGTGTCGCCGGCGGTGAACGCCCGGCTCGCCAGCTTTGCCGCATTCACCGGCTCGGAGCGTCCGAAGGCGGAGGCGTTCGCGGCCAGCGCAGATCGCAATGGCGACGGACGGATCGATGGCTTCGCGGCAGTGCAGGGGCTCTCCGGTGGTGGCGGCGCGGCGGGGCTCGCCTTCCTCGGCCAGTCTGGAAGTCGCAGCAACCTGTTTTCCAAGCTGAGCGGCCCGATGCAGGTCGCCGCGGCACGGACGTCGTACACCGACTTCCAGAAAACGCTCTCAGGCATCACGTATCGGGTGATCAAGCCCGGCACGGGGGTCACGCCGAGGGTGGGGGACAAGGTGACCACCCACTACACCGGCTGGCTGACTGACGGCACGAAGTTTGACAGTTCCCGCGACAAGAACACGCCATTCTCGTTCACGCTCGGCAAGGGGGAGGTGATCAAAGGCTGGGACGAAATCGTCGCGCAGATGAAGGTGGGCACACGGCTGACGGCGATCATCCCGGCAAACCTCGCCTATGGCTCGGCGGCGCGGCCTGGGATCCCGGCGAACTCGACGCTCGTCTTCGACATGAAGCTCCTCTCGGTGGGGTGACGCGCGATGCCGAGTCGCACAGGTTTCCAACTTGTGCTGACTTTTGCGCAGATCGAAAACTTCCGCTCCGAGTAGCACAGGTTTCCAACCTGTGATGTTTTTGGCGCAGGTTGAAAACCTACGCTACGAGTCGCACAGGTTTCCAACCTGTGATGTTTTTCACGCAGGTTGAAAACCTACGCTACCGGCGGGTGATCGTCACCTCGATCTGGCCGTCGTTGTCGGCCAGCTGCGTCCAGTCGTCTGCGCACCGCAGAAAGAGTTGGCCGTCGCACGGTGCGGTGAACTCCGCCGCGACGCCGAGTGGGATCGGCGGCGAGAGCGCGTAGTCGTGGAACACCACGCCCATGAGCCGGCCGCGGCCCGCGTCGCCGTTGGCATCGCAGGGCGAGCCCGCCTCCGCCGTTCGCCATGTCCCGGCGGCGTCGATCGCGTAGGGTGCGCCGGCCTGGACCGACACGCCTGCCGCCTGCCAGCCGGCGGCCGCCGTGACGTTGGCACGCACGTCGCTTCCTGGGGCGAGCGGCCTGGCCCTCGATTTCCACGGCCAGGCGGTGAGATCGGCGCGGTATCCATCGCCGACCGCGGCGAGGAACTGGTCGTATTCAAACGAGACCTCGCGGGCCACGGGTCCATAGACGGATTCGAACGACACACCCGGCCGTCCCTCCATCAGCGCCACCGCGAGGGGGCGAAAGCGGTCGGCGTAGTTCGGGTTGTTGGCCAGCAGGTAGCAGAGGGCCCAGCGCCAGGCGTAGTCCTGCCACGTGCCCGCGGGTTCGCGGCCCGGCCCGGCGATCTCGGCGAGAGTCCGCTTCGGGGAGGCATGCTGCAGGTAGGCCATCACCCGCGGATCGAGCTGCACGGAGATGTCGCCGTCGCGCCAGTGATTACCCAGTTCGGCGACGCCCTCGGAGAGCCACGTTGGTCCGGTCGAGCCGAACGTCAGGTGGCAGAATCCATGCACGCACTCGTGCTGGATCACGCCATGATCGTCACAGGAATAGAGCTGGGCCCGCCGCAGGCGGCCGACCGAGGTGTTGAAGCAGACCCCCTCGCGACGGCGGATCTTCTCGAGGCCCATCGGTTCCTCGAGCGCGCCCGCCGGCCAGGCGGCGAGGTCGCGGACGATGAAGCCCTCGACCAACCCGCCCGCCTTGCGGCCGAACAACTGCTCCATCACGTTCACCATGCGTTCGAGCTTGTCGCGGATCACGGCCCACTCGCGGTCCGAGACGTCGGTCTGGAAGGCGAAGTGCGGCGAGCGGACGAGCCGCGGTTCGGCGGGTGGCGTGTCGGAGAGCGAGCGGTATTTGTTTTCGATGGCTTCGTCGCCCTTGGCGGCCACGGACGTCGCGACGGGGTTTTGGGCGACGAGCGCCTTGGCGACCACGTCGCCCGAATCGAGACGCACCGCCTCGAGTCGGGAGACCGAAGCCCCCGGTTCGAGCCGCTTCAGGTCGTGGCTGTCGAGCGTCGCTCGGACGTCGTCGGCGAGTCGGCAGACCACCACCACCCTCTTTGGAAACGGCTGGCCGGCGGGCAGTTCGACCGCGAGCCGGGTGCGGCTGGCGCGGAGCACGGCGGCGGTGACCACGCAGTCGGTGGTCTCCTTGGCCGCCGGTGGTCCGTGGGGCCAGGCGACGCCGATCGTGGCATCGGCTGCGTCGATCACGGCGAACGCGGAGAGTTCCGCGTCGGCGACTCCCTTGCGGGAAAGCTGAGTGCGAAATCGGACGACCTGTCCCGTCTTGAGCTTCGCCGCATCGACCACCCCCGTGATCGTGACCTCGGCCGGGAAGGCGAGCAGGCGGCCGTCTGCGAGCGGGACGCCCGGTTCGCCGGGTTTCTGGACGCGAACCTCGTGGCGGGTGCCCGAGTCGTCCCGCACCGTAAGGCGGGTGCCGGCCACGGCCTCCACGGTGCCCGTGAGCGTGAGCCGCTCGACGATCGACACCTGGGCGAGCGCCTGGCCGGCGAGGGCCATGCAGAGGCTGATCGCCACGGCGCACCGCGTGTTTATAATCACGCCGCGGCGGTAGCCAGGCTCGTTGACGGTCATTCCCGACCCTTCCACAATCAAGGATCTGCCCGCCCGCCTGCCCCAAGGAGGACTCCCGATGCAAGCCCCAGCCAACTTCGTCGAACTCGAGGATTCCGAGGTCTGGTCCGCCATCGCCGCCGAGCAGGTGCGGCAGCAGGAGGGCCTCGAAATGATAGCGAGCGAGAACTTCACGAGTCCGGCGGTGATGCAGGCGGTGGGCAGCGTGCTCACGAACAAGTATGCCGAGGGCTATCCCGGCCACCGCTACTACGGCGGCTGTGAGTTTGTGGACAGGGTCGAGGATATCGCCCGCCACCGGCTCAAGGCGCTCTTCGGGGCCGAGCACGTCAACGTGCAGCCCCATTCCGGCAGCCAGGCCAACGCGGCGGTCTACCTCTGCGCGATCCAGCCGGGCGACACCGTGCTGGCCTTCGACCTCGCCCACGGTGGCCACCTCACCCACGGCATGAAGCTCAATGCGTCGGGCGTGTTCTACAAGTTCGTCCATTACGGTGTGCGCCGCGAAGACTGCCTGCTCGACTTCGACCAGGTGGCCCGGCTCGCCCGCGAGCACAAGCCGAAGCTGATCGTGGCAGGGGCGAGCGCGTATCCCCGCGAGATCCCCCACGGACGGTTTGCCGAGATCGCCCGCGAGGTGGGCGCGAAGCTGCTGGTTGACATGGCCCACTACGCTGGCCTCGTCGCCGCCGGCGTCCACGACAACCCGGTGCCCGTGGCCGACTTCGTGACGAGCACCACCCACAAGACGCTCCGCGGCCCCCGCGGCGGTATCGCGATGTGCCGCGAGGAGAACGCCAAACTCCTCGACCGCGCCGTGTTTCCGGGCCAGCAGGGCGGACCGCTGATGCACGTGATCGCCGGCAAGGCGGTGGCCTTCGGCGAGGCGCTGCGGCCCGATTTCAAGGTGTATGCCAAGCAGGTGGTGGCGAATGCGAAGGTGCTCGCGGAGGCGCTCGCCTCGGGTGGGGTGCGGCTCGTCAGCGGCGGCACCGACAACCACCTGATGCTTGTTGACGTCACGCCGCTGGGGATCGGCGGCAAGGTGGCCGAGCAGACCCTCGACCGCTGCGGGATCACTTGCAACAAGAACATGATCCCCTACGACGAGCGGAAGCCGATGGATCCCTCTGGCATCCGGCTCGGCACGCCGGCCCTCACGACCCGCGGCATGGGCGGCGACGAGATGAAGCGGATCGCCCAGTGGATCCTGCGGGTGCTCAAGCACACCGACGACGCCGGCGTGGTGGAGACGACCCGCCGCGAGGTGGCCGAACTCGCTGAGCAGTTCCCGGTGCCGGCCGCGATAGGAAGCCCAGTCGCATAAGCGATGGGGGCAGAGGACGGGCTCCAGTCATCGAACGGATGCAAGACGCGGTGTATTTCTCCGGAACGACGTTCACGACCCTCGGAACCGGCAAGCATGTTTTGGTGGCGCCATACTGCGTGCTCGAACCGATGGAGGCCACCAACGGCATCCTCGTGGCTGGGCTGAACACGGCGATCCTCTTCGCCATCATGTCGAGCATCGCCCGGAGGCACGCCGGCTACGAAGACCTGCTCACGTGACGTTCTGCTCCCAGTTTTCGGGCGATCGTGGTCTGCGCAGTCCGCCCCGGCCCTGAGGCTCGCCGCGCAGGCGCGTCGAGGCCCCGGAACCGGCTGTAGTAGGATGGGGGCCATGAAGATGTCGTCGCAGACCACGCCCCGGGGCGATCGGCCCCAGCCATCCACCACCGTCCGCATCGGCCTCGTGCAGTCGGCCTGCACTGCCGATCGTGAGGCCAACATCGTTCAGGCGATCGCCGGGATCGCCGCGGCGGCGAAGCAGGGGGCCCAGGTCGTCTGCCTTCAGGAACTCTTTGCCGGCGAATATCCATGCCAGGCGGAAGACCACGGGAAGTTCGCCGAGGCCGAGACGGTCCCTGGCCCGCTCACCGAACGGCTCGCCGCCGCCGCGAAGGAGCACGGCGTGGTGCTCGTGGGCAGCGTGTTCGAGCGCCGCTCCGCCGGCCTCTTCCACAACACCGCCGTGATCTTCGATGCCGACGGCTCGACGGCGGGCGTGTATCGCAAGATGCACATCCCCGACGACCCGCACTACTACGAGAAGTTTTATTTCGCGCCGGGCGACACCGGCTTCATGAGCGTGGCCACAAGCCGGCTCGCCGTGGGGCCGCTGGTCTGCTGGGACCAGTGGTATCCCGAGGCCGCCCGGCTCACCGCGATGGCGGGCGCCCAGGCGCTCTTCTATCCCACCGCGATCGGCTGGCTCGACGGCGAAGAACCGCTCCACCGTGAGCAGTATGAGTCGTGGGACACGATGCTCCGTAGCCACGCGATCGCCAACGGCGTGTTTGTGGTGGCAGTGAATCGCACCGGCCACGAGGGACCGCTGCGGTTCTGGGGCGCGAGCGTCGTCTACGCCCCCAACGGCGACTGCCTCCTGAAGGCCTCGCACGACGAGCCGCTCACGGCCGTCGTGGATTGCGACCTCTCCCGCATCGAGTGGTCGCGGACGCGATGGCCCTTCTTTCGCGACCGGCGGATCGACGCCTACGGTGGTCTTCTCGGCCGGTGGGGCGGGTAGATGAAAACCCAGAAAGGAAAATCGGGGACGGGAGCTGATTTCCCATTAGGAAATCAGCTCCCGTCCCCGATTTTCAGGCTGCCGGCCGAGTGGGAGCCGCACGCCGCCACGTGGATCGCGTGGCCGCACCGCCGGGCCACGTTTCTGGGGCCCTTCGAGGCGATCCCGCCGGTATATGAACGGCTCGCGCGGCTGATCGCACGGTACGAACCGGTGCAGGTCATCGGCTCGCGCGAGGTGCTCGCGGCGCCACGGTCGTCGCTCGCCGACGCGGCGAACGTGGCGTTCATCGAGATCCCCACGAGCGACTCATGGATCCGCGACACGGGGCCAGTGTTTCTCGTACCACGCGACGCCTCCCGGAGCCAACGGCCTCGCGCTGCCTGCTGGGAATGGAATGCCTGGGGCGGCAAGTATCCGCCCTGGGATGCCGACGCGGGCGTGGCGCGGGCGATCGCGAAGCACGAGAGCCTCACGTCGATCGAGCCTCGCGTCGTGCTCGAAGGGGGTGCGATCGAGACCGACGGCGACGGCACGCTCATGGCCAACGAGCGGTGCGTGGTTGACCCCAAGCGGAATCCGGGCCTCGACCGCGACGCGCTGGAAGGCGTCCTGCGGAAGCACCTCGCGATCGATCGCGTGATCTGGGTCGGCGGCGATCTCGCCGGCGACGACACCGACGGCCACATCGACCAGCTCGCGAGGTTTGTCGCCCCGGGCCGCGTGGTCGCCGCCCGGCAGCCCGATCGGCTCGATCCCAACCATGAGTCGCTCGACCGCAACCTCACCATCCTCCGCGCGGCGGCCGATGCCCGTGGCCGGAGCCTCGAGGTGATTCCGATCGACATCCCGGCCCGGTTTGCCTTCGAGGGCACGCAGCTCCCGGCGAGCCACCTCAACTTCCTCGTCGGCAATGGCTTCGTGGCGGTGCCGGTGTTTGGCGGGCCGACCGACGAGCCGGCCCTACGGACGCTGGAATCCTGCTTCCCAGGCCGGATGATCGAGCCCTTCGACTGCACCGCTCTGATCCGCGGCCGCGGCGCGATCCACTGCGTCACCCGCGACCAGATTGCCTGAATTGCGACGGTTTTCGGCCTTGCCCCGCCGCCGTCCGTGGGCGACCATGACGAGGCTTTTTCTCTTGGCGTGGAGTCTCGTGCGATGCAGCAGATGGCCGACGTGATGCAGGGGGCGACGACGCTGCTCGCGCGGCTGATGCTCGCCGCCGTGTTCGCCAGCGCCGTGGCCAACAAGGTGCTGCACTTCTCCACGACGGCAGCCTACATGGCGTCGGAAGGGGTTCCCGTTCCGAAGTTTGCCCTCTTTGGCGCCATCGGCCTCCTGCTCGTGGGCTGCCTCTCCCTGCTGCTGGGGGCATGGACGCGGATCGGGTCCCTCTGCCTGCTCGCCTTCCTCGCCGCCGCCACGTTTTATTTTCACGACTTCTGGAGGTTCGTCGATGCCGGCCAGCGGCAGCTGCAGACAATCCAGTTCATGAAGAACCTCGCCATCGGCGGCGGCCTGCTCACGCTCGCCGCCTATGGCGGCGGGCCCTGGAGCGTGGATGGCTGGATCGCGGTGAAGCAGGAAGAGGCCGAGAGCACGCCGAAGCAGCGGACAGTCGCCAAGACGTAGCGGCGGTGGAACGCGCGGTAGACTGCCGCCACCGCGGATCCGCGGTCGGGCGACATCACTGGGGGAGATCATGAACACCTTGACGATCATCCGGCTGGCGACGGCCTGCGCCGTGGCATGCGGCATGGCCCTCTGCCACGCCGCCGAGCAGCACGACACACCTTCTGGAGCGATGACGATGCACGTGCCCACCGTGAAAGCCTTCGGCACGTTGGCCGATGGTCGACCTGTCCACCTCTACAATCTGGAGGTGCCCGGTGGGTGGAAGGCGATGATCACCGACTACGGCGCGATCGTGACGTCGTTCGTTGTGCCGCCGAAGGACGGCGCTACCGGTGAACCCGTTGACGTCGTGCTTGGCTTCGACACCCTCGACGGCTATCTCGCCGGCCACCCCTACTTCGGCGCGATCTGCGGCCGCTATTCCAATCGCATCGCCGCCGGTCGCTTCGAGCTCGAAGGCACGCCGCACACGCTCGCCACCAACAACGGTGCGAACCATCTGCACGGCGGCGTGAAGGGTTTTGACAAGCAACTTTGGAAGGGCGTGCCGAAGGCCAGCGACCGCGGCCCGGCGGTCGAGTTTGAACTCGTCTCACCCGACGGCGACGAGGGCTACCCGGGCCGGGTCGTCGCCAAGGCGGTCTACACGCTCACGCCCGCCGGGGAACTGATCGTCGAGATGACGGCCACCACCGACGCTCCCACCGTCGTGAACCTCGTGAACCACTCCTACTGGAATCTTGCGGGACACGGGTCTGGGTCGATCGCCGGCCACGAACTGGCCGTCGCCGCCGACCGCTACCTGCCGGTCGATGCCGGGGCGATACCGACCGGCGAGTTTGCGGCGGTCGAGGGCACGCCCTTTGATTTCCGGCCCGAACGGACGCCGTGGGGCCGCTGCGGCCCCGCCATCAAGGAGATTCCGCCCGATGCCGGCCCCGACACGCCCACGGGCGTCGATCACTGCTACGTCGTCCGCGGCTGGCAGCCCGACGGCGTGCTCCGCACGGCGGCGACGTTTCGCGATCCCGCCAGCGGCCGGACGCTCGAGGTGCTCTCCGATCAGCCCGGCGTGCAGGTCTACATGGGCGGTTTTCTCGACGGCACGCTCAAGGGCAAGGGAGGCGCGGTGTATGCCCGCAATGGCGGCCTCTGCCTGGAGACGCAGAAGTATCCCGACAGCGTCCACCACGCCGACTGGCCGACCCCGCGGCTCGATCCCGGGCAGACGTATTCGCACACCATGGTGCATCGCTTCACTCGGTGATCACCTCGCGGCATGTGCACCGCAGGCTACCAGAGAAGTAGCACAGGTTTCCAACCTGTTGTTGCCGGAGAAGTAGCACAGGTTTTCAACCTGTGCCGAGTACGGAGCAGGTTGAAAACCTGCTCTACGGGGGTGCAGTGCTCTACGGGTCGAACGTGAACTCGATTTGGTACGCGCCCGTTGAGCTGCTCTTGCCGGAACTCGCCCGCGACGGCTTGTAGGCCATGTTCCCGGAGCCCGACACGCCCACGTAGTAGACGCCGGCTTTCGGGGCCGTGTACGAGAGCGAACTATCGGGCGTGCCAGACGTGTCGTCGTTGGCGGCGAGCTGACGGCCCTTCGAGTCAAAGAGTCGCAGGGAACTGTCGAGCGTCGATGGGCTGGTCAGCCTCTGAGCGGTCACCTCGATCATGAACCGCTGCCCGGCGGCGAGGCTCACGCGAAAGAGATCGACGTCGCGGCGGCCGCGTGGGCCGTCACCGATCCTGCTCGCAAGCGTGACGCTTCCCGTCGTTTCCGCCACCGGCTGGGCTCGCGGCATCGTGTCGCCGGCGTCGCGCCGCAGCGTGGTGACCGCCCGCGTCGGCGTCGGCGCGCTGATCGCCCGCACGGCTGCGGCCGCGTCGAGCACGCCGCCCGTGGCCACCTTGCCGGCGAGGGCGGCGACCGGCCTCGTCGTGGACAGGATCGCCGACCGAATCTCCGCCGGCGTCGCCCGGGGGTTGGCCGCCGCCATCAGGGCGACCGTGCCGGTCACATACGGCGTGGCCATCGAGGTCCCGCTGAAGGTCGCATAGCCTCCACCCGGCACCGTCGAGAGGATCGCCACGCCCGGGGCGGCGAGATCCACGGTGGTGGACCCAACGTTGGAAAACGCCGCGAGCCGGTTGGAGCGGTTCGTGGCCGTAACCGCGATCACGGCGTCGCTTGCGTCGTTGGCCGGATAAGAGGCCACACGGTCGTTGTTGGACGACTCGTTGCCGGCGGCGGTCACGAACAGGATGCCCGCCCGGTCGGCGGCGGCGATCGCATTGCGGAGCGCGGCCGACCGCTTCTCGCCTCCCCAACTGGCGTTGATGGCCACCACGTTCACGCCGAAATCGCGGCGCATCCGCGTGGCGTAGATCACGGCGGCGACGGCGTTACTGGTGTAGCCGTTGCCCTGGGCATCGAGAAACTTGAGCCCCATGATCGAGGCCTGCCAGTTCACGCCGGTCACGCCGATGGCATTGTTGCCCACCGCACCGATCGTGCCCGACACGTGCGTGCCGTGGCCATCGTCGTCCATCGGGTCGGCGTCGGCATTGGCGAAGTCCCAGCCGCGGACGTCGTCGACGAACCCGTTGGCGTCGTTGTCGATCCCGTCACCAGCGACCTCCCGGGGATTCGTCCAGACGTTGGCGGCGAGGTCGGGATGCGTGTAGTCAATGCCGCTGTCGATCACGGCCACGACGACATTGCGGGACCCCGTGGTGATTTCCCAGGCCTCGGGAGCATTGATGTCGGAGTCGCCGATCCCCCGAGGTTGTGCGGAGTTGGTGAGGCCCCAGAGCGCGCCGAACGAGGCGTCGTTGGGGATCGCCAGAGATGCGAGGGCGACGTCGGGCTCGATCGACACGACCGCCGGCGTGCGACCGGCCCACGCGTGCATGCCGTCGGCGGAGACGCCTGGGGCGACAAGCAACGCGCAGCCCTCACCGAGCGATGTCGTTCGCCAGCCGAGGCCGCCGGCGAGGTCGGCCGCCGCGAGGGGCCGCTCGGTGCGGACGACCCAGGCTCCGCAGCGGGCGTTGACGTGCTCGCCGTTCCAGTGGATCCGCTCGGTGACGCCGGCAGCGGCGGCCAGGCACCTCCGCGGTTCGAGCCGCTCGCAGTCGGTTCGCAGCGGGGGCGTGCGGCGGCGTTGGGCCCGGGATGAGCGGTTTCGCATGGCAGTCTGGAGGGTGTGGGTTCGCGGGAACCCCGGCCCATGGCTATTCTTCCATCGGCATCAGGTGATCGACTCCTCCTCCCTTGGGCGGCAACAGCCATGGTTTTTCCCGTCGGTGACGACAACTCCGACCGCCGGACATTTCCGTTCGTGACGATCGCGTTGATTGCGGTGAACGTGCTCGTGTTCGTCGTCCTGCAGGGCATGGGGTCCAACGAGGCCTTCACGATGGCCTACGTGCAGGTGCCGAAGGAGATCCTCACCGGGCAGGACATCGTCACCGAACCTTCGCTCAAGACGATCCACACCCCCCAGGGCGACATCCAGATCGCCGACCCGGGGCTCATGGAGACGCCGGTTCCGCCGTGGATGACGCTGTTCACCGCCATCTTCATGCACGGCAGCATCATGCACCTGCTGGGCAACATGTGGTTTCTGTGGATCTTCGGGGACAACATCGAAGACGACATGGGCCACCTGACGTATCTGCTCTTCTACCTCGCCACCGGCATCATCGCCTCGCTCGCGTTCGTGGCTCTCAACGCCTCCGGCGAGGCATCGCTCACGCCCTGCCTCGGCGCCTCGGGAGCCATCTCCGGCGTGCTCGGCGCCTACCTCGTGCTCCATCCGCACCGCCGGGTGAGCGTGATCCTGATGCGGATGATGGTCGACGTGCCAGGCTACATCGCCGTCGGCATCTGGTTCCTGTTTCAGCTCGTCAGCGGATTCGTGGATCAGGGCGGGGGCGGCGGCGTGGCCTACTCGGCGCACATCGCCGGCTTCGTGGCCGGGATGATCCTCGCCAAGCCGATGAGCTTCGCCTGGGCCCGCGAGCAGACCGACCCGCTGATCGTGCTCCGCAAGCCGACGCTCGTCGATCGGCTCGAACACCGCAAGTGGTGACCGCCGCTCGTCGCACGGGTGTTCCCCGTCGCACAGGTTGTCAACCTGTGTGCTTTACGTAGCACAGGTTTTCAACCTGTGTGTCTTACCGTTTTCGCCCCGACGCGCGAGCATCAGGCGTGAGCCGGCTCACTTCCACCGGTAGGCGGAGAGGCCTTCGAGGTCGCGGACGTAGAGTTCCTGGCCCTCGATGGCGAGATGGGCCCAGCTCTCCTCGGCGGCCACCTTCGCCTCACCGAGAAGTTCGAACTGCTCAGGCGTGGCCCTGATGAGACGCACCTCGCCCTTCTCGTCGAGCGCCAGGATCCGGTCGCCCTGGGCGACCATGCTCCAGTAGCGGCCGAAGGGTTTCGTGATCCAGGCCTCCTTACCGGTGGCGAGGTCGAGGCAGGCGAACCGCTGGTTGCGGAGGTGCACGTAGGCGTGGCCGCCGATCACGATCGGCGTCGACATGTAGCCCTGGACCTTGTTCCGCCAGAGCTGCTCCACGGGCTTTTGCGTGTTGGCGGCATCGACGGCGAACAGGAACGAGCCGCCGCCGTAGCTCGTGGTGAACACGTGGCCGTCGTGCACGGTGGGTGTGACGATGTTCATGCCGCGGAAGGCCTCCACGGGCGTCTTCCAGAGCACGGTGCCGTTTTCCGGATCGATGCCGGCGAGTTGCTCCCGCGTCTGGACGAGGATCTGGAACACGCCGCCGATCGTGGCGGGATACGGCGACGAGAACGCGCTGCCCATCATGCCACCGCCGTCGTCGAGCGTCCGCCAGACCACGTTGCCGGTGGCCTTCTCGAGCTTCACGAAGCCCGAACCGGCCTGCACATAGACGTGGTCGCCGATCACCAGCGGGCTCGACACGAAGCCAAAAGCCGGCAGCGGACTCTCGAGCGCCTTCACGAAGTCTACGCGCCAGAGTTCCTTGCCGGTGGCCGCCTCCAGGCAGACGAGCATGTCGCGCATGCCGGCGACGTACACGCGGTCGCCATCGACGCAGGGGGTGGAACGGATCCAGGAGCCGTTGGAGGCCGCGAAGAAGGGCACGCTCATGGAGCCGTCCCATTCCACGTGCCATCGCTCCTGCCCCGTTGCGCGGTCGAGCGCGCGCACGTGTTCGGTCTTCGCGTCGCGGGTTTCGGTCACGATGACGAGATCGCCCGCGACCACGGGCCCGGAGTAGCTCGGGCCGAGATCGACCCGCCACAGCCGTTCGACTCGCGACTGGTCGAGGCCGTCGGGCCAGGCGACGCCGGCGACGAAGCCGTCGCGGTTCGGGCCTCGCCACTGGTGCCACGGGGCATCGGCCGCGGTGGCGACCGACGGCGGAGTGGCGACCGACGGCGGAGTGGCGACCGACAGCGCTGCAGCTGCCGGCAGGAGAAGCATGAGTCTCACGACGATGGCGGAACCTCGAGTTGCGGACGCAGGGCGAGGCATGGCAAACGCCTTTCGGTTGGGTCGGGATATGGCCGACATCCTAGCCGCCGTTGGCATCGCGCGGGTGCCGAGGATGACGTGGCTGCCGAGGATCACGCGGGCATCCGGAGCGCCGGGCCGGTCGTGGGGCCGCGGAACACGGCTGCGAGTCTGGTGGCGAGGGCCTCGGGTGAGAACGGGGCCACGGCCGTGGCGAGTTCGCCCATGGTGGGCCGCAGGCCTGCCGCCCGTTCGATCGCCGCGGCGAGGTCGGCCGGTGAGCAGTCGCACGGCATGGGGGTGGCGAGGGCCGGGGGGAGCTCGGCAAAACTTCCCTCCCCGGTCACCACCACGGGCGTGCCGAGGCCGATCAGACGGGTGACGGCTGCCGATGATTCACCGTGGGTCGGCACCCGCAGTTGCACCGCCACGTCAACCTCCCGCATCAGTGCGGCGAACTGCTCGTCGGTGGGGCTGTCGTGGACCTCGACGAACGAGAGTGCGGAGACGCCATGCCGGCGGCTGTGACGGGCCGTCGCCCAGCCGGCGATCGTAAGCCGCACGCGGCGGCGGCGGGCCAGCAGGCCCACCGCGCGGGCCACGAGGTCGAACTGCTTCGTGTCGCCACCGGTGCCGAAGGTGCCCACGTGCAGCGATGCGTCGGCTGCGGGCGGCGAACCGGCATCCCTACGCTCGGCGACGATCGGCAGAAAGGCCACGTCGATCGGCAGGGCGGCGGCGTCGCCGAGCGCCGCCAGCACCAGCCTCCGGCAGGCTTCGGAGTTGACGATCAGCCCGTCGAGCCGGGCGGTCTCCACCAGGAAGCGGAGGCTCTGCCCGATCTCGGGTACGTCGTCGAGCGTCCTCCGGATCCAGGGCTCCTCCGAGTGGCCGGCGGCACGCGGCAGGTCACTG
>Ga0315903_10003569_pt1 | contig 21472 bp, 18 predicted proteins | sample LakEriMetagenome_7_FD_203524 | JGI IMG/M metagenome (GOLD analysis project Ga0315903, IMG submission 203524) | Freshwater fungal communities from buoy surface, Lake Erie, Ohio, United States - Buoy 2 MA119 | ecosystem: Environmental > Aquatic > Freshwater > Lake | place: USA: Lake Erie, Ohio... | reverse complement strand
CAAACCAAACTCCTTGACATCGGCCAACCCAAGTCGGCCAACGACACTGGCCAATTCACTCGCGTCCGCGTCTGCAAAGTCTTCCTCGCGGATCACTTCCTCGGCCCAGCCCGCGAGCGATTCCGAACTGATTTCGTGACGAAGCCATTCGCCAATTTTTGCCGCAACATGTTGCTTTGTGATCATGGATGAGGATCCCTTTCGCAATATGTTAACTGCCCTGCCGGGCCAGCAATTCCACGACCTGCGCGAGGATCTCGGCGCGGTCCTGGCCCGCCAGGCCAAGGGCGAGCTGGGCCACGAGCAGGCCGTACTGCATGCCGAGGTTGTAGCGGCTGCCGCGAACCTCGAAGGCGAGGTAGCGCTCGCGTTCAGCGAGTTTCGCCAGCGCCGGTGAGAGCTGGCGGTCGCCGGCCTCACCGAGGGCGTCGAGCAGGGCGAACACGCCCGGCGTGAACACATGCATGCCGAAGAAGCAGAGGTAGTGGCCGGCCCGGAGGCCCGGCACGATCAGTTCCTGCTCGGCCTGCGTGGGCGTGGGCTTTTCGACCACGTTTTCGATTTCGTAGAGCCCGGCGGCGTGGGCCACGCGGCGGCCGCCGACGGTGCCAAAGTAGGGCAGCATGCTCTCGCGGGTGGGCTGCACGGCCGACACGGCGCAGTTCTCCGCCTCGGCCACCGCCACGAGCTGCTGGGCGCAGCGGGTTGGCGAGTCGCCGCTGGTCAGCTCGCTGACGTAGACATGGTCGCCGACGAGATGCAGAAACGGCCGGTCGCCCACGAACTGTCGGGCGCACTTGATGGCGTGGCCGTAGCCGAGCGGTGCGGGCTGGGGAATGAGTTCGAGCCGCGAGGCGGTGTTGCCCGCAGCCGCGCGGAAGGCCGCCTCGTCGCCGGGCCGCACGACGATGCCCACCTCGTTGGCCCCGGCCGCCACGGCCTCCTCCACGATGATCTGCAGGGCCGTCTTGGCGACGCCGTCGCGATCGACGAGCCGCTGGAGGGGGAGCGACTGCCCGTCGTGGCCGGCGGCGGTAATCACCGAGTGTTTGATTTGCATGAAGATGTCCTGCGGCGGCCGCGGCGTGCCTGTCGGGCAAGTCGCCGGGCCAAAAATCGCCCCGGAAGATTATCGACTATCTTTAGGGTCGATTGATAGTGGTTCCGGACGCGGCCCGACGGCTTGGCAGTTATGTGTGGAATCTGTGGCGCGGTTGGTGCAGACGGGCCGAAGCTCGAAACCGCCGTGCGGCGGATGATGCGGGCCATGCCGCATCGCGGGCCGGACGACGAGGGATTCGAGAGCATGCGCATGGGGCGTGCTGACGATGGCGGGATTGCCGCCTTCGGCTTTCGCCGGCTCGCCATTCTGGATCTGTCGATGGCCGGCCATCAGCCGATGTTCCATCCCGACACCGGCGACTGCCTGATCTTCAACGGCGAGATCTACAACTACCGCGACCTGCGGGAGCAGCTGGAGGCCGAAGGGATCGCCGTCACGAGCACGGGCGACACGGAGGTGTTGCTGAAGGCCCTGTCGCACTGGGGCGAAAAGGCGGTCGATCGTCTCGACGGGATGTTCGCCTTCGCGTTCTACGAGGCCCGCAGCCGGCGCGTGCTGCTCGCCCGTGATCCGGTCGGCATCAAGCCGCTCTACTTCTCGCTCACCGCCCACGGCATGTTGTTCGGCAGCGAGGTTCGCATGCTGCGGGCGACGGGGCTGGTGTCGGCGGAGTTCGATCCAGCCGGCGTGGCCGGGTATCTGGCGTATGGCTCGCCGCAGGATCCGCTGACGGTGCACCGCGACATCCGCTCGTTTCCCGCGGGCACCACGCAGTGGATCGCCCTCGGTGCCGACGGGCCGGTGCAGGAGGGACCGCGGACGCAGTACTGGCGGTTTCCCGAGGCTGACCCCTCGCGTACGGCCGCCGAGGCGGCTGAGATCCTGGCCGCAACGCTGCGGACGACCGTCCGCGAGCACCTGGCCGCCGACGTGCCGCTGGCCTTTTTTCTGTCCGGCGGCATCGACAGTGCCGTAATCGCCACGCTGGCGACGGAGTTTCTGGGGCGGGTTTCGACCTATTCGGTGGGCTTCGAGAGCCCGACCATGGCGTCCGAACTGCCGATCGCCGCCCAGACGGCGAAGCTGCTCGGCAGCGACCACCATGAGGTGGTAGTGGGGCGGCGGGAGATCGCGTCGGTGTGGGAATCGTGGATGGCGTCCGCCGACCGGCCCAGCGTGGACGGACTCAATACATTCCTCATCACCGCGGCGGTCAAGGCGGGCAACGCGAAGGTGGCCTTCTCGGGCTTGGGCGCCGACGAGATCTTTGGAGGATATGCGAACTTCTTCCGAGTTCGAAAGTTGGCGCCGCTTGTCCGACTGTTCGCCGTCGCCCCGCCAACGGTTCGCATGGCGGTGGCACGCATTTTGCGCCCGCTCTGCCCCGCGCGGTATCGCGATCGGCTGATGATGCTGGCGCGGGTGGGCGGTGGTGCCGTGGAACTGGCTATTCAGTTCAAGCAGATGCTCGGCGCCGACACGCTGTCCGACTTGGGATTCCGGGCGCGCGAACTCGGACTGCCCGACGACTTTCTGCCGAATGACTTGCACGGGCTTTTGGAGGGCGTGGACGACGATGCTTTTCTCGCCGTCTCCCGCGTCGAGACCTACGTCTACATGGGCAATACGCTTCTCCGCGACGCCGACGTCAACAGCATGGCGCATTCGATCGAACTGCGGGTGCCATTCGTCGGCAGGAAGGTTCTCGAAGAAGCCGGCCGCACGCCCGGCCGCCTCCATCTCGACAATGGCCGGATGGGAAAGGCGATCCTGCGGAAGGCCGTAGACGGACTGTTGGCTTCCGAGGTGCTCAACCGACCCAAAACGGGGTTCGCGTTGCCCGTCGGCGATTGGATGTACGGTGAGCTTCGCGACCAATGCGAGGCGGCGATCGATGCTTTGGCCGCGGTTCCGTTTCTCGACACCCGTTGCACCAGGCGATTGTGGGACCGGTTCCAAGCGGGCCGCACCCACACCTATTGGATGAAGCCGCTTCTCCTCGTCGCACTCGGCAACTATGTCGATCAGTGCCAGCGGACCTATATCGATGCGGCCGGGGCCATGAAAATGCGGCCTCGGCTGGGGTAAGCCGGACGTTCTGGGCGGCCAAGCTGTGCCCCCCGCTGCCGCGTCAGGTGCGGTTGCCGTGCACGATCATCGCTGGATGTGTTTTTCGTAAGGTTAGTAAATCGTTCTGCAGAGTGGATGTAGTCTCTGAAACCGGGGTGGTTGAGTGTTCAGTCTGACCCATATCCGGTGAATTACGTTCGTGTGTGGAATCTGCGGAATCATCTCCGGCGACGGTCGAGACATGCGGGCAGCCTTGGCCCGCATGGCGGCGGCGATGCAGCATCGCGGGCCAGACGATGAAGGCATCGAGACGATCGCCATCGGCGGCCAGCAGGAAGGCCCGACTGTCGGCTTCGGATTTCGTCGGCTCGCGATCCTCGACCTGTCGCCGGCCGGCCATCAGCCGATGTTCGATCCTGCTTCCGGAAACTGCCTGATCTTCAACGGTGAGATCTACAACTATCGCCACCTGCGGGCGCGGCTGATGGTCGAGGGCGTGCGTTTTCGCAGCACGGGTGATACCGAGGTTCTCCTCCAAGCCCTGACGCATTGGGGCGAGCGGGCCCTCGATGAACTGGAGGGGATGTTCGCGTTCGCCTTCTACGAGGCGTCCACGAAGCGGGTGCTCTTGGCACGCGACCCGGTCGGCATCAAGCCGCTCTACGTCGCGACCAGCGACCGGCGTGTGGTGTTTGCCAGTGAAGTGCGGGCCGTCCTCGCCTCGAAACTCGTCAGCGACGAATGGTCGCCGGCCGGCATCGCCGGCTTTCTCATGTACGGCGCTCCGCAGGATCCATTGACCGTTCATCGCGACATCCGGTCGTTTCCCTGCGGGGCGTACCAATGGCGCAAGATCGACGAGTCGTCCGGCCGCCTGCAATCCGATCCGCCCCGACGGTTTTGGAGGTTTCCGGCCGTTGACCGCGGCATGTCGGAACCCACCGCCGTCGCGCAGACGCGGACGACGCTCGAAGCCTCGGTCAACAGTCACCTCGCGGCCGACGTCAAGACCGGGTTTTTCCTGTCAGCGGGCATCGACAGCACCGCGATCGCGGTCCTCGCCGCCCGCGCGCTGGGCAGGATCGCCACCTACACGGTCGGGTTCGAAAGCACTTCGATGGCATCGGAAGCTGCAGCGGCGGCCGAGACGGCCCGCGGCATAGGTGCGGAACACACGGAGATCGTCCTGCGCAGGGAATCGATTCGCGACTGATGGGACGGCTGGTTCAACTCGGCGGACAGGCCGAGTATCGACGGCCTCAATACGTACATCATCAGCGGGGCGGTCCAGGAGGCCGGGGCGAAGGTGGCATTTTCCGGGCTCGGTGCCGACGAGCTCTTTGGTGGGTACGCAAACTTTCGCCGCGTTCACCGGCTTTCGCCATTGCTGCGGGCGTCCGCGCTGATTCCTGCCGCCGGCCGGCAAGCTATGGCGCGCCGGCTGACGCCACTTTTTCCCCGTCGCTATCGCGACCGCATCATGTCGCTGTCGGTCAACTCGGGCCGCCCGCTCGACATGGCGATCGAGCTGAAGCGTTTTATAGCGCCGGATGTCCTTGCGTCCCTTGGTATGGACGCCGCGTGTCTGGGCCTGACGCCGGATTATCTGCCTGCGGAGGTCAATGACTATTTCGATGATGTCGGGAACGATCCCTTCCGTGCGGTGTCGCGTGTCGAGACCTACCTTTACATGGGCAACACGCTGCTCCGGGACTCCGACACCATGAGCATGGCCCATGGAGTCGAACTTCGCGTTCCGTTTATAGGGCGGCTGGTACTGGAGGAGATTGGACGGATTCCTGGGCACCTCCACATCGGTGCAAGAACGGAAGTAAAGCATTTGCTGCGATCGAGTCTCGTGGGTGTGCTGCCCGATCACGTCCTGCGCCGTCCGAAGACCGGGTTCACATTGCCAGTCGGCGACTGGATGTTCGGCGGATTTCGGGAGTCGTGTGAGATGGCGGTCGCGGCCTTGGAGCACATCCCCTTTCTCCGGCAAGATGCCGTTCAAGAAGTCTGGCGAGGTTTCATCGCCGGGCGGCAGCACACCTATTGGATGAAGCCGATGCTGCTCATTGCCCTTGGCAACTATGTCGCCAACGCCCGCGCAACGGCTACTTGATTGATCGCTGGCTGCGTGGCAGGCCAGGCCGACGGGCAGCCGCGTTATCGGTCTTTGCCGTCGCCGACTCGCGTAGCTGGCAGGCTGTCCGAGTAATCGGGTGTGAACCCGTTCGGCCCCTCGACCCAGCGGAATCCGCGGGGCGTCTCGATCGGCGCCACCGTGTCAAAGCCGCCGTCGGCCCTGCAGATGAACTCGAAGTCTGGCTCCTGGGGGCGGATCGTGACTCCGCCGTCCGTCCATTCCTTGCACCCAAGTACGATTCCGCGAACCACACGTCCCTGCTTCGTGACCAACAGGGTTTCACCGGTGATTCGAATTCCGGCGGCCTTCAGTTGCCGCGGCCCCGCCGCTGATTCCGCAAAGGCGAGCGTGTCGCTGTTATCAAGCTTCGCGACAAAAGAGGATGTGTCCTGCGTCGGCTCCATTTCACCGCGGGCGAACGATCTGATCGGTGGCGGGTTGGCGCCGGAAGTTGGCCATGCGAGCGTCGTGACGACCGACGCTCCCTTCGCCCGCCAGGTCGCGTGCATATCGACAGCGGGAATCAGGTCGCCAAAGAAACGTGCGTACCAGCCGCGATACGGATCGGTCTCGCCCACATGCTTGGTGTAGGTAAGTGGCAGATGGGAGAACTGATAGAGCGAAAGATTGGGGCCGTCGGGGTCTACCGTGCGAATAGCGGCTTCGCGAAAGGTCACTTGTTCCGGGGTAAAGCCGCATACAGGCGCGTTGTGCCCGTCATCCTTGCCCCGGAGCGGCGGAAACTTCCAGATTTGGGTGAACTCGTGCTCCTCGTTGGCAGCGCCCCGCAGAGTGTCCGTGACGACCCAGCAGGAAAGTCCGCGAACATGAATCACCCGCCGCTGGTGGGTGACCGAGAAGTCAACTCGCGCGGAGTGTGCTTTGATGCCATAGCCCAGTGCGTAATGCCCGTCCACAAGATCGAATTCAGCGGTCGCGTGCCACCTTCCGGCGACAGGTTGATCATAGGGTTTGACGCCGACCCTCGCAGTTCTGGTCTGCGAGTAACCATCCACGATGACCGTGTTGAGCTTGTACGATGATTCTTCGTTGAAGTAAGCATCGATTTTTTCGGCATCAGCCCGTCGGTCGGCGGGCAAGAACCTGAGCCCGTAAGTGGGAGGTCCGCCTCGGATCAGGAGCGGACGACCGTATGCATGAACCTCGATCGCGAGATTATCCATCGACTGATGGCCGCGAGCAGGTCGGGCGTTCGTCATGAGAAGATAAGGACTGTCCCAGGCCCAATCGCGGCGCTGCACGTAGTAGCCGCTGTATGGGAAGGCAATCGATGTGAATCCGAGCGCCGAGGCATCGAGATTCACACCATCGGCTCTTCGGCGATCGAACCACCGTTTCCGCACATCCTCCCCTTTCCATGCAGCCGGTGGGTTGGATGTGTTGTTTCCAATGACGGGAAGCTCATGCATTGGCGTTGAAATGCCGACTAAGAGCCGCTGGAAGCCGATGAGCCGTTCGCCCAGAAGCGGCAGCCATGAGGGCGGATGACCGCGCAGCAGTTTCCCAAGTTGCCGAAACCTCTCGGCCTGGACGACGTTGTAATTCAGTGACTGCTCAACCATCCCGCCGTCGGCGTTGAACCCGTTGGTGACGTACTCGACCATCGCTTTGTTGGTCTTCCTTGCGACTTCTGCCATGCCGTCGGCGTCGGGAAAGATTTCCCCGAGCATGACGAGCGCGGCCAATCCCTCGAATCTCTGATTCGGAACAGCGCCCGGCTCATAGTAGGACTCGAGCAGGAGTTTCGGGTGTTCCACTGCGAGCAAGTGAACGATGTCTTCCAGCTCCGGGAGCGGAATGAGCGCGAGGGATGCGGGCCGCGGCGGTGAATTCAGGGGCCGCAAAACCATCGGCCACGATGGTTTGTCGCTGTCGCCCTCCGCAGGCAACGACTTTGCAAATACACCCAGACAGCGAAGCATCGTGATGGTGCGGTACGCTTGATGCAATGCTGGGAGGCCGCCGGCAACCCAAGGCGCGTTGTCCATGCGTCGTTTGGCGACTGGAATCTCCAAAATCTGCCGCTTCTGGTTCCTGGCGAAATCCCCGGCTATGGCGAACCAAGCTGTGAGGTAGGTTGGATCGCCGGTCTTCCAATAAGCCGCCGCGAGAGGCTGGGAAAAAAAGAATGGACCATACTGCGACTTCTCGAGAATCACGGGATCGGTAGACGTGGCCGTCCAGTCGACCGCCCCGACGCCGGCGGATGCCTTGCTAAAACCGTACAGGTCGAAAAAATCCGGGCCTCTTTCTTGCGCAGCATATGCTGCTTGTGAAAGTTTTCCCGTCAGCATGTCGGCCAAGCGCAACTGTCGGTCGCTTAGTTGATAGTCGTGATAGTCGAACGCGCCGAGATCGGCGGCCCGAAGTCGGCCGACCACCTTATTTTTCCAAGTCTCAAGTTGAAGTGAGCCGGTTGAGTCCCGCGTTTCGGATGACTGTTTTAAAGCTGGCGACTCGTGCCGAGATTCGGCTTGGCGTGGTGGTGCGGCATAATCGTCTGCCTCCGTACGGCGATTGGGCGAGGCAGCAGCCAAGGCGATGGCCACGAGAGTCAATCCTGCACGGGAGGAGAGATACTTCTTCATCTTTGGTGGCCGTCTTTTGCCGATTGGGAAACTGGAGTGGATCGGGGGGAACCGCTAATTTCAACCTCCTGCCGGTAGCAGGACGGCTTGGTTACAATCATGGGAAACGCCTCTAGCGGCAGACCGGTTAAAGTCATTTTTTGAGAGAGCTCAACACTTGCTTTTCAACTCATGGCACTTTGCGGCATTCATGGCGGTGCTTTTTCCGCTGTACTACCTGCCTGGTGCGCCAGTTCAGTGGCAGGTCAATCTTCTGCTCATCGGAAGTGGCATTTTTTATGCTTGGGAGGATCCGCGTCTTCTTATCCTACTGATTGCATCGAGCGGCTTCAGCGTTTTTGCCACTCAACAAGTGGCGATGCTACGGCCCAGCGCATCCAGCGAGCCCGAGCAACGAGACTTCAGGCCGGGAACGGCGAAATGGTGGCTGTTCATTGGCGTGGCCATCAACTTGACTGCTCTGCTTCTCTTCAAATATGCCTCGCTGTTGAGCGAGTTGTTGCCATCTTGGCTTGTTCCAGATGGCGTGGCCCACTGGACTGCACGAATTCCCCTTCCCGTGGGAATCTCTTTCTACACTTTCCAGGGCATAAGTCTCATCGTAGATGCCTACCGAGGCGATTTGGCTCCGCAAACCAAGGGCAGCCTTGCCGCTCGAGGGCTGAACCGCCTTTCATCCTTTCGTGACGCTACGTTTTATCTTTTGTTTTTTCCGCAACTCGTTGCCGGTCCAATTGTAAAGGCACATGACTTCCTTCCTCAGATCCGCCGCAAGACCCTCAGCGATATCGACTGGGTTTTGGTTCGTCGCTCACTCATCGTCGGTTTTTTTCTGAAGATGATCGTCGCCGATAATCTCGCTGAGCAAACCGTCCCATTGTCGCTGGGGACGGCCGGCATTATGCCGATCGGATCTCTTAATCTCGCATCGCTGATGTATGCGTATTCCATGCAGATTTTCGCCGATTTCGCAGGCTATTCCCTGATTGCGATCGGCCTGTCGGCGCTGTTTGGTTATCGCCTCAGTCCCAACTTCAACTTTCCGTACCTCGCTACGAGTGTCACAGATTTCTGGCGTCGCTGGCACATATCGTTGTCCTCCTGGCTTAGGGAGTATCTCTACATTCCCCTCGGAGGAAATCGCCTTGGCGATGTCCGTACATACATGAATCTATTCATTGTCATGTTCCTGGGAGGGCTTTGGCACGGCGCAGCTTGGAAATATGCTTTGTGGGGTACACTGCACGGCTTTTTCTTGGCTACTGAAAGACTTATAAGTCGGCTGTCTTCATCGCGAGATCGCGATGCAGGTGCCGTAACGGTGGCAGCGATCATTGCTGTTCTGAAATGGTTTTTGACGTTTCATGTCGTGACCCTCCTCTGGCTCACCTTCGTTATGCCCGACCTGCAGTCGATTCAGAAGTGTTTTCAGTCGCTCGCGTTCGGTCCAATTGGCACGCTCGGCACTCCGGCTTTTGCCCTAATCTTCTATGGCGGGCTGGTGGTCATGTATCACGCCTGGGGATATCTAACCGAGCATCATCACGAAGTGTCCTCACGCTTGCTGCAATCATGGGCCGAGCCGATTGCACACGGGCTCATGCTCTTTGGCATCCTGACAAATGCCGGCGCCCCCCGGGGCTTTATCTACTTCCAGTTTTAGTTGGACCGAACAGAAAGGCCGCAGTGGATGACACCAATCCCTTACCTGCTAACCTTGATGAGCACCTTGGCCGTCTGTTTTACGATTTCGTCGGCGACATTATGGGCATTTAATGGCCGAACACATAAAAGTGAATCAAATTTCTTCTCCTCTTTAGCGCGACTCCAGTCGGGCATCGCTCCAGTGCCTTCGGTGATGCTGCTTGGCTCGTCGATGACGGGGCGGTTGCCGGATAGGGCGAGCGGCTTCGCGGGTGTCGCAAACCTCGGATGCGACGGGAGTAGCGCAATCCCGGCTCTTAGGGCGATCGCGAATGGCGATTTCCCCGCCCCCGCAGCGATTGTCATCGAAGCGAATACGCTCGATCGCGGGCTCACCGAAGGAGGTGAGATCGAAGAGGCGATTCGATCTGGGTGGTTTTGGGCCGGCGTTTGGGTGCCGCAGTTGGGCGCCGCAGCACGACCGTCCGCCTTTGTGTACTCCGCTCTTTTTTCGCGTCGGCACCGATTTATGGCGCAATCCAACACCGCGTCCCGCAAACGCTTGGTTCCAACGCCGGCGGCCTGGAAAGATCCGGTTCCGCTGGTACCTGCGGCTGAAAAGGTAGCATCAGAGATCGCAGCGATTGTCGGGGAAATAAGAAAACGCGGCGCCCTGGTGCTCGTGGTCCAGTTTCCATGCCGGCGGGAAGTGACGTCGGAGTCGCTTGGAATCGCACACGAGTTGTCCCGAAGGACGGCAACCGGTTATCTTGATCTTCAAGGCGAGCTTGTCGAGCCTTTAATTGGGTTTACGGACGACGTGCACTTAGATACGCCGAGCGCGATCCTTTGCCTACGCTACATCCTGGAATCCCTTGATCACTATTAAAAACGAAAGGAAAATGTGCTGCGCGGACTGGTCATCCTCAAATCACATGAGGAGAAAGCAGACGATCATTGGCGTTAATTGGCGCAAGTGTCCTAACAAGCGAGCTCCGCGGCGTTGGCGTAAGATTTCGGTACGGTGTTGCGTTTGCTCAGTTGTCTATCCCAAGTATTTGTTCGTGCCTTCGCATCTGCTCGTCGGTGAATCGTTTGCCGACCTCCTTAGCAGGAACTCCGGCGACAATCGCGTAGGGTGATACCGTTTTTGTCACGACAGATCCCGCACCGACCACGGCGCCACGACCTACCGTAACGCCGTCAAGGATGATCGCACGCCGCCCGATCCAGACATCGTCCTCGATTATGATTCCGCGGTTTATGCCGCGACCGGAACCCCAGACTGTTGCCCCAACGATATCCGTGCGATGGTCATGGCGGCCTAAAAAAGCTACTTCGCCGGCTACAAGGATCGAGTCACCGAACGAAACATCGGTCTGTATCGTGCACCGCGGCCCGAGTTGAACGCGATGTCCAAACGATACACGTCGATTTGGCGAGGTCACCGACACGCTCAAGGGTAACCGTACGAACCCGCGTTTTATCATCCAAGGATGACGCAAGCGAAACCAATACCAAGTCCTGGCGGCATTCATCCATCGCCTTGCGACTGAAGCGAGCCGCGAGGTGCCTACTCGCTCATTGCGATCAGTGTCTGGGTGGCGAATCATCTTATGTCAGTCGGTTGACAAGCCACTGCATGCGGGTTGACATGCTTTTACTGTATATCTTATCTTCAATCGCGCGATCAAGTAGCTGGTCCCGCTGAATAGCATCCGGATGCGTGAGTGGAAACATTAACTCCCGAAGCGGCCCGGTATCATACGTCGAATGTCGTGTATGAGTCGCGTCTTTTCCCACGCCTATGTTTCGCACCAGCGAGCAAGTCGGTTGGATGCCCAGAAGCCCCGCTTTCCAGCAACTCAAAAGCCAGCGGTAACCCCAACTGTCGATCCGACCCGCTCGCACGCGGCCTAGAACAAACCGCCAATAAAGCCGTTCGCGGCGACGCGCAAACGTTTGTGCAAGTATATTTTCGAGCGCGGTTGGACCTGTTTCGTCAAAACAGGTCATCGCGTCGTCATACATCGCCCACGCGCGTCTCCAGGTCGCCCAGCCCCAAAACAAATTGTAGCGAGAGAAGCAATAACTCGCGGCCATTCGGTGTGTACCGCCCGTGAAGTCGGTTCCTGAGATAGAGCCGACCGCCGCTTCATCTCGATAGCGACGCAGCAGTTCCTCACAGAAGGGGAAGAAACTTGGGTGAGGGACGGTGTCATCTTCGAGAATGATTGCCTCTGAAACCTGCCCGAACACCCACCCCAGACCCGACGATACTCGTCTCCGGCACCCGAGATTGGTCGTAGAGAACTCCGTGACAATATCGCAAGGCCATGGGACGTGATCAAAAAGCGCTCGCACTTGGGCTACGGTTGCGGACTCTTTTGGGCGTTCCTCCCTAGGACCATCAGCGACTACGAATAAGGTGCGAGGACGTACGGCCTTCAGAGCCTCGAGAACGCGAGCAGTCTCTGCAGGACGGTTGAAGACGCACAATACTACTGGGGTCTGCATCATCACCTTATCAACGCCTGCGGCTCAGGTTGGGACGACGCAGCTGCGTTCGCCTGCGACTGGGTTGTTTCCCAGCGCCTGCACAAGGGCCGCCTCAAAGCGATCGACGTCAATGACATAATCCGACAGGAATGAGGGTTGAAAACGCGACCGCCTTGTTGCAGAAACGTAGTAGTAGTTGTGCCCGAGGTCAGATGCGAGTGAGAAATAGCAGTTGTTCCGCCGATCGCCCGCTCCGCGGATTTCCAAAACCGTCGTATTTTCTCTGGTCCAGAGCATATGAACTAGGCCGGCGCCGTGTAAGCCAACCAGCACATCGCACTCGGCTGCCAAGGCAACTTGCTCAGCAAAAGAAAGTCGCTCCATGCAAACGGAGGTAAATCCGTAGCGCGCAAGCACTGCCGCTAGGGATTCCTCGTTGATCAAGTGTCGTTTCGGGGCAGCCTTGCGTGACACGTAGAGTCGCAAGCCCGTTTCGCCTCCAGAAAGTCTCCGGCGGAAAACATCCCGGATTCCTTGCATTAATTCAGTGCGATAATTTCCCGTCGGAGCAAGTCTCGGGATAAAGCACAACTGCTCCGCAAATACGGCGGCCCCAAAAGGGATCACACGGCAGGGTAGCCCGTATGCGGCAAACGATTCCGCTGCGCACGTCGCATACTTGGATTCGGGTATTAGGATTGTATGGTCACTGATGTTGGCTCGAGTGATCCTTAGGGCCTCAAGTTTGGGAAGAATGTCACCGAACCAATGGAAAAAACCGTCAAAATACGCGTCGGTTAGCAGGAGTCCTTTTTCTACCCGCTCGCACCGTGCCGCTGGTATGCTCCGCATTAACCGCGCGGCGATAAGGAGTCCAGTTTTGATGCGCTGCCGGAGTGGCAGAGTGATCGCGGGTTCCAGCAGAGCGGCGGTAGGGGGAAGTCTGCCGCCGACGCTACACAAGCCATCGCCGTAGACGATAACATCCTGGAGGTTCAGAGCTGCCACTGCGGGAAAACACTTCACCATCTCATGGCTGAAGCACTTCTCGTCACCGGGCAGCAAGTTCAACGGCGCACGGCGCCGAACAACAGATGCTGGATATGAAAACGATGCAGCGTCGATCATGTCTGCGGTTAGTGAATTGCCCTGCTGGGCCCGCTCTCACAAGGCAGGTAAATATTGTGATGCCCGCAAATCTAAGAGTCGCTACTCGCCCTGATTCCTGCGTTCGCAGCGACGATCTGGCTGATTGTCTCGCCGAGACTCACCTTAGGCGCCCAGCCAGGGTAGTCATGCATAATCTGTCGTAAATCAGAGTAATAGCAAATGTGATCACCCTCCCTGGCGCGATCCTCATACCGCCAATTCATCGGTATCCCCGTTCGCTCGGCGACCATGGAGAAGGCCTCGAGAATGGAGCAACTGTTCTGCTTGCCGCCCCCAATATTGTAGACGGCGGCACTCTTCGGCGCCGCGATGAAGCGGGCGATAAACTCGGCGACGTCCTGTGAATGGATGTTATCGCGAACCTGTTTGCCTTTGTAACCAAAAACCGTGTACTGCCGGCGCTCGACGTTGCACTTTACGAGGTAACTGAGAAAGCCGTGGAGTTCGACGCCCGAGTGGGAGGGACCGGTCAGGCACCCGCCGCGAAGGCAGCAGGTCGGCATGCCGAAATACCTACCATACTCTTGGACCATAACGTCCGCGGCCACCTTGGACGCGCCAAACAACGAATGTTTGCTTCGGTCGATTCGAAACGTTTCCGAAATCCCGTGAACGTGGGCCGGGTCGGCGTACTCCCAGCGGGTTTCCTGTTCCACCAACCGGATCTCATTCGGTGCGTCGCCGTAGACCTTGTTCGTCGACATGTGCACAAAGGGTGACTCCTTCGCGTGCCGCCTGGCGGCCTCGAGGAGATTCAGCGTTCCGACCGCGTTCGTGTCGAAGTCATCGAAAGGGATTGCCGCGGCCCGGTCGTGCGACGGCTGGGCGGCGGTATGCACGATGGCATCAGGACGTAGTTCCTCAACGAGCCTGAGGATTTGCTCGCGGTCGCGAATATCTACTTCGTGATGAGTAAAGTGCCGCAGGCTTGTTTGTAGCCGATGCTGGTTCCAGCGGGTGTCGCCGGCCGGCCCAAAGAAAACTGCCCGTTGATTGCTATCGAGCCCGTGAACCCGCCATCCGAGTGAGTCGAAGTGGGTGCACACTTCGCTGCCGATCAGCCCGGACGAACCTGTAACCAGAATGACGCGATCACTAGATGCCATGAGTCTTTCAATCCTCTTGAACGATTTGGTCGATATTTTCATCAACGGAGGAGAGGAATGCCGAGGCCGGCACGGCATGCCTGTTGATACCGGTCGCATTGCCTCAGATGCGATGCACTTCCACTGCCCGATAGCAAATTGATGCACCGCCCCACGTCACATCATCAGCATATCCGAGGCGGTCACGACGTACGAGACCCAGCACTTCTTTCCCGACCAAATCGGGGGCGGGCGGTGCGGCCACGAAGGTGGCAGCCGCCTTCGCTAAGGCCTTGCGATGGACGGCGACGAATCTGCTAATAATCAGCGAGAGATCTAGATTTGAACGCCGCGATTCCCGGTGATCAAGGCCGGTAGCCAGCACGCGAGGTATTCCATACAAGCGAACATCGACACCTCTTTGGCTGAGGTCGCCAATCCGACGCTGGACGCCCAATAAACATCGCTACGGCTTTGAGCGACTCTTCGATCATTGCTCGGGAGGATGATGGGCGCTCGCGTTATGGCAGATCGCGTTACGAAGCCGCGTGTAGGCAACATGTTGTCTGCCCCTTGTCCAGGGTGCTAGAAATCTATTCGATCGAGTTCAATGACGAGAGTTCCGGAGTAAAAATTCAGCTAGTTTTGTTTTTCATGAAAACCCTGTCTCTAACCCATGCGCATCCGTGTCAATCTGCCATCGATCTGCCAATCGGTCTCGGTTGTGATGCCTCCTCGCGTTGACGCAGATTCCGGAAGATATACTGAGAGCTATCGAGTGATCGGACTCGCAAGTTGCGATGCAGAGCCGCCCAAAAACCTTGACACCTCAGAAAATGAAGCTGATAGCGCTGGTCGATACCGTCTGGGAAGGCCATCACCCCACCTATCTGAAGTTTTTCGCGAAGGCGCTTCTGGAATCAGGCCACGAAGTTGTCGCGCTATGCCCAGAGCCGGAAGAGATCTGCGATTGGGTCGCTTCGGTTTGTTCCACGGGGCAATCGCGGTTTCATGCAAGCGCTTTTCGCGAATCACCTACTAGTCGATTTCCCATCCGCCGCCTTCGGCCGGCGGCAAACGCTTTGAACAGTTGGATTCGACTACGGAACGGTATTCGTGCAGCAGGTTCCAAAATTGGCCGGTTACCCGACCTCACTTTTCTTGCCTGGCTGGACTCGTACTTGCCCTACATGCACCCTAGTGTGATCGATCGAGTATTCCCTCACGCCTGGTCCGGGCTCTACTTCCATCCCAGGCATCTCCGGCGTCCGCTCCGATTCCAGGAGTTTCGCAAGGGACCGCTGGACCGAACGATAGCGATTACCTCATCGCGATGCCCTGCCGTCGCCGTTTTGGACGAAGGCGTCGCAAATCAATTGCACCAACTGATCCGAAAGCCTGTGGTCGTGTTTCCCGACATCATCGACGCATCGCTGCCATCAGCGGCCAATGGGCTTGTAGAGGAAATCCAGACTAAGGCTGCAGGACGCCCAATCGTCGGCTTGCTTGGCGCATTGGAGAGGCGAAAAGGTTTGCTTACATTGCTCGAGGTTGCCCGGCGATCGACCGATGAGTGGCTATTTCTTTTCGCCGGACCGCTCTTTGAGCCCGATTTCACCACAGAAGAACTCGCGCTTATCAAGAGCCTGGCGGCCTCTGGTGGCAGCAAATGCTTATTCTACCTAAATCGACTTGCAGAGCCGCAGTTTAACGCCATGTTCCAAGCGTGCGATGTGATTTTTGCAGCCTACGAAGGGTTTCTCACCAGCAGCAACCTTCTCACTAAAGCAGCCGCCTTCCAGAAGCCCCTGATCGTTAGCAAAGACTGCTGCATGGGGGAACGCGTGGAGCGGTTTCGCCTCGGACATATCATGCACGCGGGCAACGTTGAGCAGTGTGCCGCCATTCTGCGGCAGATGCGCGACCAGATTTCTTCGGGAGACCGTGGTGTTTCGGCAGACTACGAGGGATACAGGCAGCTTCACTCCGCGGATCGGTTGCCAGCAGCATTTACGAAGATTCTGGAATCATCTGCCAAACGAACCGCGTATTAAACAACTGGATCGTGCGCGTCGTCTGGAAGAAACTCGCTATTGCGTTGGCTATGCCTTGTAGACCGCTAAGTTGTGGCTGTTTATGGCGAAGGACCCGGCGGACCAGAACGACTTTTATAGGAGCCTGAGCGGAGGCGATCAGCAAAAACGCGGGCCAGAAACATCGGACTGTCGAGGTTCCGGCGCCAGAGCCTTTTGGGATCCTTGGCAAGCCTGTAGGCCCAATGAAGGCCGGCACGCTCGATCCACCTCGGAGGCATGGGAACGTTGCCTGCGAAATAATCAAACATGGCACCCACCGGTCCGCAAAGGGGCACTCGCAAGCGGTCTCGGTTGGCCAGGATCCACTTCTCCTGTTTGGGGGCACCAAGGCCGACCCAAAGGACGTTTGGCCCGGCGTGATTGACGTGATCAGCCATTTCCTCCATGTCGGCCGCGGAAAAAGTGGGCCGAAAGGGCGGAGAGTACATGCCCGCGATGGCCAGGTTCCGGAAACGCTTGCGGTGCCGGACGCGAATCCGCTCCAGCGTCTCCTCCGAACCGCCCAGATAGAAGACCGAGCAACTCCCTTCGCGATCGAGCGCCTCCGAAATGGCCATAAACAGGTCGGGGCCGGTCGCCCGCTCACGGATTCGGCCGCCTAAAATCCGCGATGCCAGAATCACGCCAAACCCGTCGGCGACGAGCAGATCAGCTTGCCTGAGGGCCGTCATGAAGGTCGCATCACGATGCGCCATCTCCGCCGAGTGAGCGTTGACGCAGGCGAAATACCTCATCCTGTCGCGGCGGCTTGTCCAATCCACGAGCAGCGCCGTCGTTTCCATTAACGGCCGCGAGGAAACTGGTAGACCGCGAATGATCTCTTGGGAATCTGTCATCGTGCCGCTTTAAGAGTCGAAGATCAACAAAGAAGCTACAGCTGCCAAAGAAATCCACCCCGGCAGACACGCTCACGGTATGCGTTAGAGTTCGCTAAATAGGTGAGGTATCGAATATCCCGTTTGGCGTAAATATTGATCCATGCGAGATCTACATAGGTAGAGCCGGGGAGTGCCTCAGCAGCGGAGTCTGTGGGGGAACCGCCCGCTCACCCGCGTCTCGAGACCCGCCGTTTCAACGTCTGTCACACCCCCAACGGCTCGACCAATCGTGGCCACTTGTAACGGAGCGACTTGAGCGGCGCGAGGTGGTTCGGAATACTCGTGATGCCCAGCCTGCGGTGGCTTCGGCTGGGCTCGATTCAGCAACCGAACCCGATACCGACGACCACCGCAGGATACTTTTCCTGCTCTCTTTCAACCGCCGGGGCGCGGCGCAGCTTCGAAGCGGCGGAACGCCGCCGCAAGAGGCCAACAGCATGCTCAACACGCTGTGAGGTCGGTGCTATTTCTGCCAAGCGCTTAAGTTCTATGCCATCCAACCCAGGCTGATCCTTACCCCAGAGCTGCCAAACCTGAGCGGATAGGGAAGAGGCTCGCGCCGCAAATTGTCTTTTTAACCAGCAAGTTCTGCTGAAGACCCATCAATCAGTAGCAAACGATTTCTGCGGTGTCGCCAGGGTGTGAAACCCGGCGGAATATAGCTGCATTTCGGCGGCGACATAGCGTCGCCTATCGAACCGCGACCGCCCGGCGACGGCAGCCTGCGCCATGCGGCGAAGCCCGTTACGATCGGCGGCCAGCGTCCGGAGTGCATTCGCGAGCAACTCCGAATTCTGGGCCGGGAGCACGACTCCATCGATGCCGTTGCGAACCACGTCACGGCATCCCCGCGAGTCCACAGTCACCACCGGCACGCCTATTGCGAGCGACTCCATCGCCGTGACGGGCATTCCTTCACGGACGCTGGGATGCACGCAGATATCCGCCATGCCGAGGTATGGCGCGACATCCGTCTGCCAGCCTGCATCGACGATTCGCGGATCGGAGACGACGACATCGCGCTCGGAGTCCGTAAGGCCCGAGCTATGCGCTTGGTCGGGCGCTCCCACGAGCAGTAGCGATGCTTGCTCGAGATTAGCTCGAAGGAACCCCCGAATGGCCACGTCGAATCCCTTAAATGCGGTGCGCCTGCCCACGTATGCGACCACCAGCGAATCGGGGGCGATGCCCAGTCGTGCCCGCAACTCCTTCCGCGAGTTCGCGGTGAAGCGACCATGATCGAAGGCCTCAAGGTCACAGCCTACCCCGCTTGCCGGGAGTAAACGGACACGCTTCGCCGGGAGGATCGCCCGAAGCGCCGCGGCATCCTCGTGATTGAGCACGCAGACGGTGTCCATCCGTCTTGCCGCCCACCTTTCTGCAGACCGGGTCAATCGCGATGCAATCGACCGGGCACCGGCCAGCGACATGTGTAATCCGTGAAACGTTCCCACCCATAGCCTGGGCCGGGTACCGATCATCGCCCTGGCCATGGCCGCCGCGACCACTCCGGCGGCGAAATGGGCATGCACCAGGGCGGGATTCCAGGCCGTGATCACCTCCGCCAGGCGACGGCCCGCCGTCACCAGGCTCCATGGATTCCCGCCACGAAACGCCGGCAGCGCGAACCTCTCCACGTCCTCCGGCCATTCGGTCGTTTGGCCGGGGAGATCGGGGCCCGCAGCGACGGCCAACTCGCCTCCCGTCTCCTGCCAGGCGTCGGCGACGCCGCGGAAGAACGTGTGGAAACTCGTGCCGCTGGGGACGACAAGCAGCACCCGTCGATTGACAGCGCTCATCCTCGCAGTCGCCTGCGCTGGTACCGCAGCCAGGCATAGCCTTGCCAGGCTGCGGCTTCGAGGCGCGGAATCCGTCCTTCCGTGGCGAGTGTGCAAATGACTCGCTGCTCGCTTCGATACATTGCTTCTAAATCGGCCGTACTGCCGCCGGGCGTGCCAGGAACACGGCCCAGGGCAGCCAGTGGTATATCGAGCATCACGCCCCGCGCTCCTGCGTCGAGCCAATCGAGCCAAAGCAGGAGATCTTCGCAGTGCCGCCAGCCGACACGAAACCGATTGCGCACGGATGCTCGGACCACGACCGTAGGTGTCGCAACCAGATTGCGGGCAAGCAGACGCCGCCTGCTGATCGGGGTGACCTTCGTAGACGATCCATCGTCGCGCGGCGGCGGTTGTGCCGTGCCGAGAATGATGCAGCGATGTGCAGTCCAGGCCACATCCTGATGCTTCTCCATCCAGGCGATCTGTCGCTCTAGTTTGCGCGGCAGCCAGACGTCATCGGCGTCGAGGAACGCCACGTACTTGGAGTCCGGGCGGATTGATTCCCAGCCGGCGTTTCGCGCCTCGGAAGGCCCCCGGTTCATCGGCAATGTCACGACGGTCAATACAAACGGCCACCGTCGCTGTGCGCACCGGCGCAGCACACCTGCCGTGCCATCGGTCGAGGCATCGTCCACGACGACCGCTTGGGTTGGCCAGTTGGTCTGTTTAGCTATTGATTCAAGGGCACGCTCGACCGTGGACTCGGCATCATGGCAGGGCACGATCACGCTGATCGGAGGACAAGCGGCGATTGTCACGGAAGGGCCCATGCCCTCGCCAGACCGCTCATTCGGCGCGTCAACGCGGCCATTTGTCGCCGTCTTGATTGGCTCCCTAAGTTCGCAGCAAGGCTTCCGATCTCGACGCACCCCGACACAGTGCGATCCAAATACGCGATTCGCAAGTCTAGTTAGCTGGTTGATGTGGCGGCTGTTATGAATCACAGCGTGAGCGTGCATCATCCCAAACGTGTTCCGAATCAGAGGGGCTTCCGAATTGACTCCGCCCAAACTCGATCACGGAGCGCCAGAAGTGGCCTCTCGATAATCTCGTGCATCAAAAAGCCAAGCAACAGCGATCCGCCTAAATACACGCTCGCATACAGCCACCAATTCGTGCTGCCCAGCGCTAGCATGATACTTCTTGTGCCGAGGTGGTTGACCGCCTGATGCCATAGGTATATGGAATACGATGCGCGGCCGATACTCGCACAGCAGAGCAAAATCGGATTCGACACCGAAGAGATGGTTAACGCTACACATAAAAGCCCAAATGCTGCCATCCATGCCAGCGATTTGCCGACTACCCAGACCCCGATGAGATAGCGATTATCCGCATAGTCCCAGGCAAACAAAGGCGCAAGCAGAAAGAAAGTAGCGATCACGACCCCGCATCGATTAGCTTGCAGTCTACGCACAAGAGTTGCTGAATCAAACGTTACGGATAATGCCATAAGGCTGCCGACAAGTAGTCCGTCCGCGTTAAGTGGCGTAGCGAAAAGCGCGAGGCCATCAGGCTCATTCCGTGAAAGCAGTTCATTTGCTGCCCGCAATCTCATTATCACAATCAACAATAAAAGAACTACCGCCATTCCCGCTCGATGCCTCCAGGCATATGAGGCGAATGATCGCTGGCGGATTCCGACACTCGTCGCCAAGGCAATCGCCAAGTAAAAGTGTTCCTCGACAGCTAGAGACCAAGTGTGCGTCCACAGTCCTGGGAAGTAGTTTTGCAGGAAAAAAACTCTGCTGATGTGGCGCAAGCTGTAGTGGCGAGGGAGGGGGGGGTACTTCGGGCCAGATTGAAGGCGAGTGTAAACATAATCAGACCCCAGAGAGGCTGATAGATTTTCCAGCCCCTGCGCCACAGGAACCTTTTGGTGTCGACTGTGCCGGTTCGGGCATATTCGCTCGCTAGTAATCTCGTGACGAGATATCCACTAAGCACGAAAAAAATATCCACTCCCACCCATCCACCGCATCTCCAAGTATTTACTATTGTTGCGAGCAGGCCGCTGGGCTCATGCGTGAATCCTACGACGCCGCTCGGAGGCGTTGTGCTAAAGTGGCGGCCCAAGACCAGCAAGAGCGAAAGAAACCGAAGTAAATCAAGTCCTACCACTCGTTGGGGTGCTAGTTGTTGCATGGCCGAGCCGTCCAAAAGTCGAGTAATGGTGCGTGGGCAGTGTCGGGCCAGTCGCACGGCTGAATATGAGCGATTGGGGGCGGCCAGCCAACCGCTCGACTGTCTTGGTTCAGCGTGAACTGGAATCGCGAGGGCAAGGCGTAAGGGAACACCGTGCGGCTCCATGCCGCTTGAGTCGCGGCCTCCGGCCGCGAAGGTTTTTCGCATTGGTGCCGATCCCGAAGGG
>Ga0315903_10003567_pt1 | contig 21478 bp, 16 predicted proteins | sample LakEriMetagenome_7_FD_203524 | JGI IMG/M metagenome (GOLD analysis project Ga0315903, IMG submission 203524) | Freshwater fungal communities from buoy surface, Lake Erie, Ohio, United States - Buoy 2 MA119 | ecosystem: Environmental > Aquatic > Freshwater > Lake | place: USA: Lake Erie, Ohio... | reverse complement strand
TTGCCCACGTTTACGGGAGATCCCCAGCCTTCTTTTGTTTTTTCAGAATAATAAATATCCATTCCTCCAAAACCGCCCGGCATATCTGAAGAGAAATACAGACGCTTGCCGTCATTGGTCAGCCATGCATGAGCCGTATTGTATTTGGCATTCACGAATGACAGATCTTCCGGCGACGACCATTTACCGTCAGTCAGTTTGGAATGAACGATCTTAAGTTTAGCAACTTTATCGGCACGATTGGCAACAGTGTTGTTGTTGCGGGTCAGGAACATTTCATTGCCATCCTTGTTGAAACAAACAGGGCCATCATTGAATTTACTTTCCATCTCCCTCGCAAATACTTCAGCTGAGCGAAGATTGGCGCCGCTGCCACCTGCATAGTAAAGAGCGAGGTAGGGATTGCCGGTCCAGGAATGTGTCTTGTCTTTTGCACCTGTCTCGCGCGACGAAACAAATACAACACCATCTTTGTAAGGAACAGGTGAGAAATCCGCCTTATCGGAATTCATTCCGATTTTGTGTACGCGAATCCTTGCGCTGTCGGCAAAGAATGAATCCAGACGGGTGATCGCGGCAAGTGAATTTTGTGCTCGTTCATCGTTAGATGCTACGTAGGAGTATTCGGTATAATATTTTTTTGCCTCTTCATACTTGGCATTGTACATCAGCGCCTGAGCGTAATGAAGTTTATCGGCCGCAGTTACATCTGCCAGTTTGACTACTTTGGAATAATAGAGCTCCGACATTTCCGTATTGTTCGTCATGCGATAACAATCGGCGATTCCCCTCAGGGCTTTCGCATTGTCGGGTTGCTTTAACAACGCTTTCTGATACTGATCGATGGCTTCAGCATAAGCAAACGCCTTGTGCAGTTTTTCAGCTTTCACAATCGGGCTGTTATCCTGGCCATAAGCGACTGGAATCATCAGCATCAGAACAAGCGAAAGCACCGAAAAGAACTTTTTCATACGAATGGCTTTAATAATTGGGACAGATGTAAATGTCAGTAAATCAATAATTTACTACTTTCAGTGAATGATTTTTCACCATGTAGTCGGGTTTTTAACTGAAAAACGGAAGAAAAGGTTTCAGGGAAAAGGGTTCTTAGTTCCTGGTTCTTAGTTCTTAGTTCCTGGTTCAGTGGCTACTAATCAATGACCCTTCGATGCGGTTCTGATTCGCTCAATCGCTCATCAAAACCTTGCTCACTTCGACAGGCTCAGTGCGGCGCTAATGACTAACGACTGTCGATTAACGACTAACAACTGCCGACTGTCGACTGTTGACTGTCGACTGCCGACTTCCGACTTCCTCCCCTCACTTATAAAAATTCATCTCATCTATATAACCATACACCGATTCGGGCACCATGTACCTGATATCTTTTTTATCGTGAATGGCTTTTCTTATAAAAGTAGAGGAGATCTGCATCAGCGGGGCCTCGGTAAATTTCACTTTAGGGTGATCTTTTAACTCTCCGCCATCATGACCGGGACGGGGATAAATATAAATTTCATGGTGTTCCAGGATGTGCTCCCAGTTTTTCCACTTCTTAAAGGTTTCGAGATTATCGCTGCCCATAATCAGTACAAATTCATGATTGGGATGCTGCTCGTGCAGATAGGCGAGGGTGGCGGAAGTGTAGGAAGGTTTCGGAAGAGAGAACTCCACTTTTGAAGCTTTCAGTTTTTTGTAATCGCCGATGGCCATTTGCACCATTTGAAAGCGATGGTGATCCTGTAAAAGTGATCCGGGCGGTTTCAGCGGATTGTGCGGCGATACCACCAGCCACACCTGTTTCAGATCGGTGTATTCGGCAAGATATTGGGCAATGACCAGATGGCCATTGTGAATGGGGTTGAATGAACCAAAAAACAATCCGATCTTCATGTATCAGGAATGGATAAAATCGTGTACCATTTTTTCCGCTTCCGCGAAAGCGTCCTCAAGCTTATGGTTAATGATCACATGTGAGAAGCGATCGCTGTAGGTCAGTTCAAGTTCCGCTTTCAGCACCCTTTTTTCAAGACTCTCAGGAGTTTCAGTAGCCCTCGCCACCAGTCGCTTGCGCAGATCTTCCACGGCAGGTGGCCTCACGAAAACATCAAGCAGGTTGTTGCCAAAGCGACCCTTGATATGAATGCCGCCTTCCACATCCACGTCGAATACCGCTACTTTTCCAAGTGAAGCAATGCGGTCAATCTCGGAGCGCAAAGTGCCGTAGAAGCCGTTTGTATAAACTTCTTCCCACTCAAGAAACTCGTCGTTCTTAATCCTTTCATGAAATTCATCCACTGAAATGAAATAATAATCCTTGCCGTGTTCTTCTCCGTTGCGTTTGTTTCTGGTAGTGGCAGAAACAGAAAAACTGAGCTGAGGAAACTTTTTCAGCAAGTGCTGTACGATGCTTGTTTTGCCGCTTCCGGACGGTCCGCAGAATAAGATGAGTTTCGCCTGCATGGGAGGTACTAATTACGAATGGGTACGAATCTACGAATGAGCTTATTTAAAGTCCAATGACTAATGACCCTTCATGGCGACTTTCGCAGCAGCCACGTTTTTGGGTGAATTGCCGATAAAGATCTGTTTGTCGATAATGATGACCGGCCTCTTCAGGAAAGTATATTCCTGTAAAATATACTTACGGTAATCTTTTTCTGACAACGCCATTTCGTTCAGTCCCATGGCCCGATACTTCAGCGCTACCCGGCTGAACAGTGACTCATAGCTGCCGGCCATTTTTGCCATTTCATCAAGCTGTCCGGCGGTGATGGGTTCCGTTTTGATATCCTGCAAAAGGTATTCCTTACCGGGTTTCAGCTCCTTGAGTATCCGCTGACAAGTGGTGCAATTGGCCAGATGATAAATTTTCTTCATTGATTTACAATCAAATACGGTTTACCTGAATACTTTTATGGTGCCCGTCAAAGATAGGAATACCCCTGCACCATATTGGCCGGTTCACTATCTTTGTTTCCTTATAAAAGCCCGCTTCACGTGGAATCAGTAACCTTACCTGTCAGCAGCAATCAGTACGAGATCAAACTACCTCAGTTTGAAGGGCCGTTTGATCTGCTGCTTTTCTTCATCGAGAGAGATGAGCTGGATATTCATAATATTCCGATTTCAACCATCGCCAACGATTTCCTGGAATACCTGCGTCATGCGGAATCCATGAATATTGAACTGGCCAGTGAGTTTATCCTGGTGGCTTCCACGCTGATGCGGATCAAGGCCAAGATGCTGCTGCCACGATTGCCGAAAGATGATCAGGGGAATGAAATCGACCCGCGTCAGGATCTGGTTCGTCAGCTTTTGGAATACAAGCAGTATAAAGAAGCAGCTGAAGAGCTGAAGAACCTGGAGGAGGATCGCTTTATGAAAGTGGCCCGTGGCAATGTTACCAATGAATTGTCAAACATCGCCATGACCGCCGACGGTTCTACATACTCCTCCGAGCTGAACGCGCTCACCCTCTTTAAACTGATGGTGACGTTTGAAAAAGTTATGGAGCGTTTCAGGATTTCTGAAGCCACCGCCAAGCATACCGTCATCCAGTTTCCCTTCACCATTGAACAGGAAAGAGATAACATTCAACGGTTGGTCCGGCTTAAACCATCCGTTACTTTTCTCGATATATTCGCCGGTTGTCAGTCGCGCATTCACGCCTGCTTTACCTTTCTGGCATTGCTCGACCTCATCCAGTTGAAACACGTTTTGATTTTTATCAGCGAAGGGTTCAACAATTTCTACCTCACCGACGTAACCGCCGCCGCCGATAATGCAAATTGACGGCCAGGAGTTGATCAAAAAGTTTCATCCCGGAAAGATCGTTCTTCCGGTGGTCATCGGATTAGGGGTTGTTCTCTACCTGGTTATTTCCAACTTTGATCAGAAAGCATACGAACAAATCAACTGGACCGGTTACACCGCCCTGTGGATTGGACTGGCCATAGTCATGATGGTAATCCGGGATCTGGCTTACATGTACCGTATTAAAGTACTGTCGGGGAACATGATCACCTGGCGCAGAAGCTTTCCGGTCATCATGCTCTGGGAATTCGCTTCAGCCGTCACGCCCACCATGGTAGGCGGAACCGCACTTGCTGCGTTTATCCTCAACCGTGAGAACATCAATATGGGCAGGAGCATTGCCGTAGTACTTACCACTTCCTTTCTTGACGAATTGTTTTTTGTACTCGCGGTACCGATAGTATTTCTGATTGTCGGGAAGGCAAACCTGTTCATCTCACTCGATCCCACACTGAGCGGTCCTGTCACCGAAGCCGGAAGTATTTACTTCTTCTTCTGGCTTGGTTACGGAATTATTCTGGCCTATACCATACTGGTAGCTTATGCTTTGTTTGTCAACCCCAGAGCCGTCAAGTGGCTTTTGCTGAAGCTCTTTTCGCTGCCTGTGCTCAGAAGGTGGAAAACCAAAGCCTGGCATACCGGAAATGACATGATCATCGCGTCTAACGAAATCAAAGGGCAGAATTCCTCTTATTGGATACACTCCTTCGGGGCTACGATATTTTCATGGACGGCCAGATATATGGTGATCAACTGCATCATCATGGCATTCATCACCCATGGATGGTATGAGAATATGGTCATCTACGCCAGACAGCTGGTGATGTGGATCATCCTGCTGGTGAGTCCGACTCCCGGTGGCAGCGGAATTGCAGAGGTTATATTTTCACGGTTCCTGGGTGAATTCACCCCCGTTGGTGTTTCAGATTCTCTTGCGCTTCTTTGGCGATTGATCAGCTATTATCCTTATCTCTTCATAGGGGCTATTATTTTGCCCAGATGGGTCAGGGGTAGGGCCAATATCAAGCCTTGAAATGGGTTGATTTAGGTATAACTTTTTGCTTCAGTTGTCGTATATACCCTAATTTTCCACTGTCTTGTAGTCGGTTATGAAAAAAGTACTGGGAACAAATACGATAGGTTACCCTGAAATCAGGAACTTCTGCGGACTTCCTTTCCGGAAGTACGAGTTTCGGAAGAAGCAAAACCTGTTCAAGCTTCCCGCATATATCTTTGATAAGCTTCAGGGGGAGCCGCTGGCTTTTTTCTGGAACGCATTCTATGATATGGATCTCCACAAAGTGGAGATGTATCACTTTTTCAATGGCATCAGCTTCGGAAATCGCCCCTGGGTGACCACCTTTGAAACCATGCTGCCGAGATGGGGCGATGTGAATCACCGTCTCGAAAAGCGAGGCATAAGTTTACTTGCCGGTGATGCCTGTAAGAGAATCATCGCCTTGTCGGATTGTACTTACGGCATTCAGCTGGATCTGATTCACTCCACCTGGCCAGAATATGCCCGAAAGATTGAAGATAAAATGATCGTGCTGCACCCACCTCAAAAACTTCAAATCAACTCTCTCGATGAAAAGCCCGTGAATGAAAAAGTCACTTTTGCCTTTGTCGGTGCAGCCTTTTTCAGAAAGGGAGGAAAAGAAGTGCTATTCGCGTTCGACCATCTCTATCGTCACGGTATCAGGAACTGGAAACTGAACATCGTTTCCGCACTTGAATTCGACGACTATGCTTCAGGAGCCACCCAGGCCGACCTGGATGAGGTGAAACGAATCATAGGCCTTTACCCGGATCACATCAGTCACTTCAGCGGTTTGCCAAATGCTGAGGTCATGCTGATTTTCAAGAATTCCGATATCGGTCTGCTGCCTTCTTATGCCGACACTTACGGTTATTCGGTACTGGAAGCTCAGGCAGCCGGTTGTCCGGTCATTACTACCAATATCAGGGCGTTTCCCGAAATCAATGATTCACAATGCGGATGGATGATCGAAGTGCCGTGTAAGAACCATGGCATCGCATTGGTGGAAACACAGCAGCAGAGAGAAGTCTTTTCAGGCGTGCTCCGTGATGGCCTGATCGAGACCCTCCGTCAAATTCTGCAGAATCCGGCGGAGATCAAAGCCAAAGGAAAGATAGCATACCGGAAAATATCTGAAAATCATTCGGTTGAGGACAGAACCAATACTTTGGAGTCACTGTATGATCAGATTCTGGCCGGAAAGATTTAGAGGATATCAGACACCGGACTCAGGACAACAGACAATCGCAACCTGACCCCCTGACCCTTCCTGACCTTTCCCTGACCCTCCCTGACCCTCCTGACCTTTTCCCTGACCCTCCCTGACCCTCCTGACCTTTTCCCTGACCCTCCTGACCTTTTCCCTGACCCTCCCTGAACTTTTCCCTGACCCCCCTGACCCTCCTGACCTTTTCCCTGACCATCAGCCTTTTGCCTCGTCTTTTATTTGGCAGCATAATTGCTCTTTTGCGGGGCCTTTCATGGCAGTTATTTAATCGTTAATTTTAACCCCCATTAAATTCAAAACCTTATGAAGAATGCATTTGCCCTGATGATAGCTGTTTTGGCACTCATTGCCGTTAGTCCGGCTGTTGCGCAGGAAAAAGGAGGAATTCCTTCCGTTAAAGTGAAGAAGCTCGACGGATCTGTTGTTTCAACCGACCAGATCACCAACGATGGCAAACCCATCATTCTCAGTTTTTGGGCAACATGGTGCAAGCCCTGTATCAAAGAACTGGAAGCCATTAATGAAGTGTATGCCGACTGGCAAAAAGAAACCGGGGTGAAGCTGGTCATCGTTTCCATTGATGATGCCCGTACTAATTCATCGGTGGCTCCGTTTGTGAACGGAAGAGGATGGGAATACGAATCCTATCTCGATCCTAACGGTGACTTCAAAAGAGCCATGAATGTCAATATGGTTCCTCATGTCTTTCTGCTCAACGGCAACCGCGAGGTCATCAATCAGCATACTTCATACGCACCGGGCGATGAAGAAAAGCTCCTCGAGAAAGTGCGCCTCACTGCTGCAGGCAAGCCTTTAAATTGATACCACTTCCATTTCCTTCAACACAAATACCGAACCCTTGAAAAACATTTTTAAGTTTTCGATCGCAGCGATCATTGCGCCGTTTGTATTTTCATCCGCGCAGGCACAGATCAACCTTCCATTTGAAATTCACGGCAACTTTCAGCTCGATGCTCAGTACTACCTCGAGGATTCCGTCATCGGAGCACCTGTTGTTCCGGAGAAATTTTTATCGAACGGTTTCGGAAACCTGAGCATGACTATGGGAAATTTCAGGGCCGGTGTGAGATATGAATCCTATCTGAATCCGATGCTGGGTTTCGATACACGTTACAAAGGCAGCGGCATCACTTACCGATATGCCGGATACACAGTGGGCGATCTCGACATCACGATCGGAAATTTTTATGATCAGTTTGGGAGCGGACTGATTTTCAGAAGTTATGAAGAGCGCGGATTGGGTATTGATAATGCCATGGATGGAATCCGACTTAAGTACAATCCCTGGGCCGGTATCTATGTAAAAGGCTTTATCGGCGAACAGCGATCCTATTTTGAAAAAGGTCCGGGTATTGTTCGTGGTGCCGATGCGGAAGTCGCGTTTTCTGAAGCGATCAAATATATGCAGGACTGGGAAACGCGAATCACTCTCGGTGGTAGCGTGGTGAGTAAGTATCAGAAATCAAACAATCCGATTTATATCATTCCGGAGAACGTGCTGGCTTTCGCGACAAGATTGAACGCGGTGCGTGGCAACTATCGTTTGTATGCTGAGTATGCCTACAAGTACAACGATCCTTCACTGGTGAATGCTACTGCAGAAAATCCTTCCGGTATTTACAAAGAAGGTCAGGCGCTGTATGTCAACGCAGGATACACCAAAAAAGGGCTGGGCATTTCTCTTTCCGCCAAGTACATTGACAACATGAGTTTCCGCTCCGACAGAAACGCGACCGGAAACGATCTCAACCTGAGCTTCCTTCCTGCCATGACCAGACAGCAGACCTATCGTCTCGCGACCCTCTATCCTTACGCCACTCAGCCAAACGGTGAGGTAGGTTTTCAGGGAGAAGTTTTTTACAACATCAGAAAAGAAACTCCGCTTGGCGGTAAGTACGGAACCGATGTGGCATTGAACTATTCCCGCGCAGGCGGACTGGACACCACCAAAACCAACAATGAGTTAGGTTACACGAGTTCGTTCTTCATGCCGGGTGATGACATTTATTTTGAAGAAGTGCATCTGGAGGTACAGAAAAAAATGAGCAAGAATTTCAAGTTGATCGTTAACTACATTTATACGCTCTACGATAAAAGAGTCATACAAAATCTGGGGGATCAGTTCGGGAAGGTGTATTCTCACATCGGAATTGTGGAAGGTCAGTTGAAGATCAACAAAACCAACAGCATCAGAATGGAGCTGCAGCATTTGTACACCAAACAGGATCAGCAAAGCTGGGCCATGGCCTTGGTGGAATACAGCATTTCTCCAAACTGGTTCTTTGCCGTGTTCGATGAATACAACTACGCCAACGATAAGGAAGATGAAAGATTCCATTATCCCAATGCCTCACTTGGATTCACCAAAGGTGCCAACCGGATTTCGCTTGGTTATGGCAGACAAAGAAAAGGACTCCTGTGCGTGGGAGGCGTTTGCAGAAACGTCCCTGCCTCCAGCGGATTCAGCCTGGCAGTTACCAGCAGTTTCTGATCAGTTCAAAACAATTAAAAGATTCATTCGTTAATATCAGAGGTCATGAAAAGAATATTCCAGATTATCCTGCCGGCAGTTTTCGCACTGACATTTACTGCTTGCGATAAAGTTGAAGGCCCTTATAAGAAAGACACCACCGGCGGTGGCGGAAATGATACCACGTTGGTACGAAAAGTACTGGTGGAAGATTACACCGGCCACAAATGCGGTAACTGTCCGAGAGCATCAAAAGCCCTGTATGATCTCAAAGCGATCTACGGCGACAGGCTCATCATCATGGCGGTTCATGCAGGAACATTCGCGACCGTGTTTCCTCCGGGAGCACCTTATTACACTTACGATTTTCGTAATCCGACCGGTGTTGAGCTCGATACAGATTTCGGTATTTCTGTAGCAGGTAATCCTAACGGTATGGTGAACCGAAGAGAGGTCAACGGCAGTGTTATCGTTTCATCCACGCAGTGGGCTGATGAAGTGGCAACCGTTCTCACCTCCACCGCCCCGGTTCCTGCCAGTATCACCATTGAAACCACCTATAACAGTGTTACCCGTGAATTGCAGGCCGACATCAAAACCAAATTCTTTGAAGACCTCTCTGATGCTTATCGTCTGAGTGTTTATATGCTCGAAGACTCTATCGTGAACTGGCAGAAAGATTATGATGTAACACCAAATGATGTACCCGATTACGTGCACCGTGAAGTCCTGAGAGGATCCATGAACGGCACCTACGGTGATATCGTTACCAATACGGCCGCCGGTTCAGAGAGTGACTTTACATTCAATGCCACGCTGGGCACCGACTGGAACGAGAACAAAATGTATATTCTGGCATTCCTGCATAATGATACCACCCGCGAAATTATTCAGGTGGAACAAAAACATGTGGAGCCTTAGAGTGTTTTAATCCTGATGCTTTTGCATCGCACTCAATATTGTACCCATGCCGACACGATTATTTCTTTTCTGCTTTTTCTTTTTGATTTCCCTGAGCGCCGATGCTCAGCGGTTTAAGGCAGGACTGAGAGCCGGTATTGCAGGAACACAAATATCGGGCGATCAGCTCGGCGGTTTCGATAAAGCCGGTATTGTGGCGGGTGGTCTTGTCAGTACTTCACTTTCGCAGAAGTTTGATCTGGGATTCGAAATTTTTTATGTTCAGAAGGGGAGCAGGAAGAATGCCGATCCCGATAATGGTGATCTTGTATCCTATCTGCTGCGATTGAATTATTTTGAAGTGCCGGTTTTACTGCAATGGAAATATTCGAAACGGTTTTCTTTTGAAGCGGGTCCGACATTCGGCGCTCTGGTGGGAACACTGGAGGAGGATGAGTTCGGAGCACTTGATCAGCCCCGCGACTTCAGCAATTTTGAATTGGGCGTTGGCGCCGGAATGAGTGTTCACATTGTTGACGGACTGTACTTCAATTTGCGCGGAACCAATTCCGTGCTGCCCGTTCGCGAACATGTATCCGGTCAGGATTATCGTCTGAACCGCGGACAATACAACTCCGCGTTGTTGTTCACTTTTCATTACATCTTCAATAAAAAAACCACCACCGAATGAGCGGTAAAAAACTGAAACTGGTAGTTGCCGTTGGCGGTGCAAGCGGATCCATTTATGCAAAAGTATTGTTCGATAAACTGACTCTTTTACAGGATCAGCTTGATGCCGTAGGTGTGGTGATGTCTGATAATGCCAGGGATGTATGGAAATACGAACTGGGTAATTCCGACTATCAGCAATATGGGTTTAAGTTTTATGACAAGAACGACTACATGGCGCCTTTTGCATCCGGTTCAGCCCGCTACGGCGCGATGATAGTTTGTCCCTGTTCAATGGGTACGCTCGGCAGAATAGCCACAGGAGTCTCCAACGACCTGGTGACACGGGCGGCTGATGTGGTGCTCAAGGAAAGACGGCGTCTGGTACTGGTTACCAGAGATACCCCGCTGAATCTCATTCAGATCAACAACATGAAGATGGTAACTGAAGCCGGTGGCATAATATGTCCGGCCTCTCCTTCGTTTTATAGCCGGCCGCAAACCATGGAGCAACTGGCCGCCACGGTAGTCGACCGGGTAATTGACCTGATCGGACTGGAGCAGGATGCCTATCGGTGGAGCGAGTCAAAAAACTGATTTTCAGTCAATAGAAAAGTTATGAACAGAGGCCTGTAATATTTATCTGCAGGATGCTAACTTTTTAATTGATTTCTTATTAAATTTATATTCCGAAATCAAATTTCCGCACCATGTTTGAATACACCAAAGAAATTCTCCTCAAAGTAAGTTTCGACAGGGTTTTGTTCAGGAAAGAATTACGAAAGGCCATGAAATGGCTCAAAAGCGAAGAAAGACGGATGCTGATGGTGTGGTGCCTCGCCACTTTTGGACACCAGTACGCTGATATTATCGCCCAGACTTTTCGCCACGTTTCCAAATAAGTTGGATAGTTGGTAAGTGGGATAGTGGGATAGTAGGATAGTAGGATAGTAGGATAGTAGGATAGTAGGTTAGTAGTTAAGTTCGGAACTAAGAACTAGGAACTAGGAACTAAGAACTCTAAACTTCCCTTTAATCCACCTCATACTCCAGTCTCACCGTAATGGTAGCGGTTTTTCTTTTAGAGGTAGTATTATAAGAACCTCCCCACGAATAATCTTCGGACGAATTTTGTGCGATAATCTGAAAAACTCCCATATCGGCATTTTTCAGATCACCGACTTTTGAACCTGCGTTTTTCGCGATGTTGCTGGCGCGAGTGAATGCATCTTTTGTGGCTTCGGCAATCATCTCCAGTTTCAGCTCACTCATTTTGGTATAATAATACTGCGGTTGATTGGAGGAGAACTCAACGCCTTTGTTGATGAGTTCGGTCACTTGTCGTGAGATGCCTTCCACTTTATCTACTTCATTCGATTCAATCTGCACATTCTGTCGTAACCGGTATCCGTTGAACACAGAACTTTTTTGATTACCGTAGTTGTCATAGCTGACATCATATTCTTTCTGAATATCCACCGCTGAAAAAATAACATTGCTTTCAGGAATTCCTTTCGTTTGCAAATAACTGCTGATGGATTCCCGGTCGCGGTCGAGTTCCGCATAGGCATCTTTCAGGTTTATGTTTTTCCGTGTAAACGAACCGCTCCAGACGATGAGGTCGGAAACAAAATTTTTAGAGCCGAGTCCGGTAACCCGAATGGTGTTAGCGGCTTTATTGCGGTTTTTGTAGGTATTGGAGAGAATCACGGCCGAAGCGATGATCGCGACAGCAAAAACCAGGGCACTGAGGGAGGTTTTCATATATATTAGATTGATGGTGGATTCAAAAACTTAAAAGTAGGGGATTTATTTTCGATTATACAAAATTCAATTTCCCGCTACTAAAACTCCAGGCAACCGGAAACAGAACAGTAATCGGCAATTGGTTTTTATCAGACATGATCCAAATGACTAATAGTCAATTAATTGAATTTTTTAACGGTTCTATCAAAAGCCGTCATTTTAACTAAAATGTAACAATCCGATCATTTGGCAGATTGGCATTTTATGCTAACTTGCGTCTCCTTTCGGAAGGAAATCCCCAACCTTTCGGAATCCTGAATCAAGTTCAACTAACCCCCATTCATTCAATGAAAATTTTATCATCTCTAACAACAATTAAAAAGTTGTCGAGGCTGTTTATGACTGCCGCGGCAAGTATCTTTTTGCTGACAACTACTCAGGCACAGACCTCCGGCGTTGTCATCAGTCAGGTTTATGGCGGCGGTGGAAATACCGGTGCTATCTACACTCATGATTTTATTGAGTTGTTCAACGGTACAGCTTCTTCGGTAAGTCTTAACGGATGGTCGGTGCAGTATGCATCAGCAACCGGAACAACCTGGTCGGTGACAGCTCTTACCAACACCACTCTTGCGCCCGGGCAGTATTATTTAGTAAGACTTGCTACAGGCGGAGCAGTTGGCTCAGCACTTCCTTCGTTTGATGCATCAGGCTCAACCAATATGTCGGCAACCGCCGGTAAAGTATCCTTAGTAAATTCAACAACAGCATTATCGGGTTTATGCCCAACTACCGGCGTGATTGATTTGATAGGATTTGGATCAACAGCCAGTTGTTTTGAAGGAGCAAGTTTCGCTCCGGCTGGGTCCAACAGCCTCGCTCTGTTCAGGGCCAGTTCAGGTTGTACAGACAGCAATAACAATTCCACTGATTTTGCTACTGCAACACCTGCGCCCCGAAACACATTAACACCACTAAACCCATGCAGTGCTCCCTGTACCGCACCATCCTTCACTACATGTCCTTCACCGGTTTCGGTTTCTACCGGTGCCTCTTCCTGCAATGCTGTTGTCAGCTATACAGTAGCTGCTTCAGGTGCCGGACCTATATCGTTTAGTTATTCCTTCACAGGTGCCACTATAGCAAGCGGCAGTGGCAATGGCAGTGGCAGCACTTTTGCGGTTGGAGTAACAAGCGTTACAATTACCGCATCCAATTCATGCGGAAGCGCCACCTGCAGTTTCACGGTAACGGTAACGGATAACACTCCGCCTGCAGCACTTTGCCAGAACATTACAGTCAATCTGGATCCATCAGGCAATGCGACCATCACTCCTGCGCAGGTGAACAACGGCTCCACCGACAATTGCGGAACAGTGAACCTGATAAGCGTTGTTCCCAATACATTCAATTGTTCTAATCTGAGTGTTGGAGCTGCGGCTACCGGACTTTTCTTCAGTGAGTATGTGGAAGGATCGAGCAACAATAAGTACATTGAGATTTTCAATGGCACCGGTGCTACAGTTGATCTTTCTAATTACCAGCTGAGGCTTTATGCTAATGGCTCCGCTACAGCAACAACTACCAATACTCTTTCGGGCTTACTTGCCAATGGAGCAACTGTTGTTTACAGAAACTCTGCTGCAACCATTTATGCAGGACCCAGTACCGTGATTTCAGCGGTAAACTGGAACGGTGACGATGCCATCGCGTTGTTTAATGTGTCTACCGGTTTGAATGAAGACATCTTCGGAAGTATTGGTTTTGATCCGGGGACTTCTTGGGCACAAGGTGGAAATACCACAGTAGACCGCACACTCAGAAGGCTGAGCACCGTGGCACAGGGAGTAACTACCAATCCCGCTACTTCTTTTCCGCAGCTTGGCACGGAATGGACTCAGTTTTTGATTGACAATGTATCCGGATTGGGTTCTCATACGTTTACTCCACCTCCAACACCAACTCCCGTTACCCTCACCATCAACGACGGCAACGGCAACACTTCAAGCTGTACAGCACAGGTAACTATTCTTGACAACATTGCACCTGTCATCACCACCTGCGCTTCGAATCAGGATGTGAATCTGAATGCTACCTGTCAGCTGGTGGTACCAAATCTGGTAGCACAAACTACTGCTACCGATAATTGTGCTGCAACCGTTACACAATCACCTGCAGCCGGAACGATCCTTGCTTCAAGTCACAACCAGACACATGTTGTTACAATAACAGCCACCGATGCTTCAGGCAACAGCGCTTCTTGTACTGTTACTTTAACAGGAAAAGATGTTACTCCTCCCACAGCAGTTTGTCAGAACGTAACAGTGAACCTGGGTGCAAACGGACAGGGAACCATTACCGCTGCTCAGGTGAACAACGGCTCATCTGACAATTGCGGAACTGTAAACCTGGTTTCGGTTACACCAAACACATTCAATTGTCTGAATCTTTCTGTTCCTGTACCTCCATCTGTTTGGATCAATGAAATCCATTATGATAACTCAGGTGCGGATGCCGGTGAATTCATCGAGCTGGCAGGAACTGCGGGAATCAATCTTTCAGATTATGCGCTCGTTCGTTATAACGGAAGCAACCCTGCAGCTGCAGTGATTTACACTTCTTCAGCACAGACCACTGTTCTTACAGGAACCATCCCAAGTCAGAGCAACGGCTACGGAACATTTGCTGTATTCTACGCTGCCGACGGACTCCAGAACGGAACCGCCGACGGTGTGGCTCTGGTGAATACCACCACCAGCACCGTTGTACAGCTTCTCAGTTATGAAGGAGTGTTCACGGTAGCTGCCGGACAAGGCGCGGCTTCAGGCATGACATCAACAGATATTGGTGTTGCTGAAACCGGAACGTTGGCCGGAGGCAGTGTAAGATTATCTGGAACAGGTAATCAGTACAGCAACTTTGCCTGGCAAGCTGAAGCGGCTCCTGCTTCTCCCGGAGCAGTCAATGCCGGACAAAGTTTCCCTTCTTCAGCCAATACAGTGACACTCACTGTTAATGATGGTAACGGTAACACTTCAACCTGTACGGCCAATGTGACGGTGCTCGATCAGATTAATCCTGTTGCAGTTTGCCAAAACATCTCTGTGAATCTTGATGCCAACGGTAATGCAAGTATTACCGCCATGCAGGTGAATAACGGTTCCTCCGACAATTGCGGAATTGTTTCCATGACTGTTTCACCCAGCACATTCACTTGCGCTAACGTAGGTCCCAACACTGTCACACTGACCGTAACAGATGCCAGTGGTAACAGCCATTCATGCACAGCTACCGTAACGGTCGTTGATAACATAGCTCCAACGGTTTCATGTCAGAACGCAACAGTTTATCTTGACGCAAACGGACAAGCCTCCATTGCTGCAGCACAAATTAACAACGGATCATCTGACGTATGCGGAATCGCAAGTGTTTCAGTATCTCCTTCTGCATTAACTTGCGCAGATGTGAGCACCGGTGAGGCAAATGCAACCGGATTGTTCTTCTCTGAATATGTTGAAGGATCTTCATTCAACAAATACATTGAGATCTACAATGGTACCGGAGCTGCTGTGAATCTTGCCAACTATCAACTGCGACTGTATTCAAACGGATCTCCCACAGTATCTACTACTTCATTATTGTCTGGCATACTTGCAAACGGACAGACAGTGGTATATCGTAATTCCGGTGCAGTCGCCTATGCCGGTGTCAGCACAGCCGCTGCTGCAGTGAACTGGAATGGCGATGATGCGATTGCCTTGTATAACACAATAACCGGTCAGAACGAAGATATTTTTGGTGTCATCGGTAACGACCCAGGAACAGCCTGGACCGGCACCGGAGGATATTCAACCGCGGACCGTACACTCAGAAGAAAATCAAATATTTTATCCGGCGTAACAGTTAATCCTTCATCATTTGCTACCCTGAATTCAGAATGGGATTTATTCCTCAATGATGATGTCAGCGGACTTGGTGCTCATACCTTCAATCCCGGTCCTGTTGGAACTACAGTTACACTTACCGTTACCGATGTAAGTGGCAATTCTTCAACCTGCACATCCACAGTAATTGTTATAGATAACGTAGCTCCTGTGGCGCTTTGTCAGAACATCACCGTTCAGCTTAACGCTGCCGGTGTTGCTTCTATCACTGCCGCTCAAATCGATAACGGTTCTAACGATGCCTGCGGTATTGAGTCACTTTCTGTATCGCCAAGCTCTTTCACTTGCGCTAACGTAGGTCCGAATACCGTGACACTGACGGTCATCGATAATAACGGCAATGTTTCTACCTGCACCGCTACAGTAACGGTTCAGGATAACGTAGCTCCTGTGGCACTTTGCCAGAATATCACCGTTGATCTTGACGCGACCGGCAATGCTTCCATCACCGCCTCACAGATTGATAATGGCTCCAATGACGCCTGCGGTATTCAGTCGATGACGGTGTTTCCTAACACATTCACCTGCGCCAATGCTGGTGCCAACACGGTAACGCTGACCGTTACTGATAACAACGGCAACGTTTCCACTTGTACGGCTACTGTTACTGTTGAAGATAACATTTTGCCCACCATTTCCTGTCCTGCACCTGTGAGCGTGAACAACGATCCGGGCTCATGCGGAGCGTTGGTGAACTACACGGTTAATTTTGATGACAACTGTGCCGGTTCCACCGTTCAGCAAACCGCAGGACTGACTTCGGGCGCAATATTCCCGATCGGAACCACGGTGAACACTTATGTGGTGACCGATGCATCAGGCAATACAGCCACCTGTTCCTTCCCGGTAACGGTTACGGATGTAGAATTGCCCTATTTCACCAATGTGCCTTCAAACTTCAGTGCCTGTAATCCGGTGACATGGACACCTCCTACACCCAATGATAATTGTCTGGGAGCTTCTGTAACATCCTCTCACCAGCCAGGCGACATCTTCCAATCAGGCACTACAACGGTAACCTATACGGTAACAGACGCTTCCGGACTGGATGCATCTGTTACGTTTGATGTTACATTACTTGAACCATCTGTTGCAGCAACCAATATTACTTCTGACAGAGATTACGATAACATTTGTGTTGGTGAAGCGATTACGCTGACGGTTAACGGTGGATTTCTTGGCGACGGTGCTGAGTGGGTATGGTACAGCGGCAGCTGCGGCGGTACACCCGTAGCAAGCGGAGTCGGTTCGATTACTGTTTCGCCTTCCACAACTACCACTTATTTTGTGAGAGCAGAAGGAGATTGCAACAATACTGCATGTGTGTCATTGACGGTTGTGGTCAGCACCGGTGCGCCAGCAGCAGCTCCCGTTTATACTTATCTGCCGGCCTACGGTGCTCCCGGTCTTACCGATTCACTGGTGGTGGCGCCTGTAGCGGGAGCCACCTACTACAGATGGTTCACCAACAACGGCCAGATCAACGGTGTGTTGTTCAACAACCAGCTGAGCCCTGTTCAGACAGCAGCTCCGCGCGTAGATGTCACCTTTGTGCTTCCACAGCAGAACTATCAGCTGAGAGTGATTGCCGGCAATGCCTGCGGTCGTTCAGGTCAGCGCAATGCCACTGTCAGAGGAACCGTTGCTGCACCTGCAAGCTTAACCGGTCCTACTCAGGTTTGCCCCGGTCAGTCACACCAGTATACTGTATCGGCAATAGCACCTGTCAGTGGCAACACGCAGGTAAGCTATAACTGGCAGTTGATTCCATCAAACGCCGGAACAATCAGCGGAACCGGTCTGACCAGAACCATCACGTTTGCTCCGGGCTTTAACGGTGCTCAGCTGTGCGTGAACGGTGTTTCATCATTCGGACTGGCCGGCACGCCATTGTGTATCAACATTGCTACCGGCGCACCGGCTCCTGCTGCCATTCTGGGAACCAACTCAGTTTGTGAAGGCGCCAGCGGCATCGCGTATTCCGCCACACCGGTGGCAAATGCCATCAGTTATAGCTGGACTTCAGTGCCAGCCGGTGTGATCTTTAGTGGTAATACCGAAAACGTCACAGCCACCTTCCCTGCAGGCGCCTGGAGTGGAACCATCTGCGTGGCAGCAGTGACATCAACCTGCGGCACCAGCCAGAACACCTGTATGAATGTGAGTACAATTACTCCTGGTGTGCTTTCAACAATCACCGGACCAGTATCAGGAGTTTGTCTGGAGTCGAACGTGAACTACTCGACCGATGCAGGGGCAACCTCTTACAGCTGGACATTGCCATCGGGCGCCACCGGAAGCAGCACCACCAGCAGCATCAACGTCAACTTCGGTGCAGGCTTTACTTCGGGTGTAATATCAGTGACCGGACAATTTGCGTGCAACACATCAAGCACCACGATCAATGTAACAGGATCTCCTGCTATACCTTCAATTGCATCTGGTGGATTGAGTTCTATCTGTCCCGGAGCAGCCGGTACTCAGTACTCGGTGGCATCAACCGGAGCAACTCAATTCAACTGGACTGCTGCCGGAGTAGCCACTACGTCAGGATGCATCAATCCTCCTCTGTGCAGCACCTACGGTGTGGACCAGTGGGGCATGACACCTGCACTGAGCGTTACTGCAGCGAACAGCTGCGGCACCTCAGCTCCGTTTGTGTTCCCTGTTGGGTGCAGGATGACAGAGGCCGGAGTGATGAGTACTGCAGTTTATCCGAACCCGACCAGCGGAAAGATCACGGTTGAATACACCAATGAGACGGAAGGAAAGATGAGTCTTATGGTCACGGATCTTTCGGGAAGACTAATGATGCAACAGGAGCTGACCACTTCGGCAGGACTGAATCAAAGCGAAGCGGATCTGGGTCATTTCGAGAGCGGTGTTTATCTGCTGCAACTTCGTGATGATAATGGAAATATAAAAATGAAAAGAATCGTTGTTGAGTAAAATGATTCTTGAATAAAGAAAAAGGCCATACCGGAATAAGGTATGGCCTTTTTTCATATTGTTGCATTCTGATTATTCTTTGAGGTGGGATGCGGTAAAAATCAAAATCGTTTCTCTGATATTTTTATTTTTTTTTGTCAAATGCGGTATAAAAACAAGACATTCGAAAAGTTTGTGAGAGTATGTTTCCATTCTCTTTTACTTGTTTTGCTGACAATAAATGCTTATTCCCAGCCTCAGGCAGTATTCAAAAAATATAAGGCTGATCAGGGTAGTCTTTATAATGAGTTGCTTTTCGCATCTGACGATTCGACATTTTTTCTGGCGGGCAACCATTCAGTTCCGGGTCCTGGAACACACGTCACCAAGTTTGATATGTGGGGTACACCGATTTGGAGCAAGCGATACACCTATACAACATACGAGCGTTATCCGGAGATTCATGCTACTGCCTGGGGTGATTTGCTTACAACTACTTATCCTCCGAATCCGGATTTCAGGGTACGCTGCGCGGATTCGAACGGGAATTATAAATGGGGAAGTATTACCAGTGATAATGTCAGGAATTATCATGTGGAATCTTTTGATGATGGCACACTTTATCTCGTGAATCACGGTTCAGCCGGACCTTACATCTTTAAAACAGACAGCTCCGGTGTGTTGAAGTGGAAAAAATCTTATTATAATGTTATATTGAATGCCTTTGATTTTAATGAAGTAGTCAGAGCGGGGGCCACGGCTCTTCTGATAGACGGATACTCATCCAATTACGGAACTATAGTTTTAATGCATATTGATTCAACGGGGGCTGTTATATCATCCAGAGCATTGATTCCATCAGTAGGCATTACCGGGTTAAGGGAGATGGAGTTGTATAAAATCTCAAACAATAAAATATGGATTTCAGGTATGGTTGGTGCCGATGCAGTAATTGCCGAATCTGACTCATCCGGAAATATCCAATGGGTGCGAAGGATTTCTTCATCGGGTTGCCGTATAGGTACTATATCACCTTCCGTATTTCCTTCAGGTGAAATCGCATTCAGCGCTTTGTATACCGATACCGTTAATTCCTGGAGAGGGTCCTGTGCCGGTATGTTATATCCTGACGGCACAATCGCGCACGCATTTCGATTCGGTTCAGATGATTCACTGTTCGGACATGATAATGTTGATGCCGTTGCTCTTAAAAACGGAGAGTTGGTGGTGGCAGCCTTTGAGCGCCTGCTTCCGGTAAAATTGCTGATAACATATTCCTTACCAACCAAACTTTTTTCTGATTTTATTTTAATGTAATTATTGGCGGGATTCGGATAGACACTTAAACGGGTGATTAAATATCGATATTGCTTGGAGTGTTTAAGTCTGAAACACATCTTATGCAATCGCCATAACCAACAAAGTAAGCGATTCTGACTGCAAATTAATGGTTATATGGCAACTGCAGAAAAGATCCCATACCTGCCACTGTCCTTAAAAGTCAATTTTAGGTAAGCAATAATCTCTTAAAATTCAGTTGGTATTTGCTAAGGTTGTAACCCTTAAAAATTAGTTGTAAAATCAATATCGAATAAGATGCTTTTTTTGGGCAGCAAGGTTCCAAATTAAATGCAATGGCGGTTTGAGTAAGAACTCAAACCGCCATTGCATTTATTTACAGTTTTGGGTGAAGTTAAAACCTATATTTAACTCCAATATTAAAAATAAATGGACTGTATTTTAGGTTATTTAATTGGTCATCATTAGTTTCATTTTTCATATCAAATTCACTAAAGGTTACATATTTTGCTTCCCAGTTTAAACCCCATTTTTGGGAAAAGTTATAATCAAGCCCAACAATTCCTTGAAATCCAACATTACCTGATTCAGAAAAGGATGTGTTGTTACCATCACCAAAGTCTAAATCAATTTCTTGAATGAAAGATAATCCTAAGCCCAAATATGGCTTAAATCTGCTGTTCGTGAAAAAATTGTATATTCCATTGAGGTAAATAAAATTAGAAGCGTAATCACCAGAACTTTTAACAGAATTATTTTCAATTGTGATATCGTTTGTCTTATATTCCCATCCAACTTCGGCCGCAATATTTTTGGTAAAATTATACCCTAATGAAATTCCTGTAGTAAAACCAAATCCGTTATCTACATCAATAATAGTGGTTTGAGTGTTTTTAACTAATTGTAAGGACATATCTTGTATCCCTATAAAACCTGCGTAAGGTTTTAAATAGAATTTTTTATAATCCCTATTGCCGTTACTTTCTTGAGCCAATACCTTAAAAACTGATAGTAAACAAACTAAAAGAATCACATTAAATTTTAAAATATTCATCATTATTATATTTTGGTTAATGATGCAAATTTAGATAGGATAAGTAATAAAAATCCGTAACCTATGTTACAATTTTTTACGTCTTAATCGACTCAATGCCGGCCTTGTAATTCTAATGTAGCTGGATATTTGTTCTAAAGTTAGACGATTATGTAAATCAGGATATTCCTGCACAAAGTCATAATATCTTTTTTCTGCATTGTCAAAATGTAGAGACTCTAGGCGATTATCCATTTTTATAATAATAGCCTCAGCCATCAATCGACCAAATTTTTCGAAATGAGGAAAATTACGATAACAGTTTTGTATATGTGTATAATTAAAGCAAAGTAGTTGAGTTGGTTCTACTGTTTTAAAAAAATAT